>Ga0213920_1000672_pt1 | contig 23528 bp, 20 predicted proteins | sample McNCre1117MG_FD_161054 | JGI IMG/M metagenome (GOLD analysis project Ga0213920, IMG submission 161054) | Freshwater microbial communities from McNutts Creek, Athens, Georgia, United States - 11-17 MG | ecosystem: Environmental > Aquatic > Freshwater > Creek | place: USA: Georgia | collected...
AGGATCTTGGATCCCGCGGTGGTTGGCGCATCAACGGTGGTGAGGTTGTCCTTCACGGCGATTGGCAGACCGGCCAGTTCAGGCAGGGTCTCTCCGGCGTCACGACGACGGTCAACCTCGGCGGCGGTTGCCAGGGCACCCTCTGCCGAAACGTGCAGGTAGGCGTTGATCTGTGGGTTCAGCGCCTCGATGCGGTCCAGGAACGCCTGGGTCAGCTCCACGGAGGTGACCTCTCCGTTGCGGAGAAGGTCTACCAGCTCACTCGCCGGCTTGAAAACTAGGCTGCTCACGGTTTACTCCTCGTCCAGGATGGCGTGAACGCGGAAGCGGCCATCGGCGCTGTCAGGAGCACCACTCAGGGCTGCCTGCTGGCTGAGGGATGGCTCGACAACGTCCTCGCGGAAAACGTTTGCCATTGGAATGGGGTGGCTGGTGGCAGGAACATCTCCCTGAACTGCGGCCTTGATAGAAGCCATAGAGTCAACAATCAGCGCGAGCTGCTCAGCAAAACGAGCAACCTCGGCATCGGTGACATCGATGCGGGCCAGGCCGGCCAGGTGACGAACCAAATCAGGCGTAATTTCAGACATGTGACTTCCGTCGATTAGGTGGTTGAAACCAGTTTACTTCGCCCAGCGGGCGGGCCTAGGCTTCCAGCCTGCGGGCAAACTCTTCTTCGTCAATAACCTCTATGCCCAGTTCCTCCGCCTTGGCCAGTTTGCTGCCCGCGTTTTCGCCGGCAACCACGAAGGATGTCTTCTTGGAGACGCTGGAGGCAGCCTTTCCACCGTTGGAAATGATGGCTTCCTCAATCTGCTCGCGGGTGAAGTTTTTGAGGCTGCCGGTTGCAACGATGGACATTCCCGCGAACTTTCCACCCTCTGCAACAGCGGTTCCAGGGCCCTCGTGGCCCGGGGTCTCCAGCTGAACGCCTGCCGCCTTCCAGCGGTCAACAATATCGCGATGCCAGTCAACGGCAATCCACTCCTTGATGCTGGACGCCAGCACGGCACCCACGCCATCAACGGCGCTGAGTTCGGCCTCTGATGCGGCAAAGATGCGGTCCAGCGAGCCGAAGTGGGCGGCGAGCGCCCTGGCTGCGACCGGACCAACGTGGCGGATCGAGAGAGCGGTGAGGAATCTCCAGAGCGGGCGAGTCTTGACCTCTTCTAGGTTTCGGAGCAGTTTGAGCGCAACTTCGGCGGGCGAACCATCCTTCTTGCGGAAGAACTCAACAACCTTAGGGGTGCCGTCCTCGTTTAGCTTTGGCAGGCCGGAGTCCGGGTCCAGAACCAGAGACTTGATTGGAAGCAGGTCTTCGAGGGTTAGGTCGAATAGCCCTGCCTCGCTGGTTAGCGGCGGTTGCGCTGGTTCCAGCGGTTCGGTGAGCGCACAGGCGGCAACGTAGCCCAGGGCTTCGATGTCTAGCACTCCCCTGGAGCCAAGGTATGCGACGCGTTCGCGGAGCTGCGCGGGGCAGCTGCGGGTGTTGGTGCAGCGGAGGTCAACGTCCCCCTCGGATGCCGGCGCCAGCGCTGCTCCACATACCGGGCAGTTTTCCGGCATCACGAATGCTCGCTCGCTACCATCGCGGAGTTCAACCACGGGGCCGAGAATCTCCGGGATAACGTCGCCTGCCTTGCGCAACACAACCGTGTCACCAATCAACACGCCCTTGGCCTTGACCACGTCCTGGTTGTGCAGGGTGGCAAACTCAACCACAGAGCCTGCAACCTTCACGGGCTCCACGACAGCGTAGGGCGTTGCCCTGCCGGTACGCCCCACACCGATGCGGATGTCCACCAGTTTGGTGTTCACCTGCTCGGGCGGGTACTTGTAGGCAATTGCCCAGCGCGGGGCGCGTGAGGTTGCGCCCATCTCTCGCTGCGTTGTTAGGTCGTCAACCTTTACAACCACGCCGTCAATCTCGTGCTCCAGGGAGTGACGCTTGGCCTGAAACTCATCGATGTAGGAAAGCACATCGGCAACGCTGTTTACTACCCGGAAGTTTGGGCTGGTTGGCAGCCCCCAGCCGGCCAGCAGTCCGTAGAGTTCGCTCTGCTTGTTGACTGGCGCGTCATCCCAGGCTCCAACGCCGTGAACCAGCATGCGCAACGGGCGCGAGGCCGTGACGGCTGGGTCTTTCTGACGCAGCGAGCCGCTGGCGGAGTTTCGCGGGTTGGCAAAAGGTGCCTTGCCCTCGGCAATCAGGCCGGCGTTCAGGGCATCGAAGTCCGCTAGGCCATAGAAGATCTCACCGCGAACCTCAACCACCGCCGGGTGATTTGTTCCCCCCAAGCGGTGTGGAATGCCCTTGATTGTCTTCACGTTGGCGGTAACTTCCTCGCCAACAACGCCATCGCCGCGGGTGGCGGCCGAGACCAGCACGCCGTTCTCATAGCGCAGGTTGATTGCGAGGCCGTCGATCTTCAGCTCGCACAGGAACTGCTGACCCTCGGCACGCGCTGCCCATTCGGAAAACTCTTCATGGCTGAACACATTGTCCAGGCTCATCATGCGGGCCAGGTGGGTGACTGGCGCAAATGTGGTGGTTGCAGAACCGCCAACGGTCTGAGTTGGGGAATCGCCCGTTACAAACTCGGGGTGCTGCGCCTCGAGCGCCTCCAACTGGTGCATGAGGGCGTCGTACTCGGCATCCGATACCAAGATGGTGTTGCCCTCGTAGTAGGCGCGGCGATGCGCATTGATCTGGTCGATCAGGGATTCGATCTGGGCCTTGGCATCGAGGTTGGTCACGGCAATAGCCTACGCTTCGGCGCCAACGGCCAACGGCACGGCACTCACGGTGTTATCCACCGTGAACTGGCCAAGCACGCGGGTTCCCAGGTAGAGCACAGCGGTCTGGCCGGGAGCCAGGCCAAAAACCGGTTCGACCAGCCGCACTGTTAGCCCGCCATCAACGACTGCCGCCTGACAAGGCAGGGCATCGCCGTGCGCGCGAATCTGCACCAGGCAGTCAAACCATTCGGTTGGTTGTTTTGGGGCGGCGCCGCACCAGGTGTAGCGCTCGCCAGAAAACTCCGAGATGGCCAGGGCCTCGTGCGGGCCAACAATGACCTTGTTCTCCTTGGGGCGAACCTCGAGCACAAATCGCGGCTTGCCATCGGAGGCGGGACGACCAAGGTGGAGGCCGCGTCGCTGGCCAACAGTGAAACCGTGGGCACCCTTGTGCTCGCCAACCACGTTGCCTTCGCGATCCTCGATGACTCCGGGTGCCACGCCAACCTTCTCCCCCAGCCAGTCGGCGGTGTCGCCCTCGGGAATGAAGCAGATGTCGTAACTGTCTGGTTTGTTAGCGACGCTGAGTCCCCGGGCCTCGGCTTCGGCTCGCACGCTGGCCTTGTCGGCGGATGCGCCGATTGGGAAAAGCACGCGAGCCAGCTCATCGGTGGTTAGGACGCCCAGAACATAGGACTGATCCTTGGCAAGCGCCGGCGAGCGGTGGAGTTCGAGTCCGCCATCGGCGTTGGTGAGAACCTCGGCGTAGTGGCCGGTGCAGATGGCGTCAAAGCCCAGAGCCAGTGCCTTCTCCAGCAGCGCCGCAAACTTGATGCGCTCGTTGCAGCGCATGCAGGGGTTGGGGGTTCGGCCGGAGGCATATTCCGCGATGAAGTCGTCAACCACCTCGGCCTTGAAGCGGTCCGAGAAGTCCCAGACGTAGAAAGGGATTCCCAAGACGCCGGCGGCACGCTGCGCGTCCATGGAGTCCTCGATGGTGCAGCAGCCGCGGGAACCCGTGCGCAGGGTTCCGGAGTTGCGGCTTAGTGCCAGGTGCACTCCAACCACCTCGTGGCCGGCCTCAACCGCGCGCGCGGCGGCTACGGCGGAGTCAACTCCACCCGACATGGCTGCCAGTACCTTCATACCTTCAATTAAAGCGCAGTGAAGCCCGCGAGCGTGGCCTTGGAGTATGCCGAGGGCAGGGCGGCTAGGAATGCATCGATGTCTTCAGAAGTGGTTTCACGCCCAAACGACACTCGCACACAGCTGGAGGCGTCGCGCTTGGAGTAACCGAGCGCGGTGAGAACGTGCGAGGCGCTGCTGACGCCGGCGCTGCAGGCCGATCCGTTTGAGATTGCAACACCTGCGGAATCAAGCATGAAAAGCAGGCTGTCGCCCGCGCATCCCGGAAACACCAGATTCACGATATTGGAGAGCCTGCGCTCAATGGGGGCATCCAGGGCCTCGCCCACCAGCACCACGTCTGGTACTGCCGCCATAGCGCCATGGATGATCCTGGTGCGAAGCTGTTCCCAGTTGGAGCGATTGCTCTCGAGCTCTGCAACCGAAAGCTCAACGGCGGCTGCCAGGGCAACTGCACCGGCAACATCCTGCGTGCCAGGCCTCAGGCCGCGCTCCTGCGAACCTCCCCTGGCCTGCTGGTCAAGAGCAACCGCCCTGCCCACGATGAGGGCTCCCATTCCAACCGGACCGCCAATCTTGTGGCCGGTGAGCGCGAGGGTTGAAATCCCTGACTCGCTGAAGTTCACGGGGGCGTGTCCAACCGTTGCAACTCCATCGGTGTGGACCGGAATTTGTAAGCGCTTGCAGAATTCGGCGATGGCCGGTATGTCGATTATCGTGCCGGTTTCATTGTTGGCCCAGATTGCTGTGACAAGCGCCACGCGCTGGCCGTTGTCCGCCAGAAATTGCTCCAACCAAGTCAAATCGGGGTGACCCTCGGGGCTAATAGGAATGATCTCAACCACCGCGCCACGCGCCGATTCCAGGTGCTCTACGGCCTCCAAAACGGCGTGGTGTTCGGTTCCCAAGCACAGCACGATGGGGCGCTCGGCGCCCTTGTTCCGAGCCGAGAAGAGCCCAAAAACCGCTAGATTATTGGACTCCGTGCCACCCGAGGTGAAAACTACCTCTGCCCTATCGCAACCAATGGCAGCCGCGATTCGATCCCTGGCCTCCTCCAGCCGAAGCTTGGAGCGCTGGCCAAACTGGTGGACGGAAGACGGGTTGCCAGACTCCTGCAGGCCGGCCAGGAGGATATCTCTGACCTCGGTGCGCATCGGCGTTGATGCGGCGTGGTCAAGGTAAACAGACATGATTTAAGATTAGCCTCGGGGACGCTGGTTGGTAACGGTACGCTTTCGAAGCTGTTTTTGCCGCGCAAATGTAATCGTTTTCAAAGTATGATTTGGAAATAATGTCTAGAAGCATCCTCGAGTCCCGAGTCAACCCCAGGCGCATGGGAGTGACCTTCGGCGAGGGAACCGGTAGCATCCGTGTTTACTCGGCAAACGCAACAAGCATCGCCTTCTGTGTTCTAGACCCCAAAAACCCTCGGCTCGTCTTGGAGGCCATCCCGCTGGTTCGCGGCGAAGACGACATCTGGGAGGCAACTAGCCCCAAGATTGTTCCCGGCGTTAACTACGCCCTCAAGGCTGACGGCCCCGAGGGTCCACGCCACGGATTCAATCCAACGCTGAACCTGATTGACCCTTACGCGCGTGCCGTAGAGCGCCTGAGTGCACGCGAGTACTACTGCGTGGCCACCCAGGACGACTTTGACTGGCAGGGCGTTGTGAAGCCCGAGGTTCCGCTGGATCGCACCATCATCTACGAGGCGCACCTCAGGGGACTCACCCGCCTGAACTCCGAACTTCCCGACGACATTCGCGGAACCTACGCGGCGCTCGGTCACCCCGCAACCATCAAGCACCTGGTTGACATCGGCATCACCTCGGTTGAACTGCTGCCAATCCACATGTTCATATCCGAGCCACGCCTGATGAACATGGGACTCATCAACTATTGGGGCTACAACTCCATCAACTTCTTCACACCACAGCCGCGCTACGCCTCGGCTCCTGCCCGCGAGAAGGGGCCGCGGCACATCGTTGCCGAGCTAAAGACGGCAATCCGTGAGCTTCACCGCGCCGGCATCGAGGTGATTCTGGATGTGGTTTACAACCACACCGCAGAGGGTGGAGGCGGAGGCCTCACCTACTCTTACCGAGGCCTTGATAACTCCAGCTACTACCGTCTTGACGAGCGCGGCTGGTATCAGGACACCACCGGCTGCGGCAACTCGCTTGACTTCAGCAATCCGCACGTTGTTCAGCTAACAATGGACAGCCTGCGCTACTGGACCGAGGTGATGCAGGTTGATGGCTTCCGCTTCGACCTAGCAACCACGCTCGCCCGCGACTCCAGCAACACCTTCGATCCAAACCACCCGCTGCTGCAGCAGATGCAGCACGACCCAATCGTCTCCAGCGCCAAACTCATCATGGAGCCCTGGGATGTGGGCCTCGGCGGCTGGCAGACCGGCAACTTCCCGGAGCGCTTCAGCGAGTGGAACGACCGCTTCCGCGACAGCGTGCGCAGGTTCTGGTTGACAGACCTATCCGATGCCCGCAATAGCGGCAGCTACTGGAATGGCGTGGCCGACCTCGCAACCCGCCTGGCCGGTTCGCAGGACGTCATGGGTGGCGGCACCAACCCGCTCGGTACGGTGAACTTCATCACCGCCCACGATGGCTTCTGCCTGCGAGATCTGGTCTCCTACAACGTCAAGCACAACCAGGTGAACGGCGAGAGCAATCGCGACGGCACCAGCAACAACTACAGCTTCAACTTTGGTATTGAGGGCGACACCCAGGATGCGGACATCCGTGCCCAGCGCCGCAAGGCCGCCCGCAACCTCATGGGCACCCTGCTGTTCTCGTCGGGCATCCCCATGGTGACGGCAGGCGATGAGCGCGGTAAGACTCAGCAGGGCAACAACAACGCCTACTGCCAGGACAGCGCTCTCTCCTGGATGAACTGGGATCTCACCCGCCCGCAGCGAGACGTACAGACCACGTTCTCGTACCTCACTAAGCTGCGACACGAGAATGCGTCGCTCAGGCCAAACAACCCAAGCTCGTGGGAGCGCCTGGAGGTTGGACTGGATCGAATCCGCTGGTACAACGCCGATGGCGGAATCATGACCAACGAGAACTGGAACGACCGCAACACCCGCACCCTCCAGCGCCTGGCGGAGCACCTGGATGCGGACGGCACCAACAACCACACGCTCCTGATCATTCACGGGCGTGAGGAAGAGGCCAAGATTCAGCTGCCGAACGATGCCGGATTCGAGCGCTACGAGGTTCTCTGGAACAGCGCGTACGAGGTTCCGCAGGCCGAGCCGAAGCCGATTTCAGCAACCGAACCGCTCACCGTCTCTGGCGCATCGATGGTTCTGCTGCGCGTGATCCGCTAAGCCGTGCGCTAAATCGTTTGCTTCCGAATACAACGAACGCGTAAAACCTTTGGCCTTTATGGCACCCCGCGGCACCGACTTCACTAAATTACAAAGTGTGAGCAAAGGTACTTCGACGCACGTTCCCCTCAGCACCAAGATTGGGCGAATCCCCATCCTGGCGGTTAGCCCGGTGGTTGAGGGCGGCCAGTATCCCGCAAAAGGCTACGAGGGCGAGGTAATCCCTTTCAGCGCCAAGGTATTCCGCGAGGGCCACGACTCGGTTGCTGCTGAGGTTGTACTCACATCTCCCACGGGTAAGGTCTCGGTGCACCGCATGCACGCCGGAGCTCCGGGAACAGACCTCTGGCACGCGTCGGCTCAAGTTAATGAGCAGGGCCACTACAGCTTCGCAATCCGCGCATTCGAAGACGGCTACCTCACCTGGCACCACAACGCGGAGATCAAAATCCACGCCGGCATCGATGTTGACCTGATGCTGCTGGAGGGCGTGAACCTTTTCACCCGCGCAGCAAGCGAGGCGGAGCGCAGCAAGGCATCGGTGGCGCTACTGAAGGGCCTGGTCAAGACGCTTCAGGACACCAAGCTGGATGGAAAAGCCAGACTTGCCGCCGCCGAGGCGCCCGAGATTGTTGCAACAGTTACCGCCGAGCCGATTCGCTCACTGATTACATTGTCCGATGGCTACACCATCAACGTCGAGCGCAAGCTTGCCGGCTTCGGCGCCTGGTACGAGTTCTTCCCACGCTCCGAGGGCGCCAAACTCGACCCCGAGACCGGAGTGTGGACTAGCGGAACCTTCAAGTCCGCCGGCGAGCGCCTGGCCGACGTGAAGGCTATGGGCTTCGACATTCTTTACATGCCGCCCATCCACCCGATTGGCACAGCCTTCCGCAAGGGGCCAAACAACACCCTCACGGTCGGCCCGCAGGACCCCGGTTCCCCTTGGGCGATTGGTAACACCGCCGGCGGCCACGACACCATTCACCCAGACCTTGGGACAATGGCAGACTTCGAGGCGTTCGTGAAGAAGGCCAACAAGCTGGGGCTCGAGATTGCAATGGACCTGGCCCTGCAGGCTTCACCAGACCACCCGTGGGTAAAGGAGCACCCGGAGTGGTTCACGGCGCGAGCCGACGGCAGCATCGCCTATGCGGAGAACCCTCCCAAGAAGTACCAGGACATCTACCCGATCAACTTCGATAACGACCCCGAGGGCATTTATCACGAGGTTTTGCGAATTGTTGAGCTCTGGATCTCCAAGGGCGTCAAGATCTTCCGCGTTGACAACCCGCACACCAAGCCCGTGAACTTCTGGGAGTGGCTGCTGGGTCAGGTGAACTCAAAGCACCCCGAGGTGATCTTCCTTGCGGAGGCCTTCACCCGCCCATCGATGATGCATACCCTTGGCAAGATTGGCTACCAACAGTCGTACACCTATTTCACCTGGCGAAACAGCAAGTGGGAGCTGGAGCAGTACCTCACCGAGGTTGCCCACGAGAGCGCAAACTTCTTCAGACCAAACTTCTGGGTTACCACTCCGGACATTCTCACCGAGTACCTGCAGTTTGGTGGCCGCAACGCGCACAAGATTCGCGCCGCACTGGCCGCGATGGCGACCCCAAACTGGGGAATGTACGCGGGCTACGAGCTGATTGAATCGGTTGCACGGCAGGGCGCCGAGGAGCACGTCAACTCCGAGAAGTACGAGTACAAGCTGCGCGACTGGGCCGGCGCGGAGGCCGAGGGCAGGAGCATCGCTCCATACGTGACAAGACTCAATCAGATTCGCCACGAGAACGAGGCGCTGCACTACCTGCGCAATTTGGAGATTCACGCCAGCGATGACTCGGCCGTGATCTGCTTCAGCAAGCATGTGGCGGCCGAACACTCGGCATCGGGCAAGGCAAACACCGTCATCGTTGTGGTGAACACCGACCCGCACTCGGTGCGGGAGTCAACCGTGCACCTGAACCTCGCCAAACTTGGGCTCAGCGCAGGGTCAACATTCACCGTAACTGACCTGATCACGGGCTCCTCATTCGTTTGGGGCGAGCACAACTACGTGCGCCTCGACGCCTTCGTTGAACCCGCCCACGTGCTTCGCGTAGAGCACTCCTAGATTTGAGAGACAGGTAGCAACCATGGCCGAAAAAGAACCAGCCAAGAAGGCACCCGCCAAGAAGCCGGCGGCAACCAAGCCTGCGGCAAAGAAGCCGGCTGCAAAGCCCCTGACTCTCCCCCAGCTGGAGGGCCACGCACTCTGGCGGGTTAGCGTTGGCTCTCACCACGACCCGCACTCGGTGCTAGGCGCGCATCTCATTGAGGGCGGTCTGGTCATCAGGGCGCTTCGCCCCCTGGCTGTTACCGTTTCCGTGAAAACTGAAGACGGCAGCCTGGTTTCACTCAATCACCTTGACAACGGAATCTGGCAGGTAGCAATCGAAACCAGCCACGTCCCCGACTACCGAGTGATTGCCACCTACGAGGACGGCAACGTCTGGGAGTCTGACGACCCATACCACTACGCGCCAACGCTGAGCGAGTTTGACCTGCACCTTATAACCGAGGGCCGACACGAGGAACTCTGGCGCGCTCTCGGCTCTCACGTGATCCAGTTGAACTCCAAACTGGGAGCATCGCAGGCCACCAAGTTTGCGGTTTGGGCTCCAAACGCGCAATCTGTGCGCGTGGTTGGCGACTTCAACCACTGGAACGGTGTTGGCCACGCCATGCGTGTTATGGGCTCCAGCGGCGTTTGGGAGCTGCTGATTCCGGGCATCGGCGCCGGAACCAAGTACAAGTACGAAATCCTCACCAAGGATGGCCACTGGATCACCAAGATCGACCCGCTGGCGCGCGCCACCGAGGTTCCGCCAGCCACGGCATCGATTGTGACCGAGAGTAGCTACGAGTGGTCCGACACCGCATGGATCGAGGAGCGCGCAAAGCGTGACGCCCTCAAGGCCCCGATGAGCATCTACGAGCTGCACGCGGGCTCATGGCGTCCAGGCCTCAGCTACCGTCAACTGGCCGACGAGCTAATCCCCTACGTTCAGCAGCTCGGCTTCACCCACGTGGAGTTCATGCCGCTCGCCGAGCACCCCTACGCGCCATCGTGGGGATACCAGGTGACCGGCTACTACGCCCCAACCAGCCGCTTGGGTTCCCCCGATGACCTCCGCTACCTCATTGACCGCCTGCACCAGGCCGGCATCGGAGTGATTCTGGACTGGGTTCCCGCGCACTTCCCCAAGGACGAGTGGGCACTCGGCCGCTTCGACGGCGTGCCGCTCTACGAGCACGATGACCCGCGCCAGGGCGAGCACCCGGACTGGGGTACCTTCATCTTCAACTTTGGCCGCCACGAGGTTCGCAACTTCCTGGTGGCGAACGCCAGCTACTGGATCGAAGAGTTCCACATCGATGGCCTGAGAGTTGACGCCGTTGCCTCCATGCTCTACCTGGACTACTCGCGCAAGGCCGACGAGTGGGTGCCAAACCAGTACGGTGGCCGTGAAAACCTGGATGCCATCCGCTTCATGCAGGAGACCAACGCCACGGTTTACCGCCGCAACCCTGGAATCATGATGATCGCCGAGGAGAGCACATCGTGGGGTGGCGTAAGCGCCCCGACCGATGGCGGCGGTCTCGGCTACGGCTTCAAGTGGAACATGGGCTGGATGCATGACACGCTCCAGTACATCGAGAAAGACCCCATGTACCGCCGCTACCACCACGGCGAGCTAACCTTCAGCATGCTCTACGCCTATGACGAAAAGTTCGTGCTGCCAATCAGCCACGACGAGGTTGTGCACGGCAAGGGCTCGCTGCTTGCCAAGATGCCGGGTGACCGCTGGCAGCAGCTGGCCAATCTGCGGGCATTCCTCGCCTACATGTGGGCGCACCCCGGCAAGCAGCTTCTGTTCATGGGCAGCGAATTCGGTCAGCTGAGCGAGTGGTCCTCCGAGCGCGGACTCGACTGGTGGATTCTGGAGCAGCCCACACATCAGAAGATTCAGTCGCTCGTCACAGCCCTCAACCGGGTTTACAACGAAAACCCTGCCCTCTGGGAACGCGACCATGACCGCGGCGGCTTCCAGTGGATTGACGGCGGCAACGCCGACCAGAACACCGTGAGCTTTGTTCGCTACGACGATGCAGGGAACCCGATTGTTGCTGTAGTCAACTTCTCCGGCCAGCCTCACGGCGGTTTCCGCCTTGGCTTCCCCCGCGATGGCGAGTGGTTAGAGATTCTGAACACCGATGCCGAGGAGTATGGCGGTTCCGGAGTTGGAAACCTGGGCCGCGTAATGGTAGCGGATGCCGGAGTTCAGGGACAGCCGCACAGCGCGGAAATCACAGTGCCTCCACTGGCCGCCGTGTTCTTCAAGCCCGCAAAGTAGACGGCCACTGTGCCTGCAATAACAGCTGCGGCAAGACAGCTCATAGCGCAGGTGGTTAGTGAATCAGGCCGCTAGTAGAGCAGACCGGCCAGTCGCGCGCGAGCGGCCGGAATGTTTGGATCGTTAGCGCCCGCAACCTTGAAGAGCTCCAACAGGTGTTGGCGCAGCGGCTCGCGGTCATCCTTGGGTGCGATGGCAAACGCTGAGAGCAAGGCATCGAAGGCCTTGTCGAAATGGCCGATTACAGCGAGCACGTCCGCCTTGAGCATCACGTCCGCGATAGTGGCCGCAGGTGCGGCAAGAACCTTGTCTAACTCCAGGTTGTCAGTGCGAAGCAGGAGGTTTGCCTGCGCCAGGCCCTTGGCAGCCACAGCATCTGCAGGCGCCTCCTTGATTGCGGCCTCAAACTGAGCCGCGGCCTCGGCGTAGTCCCCCGCCTCCATAGCCTCGAAACCCGCCTTGTGCCTTGGCGGCAACTGTGGCTCTGCGGGAGCCGGCGCATTTTCGTCAACCTGGGCGCGACCACTCAGGCCGTTCTCGCGGGCCATGATTAGCAGCCTGTCCAGAACCGCCTTGATGGCGCTTTCTTCCTGATCACCGTTGAAAAGCGGAATCGGCTGGCCGGCCATCAGTGCAGCAACGGCAGGTAGTCCCTGAATCTGGAAGGCCTGGAGCAGCTGCCCAACCTGCGCGTGGTCTCCATCGAGGCGTAGCAGAACGAAGTCTCCCCCGCGACGTGTCACCTCAGCTGCCAGTTTTTGCGAGAGTGCCGGCGAGGTCTCCGCACGCAGTGTGTGGAACTCAACCAATACCGGCAGCCTGTCGGATATCTTTACGAAGTTCGCCAGCGTTGAGGGTGCAACGTCCAGCACGAGCGCCGCCACTTTGACGACAGACGCCTCTGATGGCTCGGGTGCCGCGGTTCCAGACATAGATTGGGCTTCGCCCGCTGGTCGACGATTCACCAACGACGAGAGGTCAACCGCGCCGCCGAGACCGGCAGGTAGTCCTGGGTTATTCGCGGCCACTACAGCCCCCTAACGCTCAGCAGAACCTGGGTTGCTCCCAGGGTTTGAATACGGTCCTTGGAGCCGCTGGCTGGCACATAGAACAAAAGCATGCTGCCGTAGGTTGAACGAATGCCGCTGGTGCTACCCGCGGAACCCAGGAGTATCTTCTCGTTACCCGCTACGGCCACGGCCTGCGTGGCCTTCTTTGGCTTGATCACATATTGGTCGTTCATGTAGATGGCAACTAGAGCACCGGAGTTCACCGTTGCCAGAGCAACCACATTTTGACTACCCATGGCGTGAGTTACGGTGACTGTGGCGTTTTTCAGCGCCTTCTTCTGGTTTTGCTGCGACTGGTAGATCTGGTTGTAATACTCATCGTTTGCAGTGCTGAAGTTATCGGCCTGAGTGGAAAGCGGCCCGTTATCAATCAGGTCACCGAATGCAGACACTAGCGCGTTTGGCGCAACCTTCAGGAACAGGGAATCGGCGGCTACCGGTGTTGCACCAGTGGCTGCACTGGTAACCAACGGGAAGGTAATGCCCGGCAGCATGTCGATGTAGTACCACAGGTGGTACTGCTCGCGCGGAGAGTCCTGCTGCATAACCAGCATCTGGGGAAGCGAATCGGCGTCGCCGTTGGACGTAATTGCCATTGCGGTTCGAGGCCACTGGTTATTGGCTTCTGGCAGAGCGACCTTAATCACCTTTGTGGCAATTGGCACAGGTGCCGAAATCTTCTTCGATGCCTTCTCGAGCGTGTAGTAGGCGGTGCGCGAGGTGAGTGCCGGACCAGAGACTCGCTGGGGCAGAAGTTTGGCGTCCTTCTGGGCGTCGGCGCTGGCCACGACGGCAGCGATCCGATCTATGACAACTCGCATCTGTCCCTCGGTCATAACCGGATTAGCAACCTGATTTTGACTGGCGCTCGGTGATGGGCTCGCGCTGGTGACGGGAGAATGCGCACAGCCCGTCAGCGTTGCCAGAACCAGCCCACCAGCGATGACTGCGGTGAAGTTACGGACCGACCTGCGGCCACGAACCGGGGCATTGTTGCTGAGTCGACGACGCCTTGTGCGCGGACCCTGAGGCGCCTTAGGGGTGCGCCTGCGTGGGCCGCGATCGCGACGCATGGTGTACCAGGACCAGAAGTTGAGGATGGTTGCCAGAAGCAGAAGTGCACCGCCAAAGATGAATAGATTTCGGCTTGGCGTTGGATCGAACGGATTTGCCCAAGTGAGCTTTAACTCGGCGGGTGGGCGAGCGAAGCCATCGGTGGCAATCAGCAGACCCTGGTCGGCGGTATCGCGAATCACGTCTGTTGCAACGCGATCACCAATCCACTCGTTGGTCCAGAGGTCCGAGCCGCGAGGATCGGCGCTCAGTTGCGCGCCGCCAAAAGTCTGCTTGAAAACGTGGGTCTCGCTCGCGGTAGTTACGGCCGAGAGTTCCAGGTGCGGGGTGTTGCCAACCCAGGCCTTGATGTCCGACTGGCGACCCGAGGCCACCCAAACACCAGAATCGCCGCTGACCGTGAAGGTCGGAGCCTCCGGGAACTGCTCCAGGACGCTGTTTTTGACCAACACCAGAGGCGTTTTGCTTGAGATGCTGATGCGCTCGATGTGCAGCGGTGATGGCATCCAGATTGTGCGTTCGGCGACACCCGTAAGGATGAGCAGGGCCGACATCACAAACAGGACAGCTGCTGTGATAAATCGCATCGAAATTCCATTCGGGCTAAACTGACAACATGGGGTAATACCCAGTTATCAAGTTTAGCCAAACTGGCAGGAGCACCTCCCTTGAGCACTCAAGAGACCGAATTCGCAACTTCGCTGCGCGGTTACGACAAGGCAGCGGTTAACGACGCAATTCGCGACCTCCGCAAGGAGATCTTGGCTCTCTCGGCGCAAAACGCGCAGTTGGCAACTGAGCTTCGCGAAACGCAGGTTCGCCTCAACGATGCAGAGGCACAGCTGGCCGAAGTTGGCGAGCCATCGTATGCGGGTGTGGGCGCCAAGGCATCGCTGATGCTTTCCACGGCCGAGGAGATGGCAACGCGCATTCTGAACGAGGCACATGCTGAGCGTGATCGCCTCCTTGCTCAGACCGCGGTTGAAAACGAGGAACTGCGCGGAGAGGCGAAGGGTTACTACGATGCCCTGGTAGCCGAGGCTCAGAGGCGTTCGGACAGGGCTATCGCTCAGGGTCGCTCGGATGCAGAAGACCTCATTGCCACCGCTCGTAGCGAGGCAGCCCGCATTGTTGATGAGGCCAACCGGGAGGCCGGTGCCATGCGCGGTGCAACAGCAACCGAAGTTGCAAAGCTGCGTTCGAGTGCCCGACGCGACACTGAGTCGATGCGCGCCAGAATCGAGCGCGAGTTAGCTGAGCGCAAGCTGCTGGCTAACCGCGACAACACGCGCGAGTTGGACATGAAGCGTGCCGAGGAACTGGTCTCGGAGCAGGCCCGAATCGACCTAGAGCTGGAGCTGACCGCCCGCCGCCACGAGGCCGAAACCGAGTACCTGAAAAAGCACCAGGAGGCGGTTGCCGCCACCCAGAAGTTCCTGGACGACGCAAACGCCCAGTTGTCAGTGGCCCTCACCAGGCTAAACGCCGCGCGTCTCGAGGCGGAGACCCTTGAGGCCGCGGCCCGTTCCACCACCAAGACCGTTTTGGACACTGCGCGCGGAAAGGCCGAGGCCGCGCTAGCGGCAGCGGAAGCAGAGGCCCGCAACATCGTCAGCGAGGCCAACCTGGTTAGCGCAGTTCGCGTGCGCGAAGCTGAGGCTGCTCTTGCTGCGCTTGCAGTGGAACGCGAATCGGCCAGTGTATTCCTCAAGAACCTCAAGGCTCTCGTGGACGCAACCGTGAATGCAGACTCGGCAAATGCTGTGGCCCAACTATCGGACGGCCAGGCCTAATGAGCGGCAAACCCGTAAAGGTAACCAACGGCTTCCAGTTTGGACTTTTCGGGGGGCTGGGTGTTCTGCTCGCGCTGCTAATTGGCAGCATGTTCATTTCGCTTGCCACGGTTCTCACGTACATTCTCTCCGCGGTATTTATCTCGCTGGGGCTTGATCCAATCGTCAGTTGGATTGAGCACCGCGGACTCCGCAGGCCATACGCGGTAACCATTGTTGCTCTCACCCTCATCGGTGTTTTTGTTGGCATCTCAGTGACAGTGGTTCCGGGGCTAATCACCCAGACCGCGCTTCTGGTTCAGAACGCGCCAACACTTCTTGATGGCTTCGCCAAGATTCCAGCCATCAGCAGCATTGACAACCGGATGGGTGGAGTGATTTCCCAGGCGCTCACCAATGCTGGCGCCTTCGTTGCAGACTCCGGAAACTGGCCCACCATGCTGGGTGGTGTTGTTTCCGTAGGCATCTCGATTGTTAACGCCATCACTGGCACCACCGTGATTCTGATTCTCAGCCTCTACTTCATGGCCAGCATGAAGTCTTTCAAGAAGTTCATCTACAAGCTTGTGCCAGCAAGCCGGAGAGACAAATTCGAGGACATCGCCGAGCAGGTCTCCCACTCAGTTGGACGTTACGTCATAGGGCAGCTCTCAATTGCCGCCATCAACGCCGCCCTGGGCTTCACGTTCATGCTCATCATGGGCATCCCTTACCCAGGGGTACTGGCAACCATCGAGTTCCTGCTGGCCCTGGTTCCTATGGTTGGAAGCATGAGCGGCGCGGCGGTAGTCACCCTCGTTGCCCTCAGCGTCTCGCCAACCACCGCAACCGTGAGCGCTATCTACTACCTGGTTTACATGCAGATTGAGGCATACATCATCAGCCCCAAGATCATGAACCGAGCGGTTGCCGTTCCAGGTGCCGTGGTTGTTGTGGCGGCGCTAGCGGGTGGAACTCTTTTAGGTGTACTCGGTGCCCTCGTGGCCATTCCCGTGGCCGCCTCGGCGATCCTGATCATCCGTCAGATCGTTATCCCAAAGATGGACGCCAGCTAACCGATCGTTACGCTCGACGGCAGCGGTAGCGCGGCCGGATTGACTACTTTGACAATCTCGCTCAAGACGCGATAGACCTGCTCCTCGCCAACCCAGAGGTGCTTTCCGCCCTCAACGTTGATTTGCTCAAACTTGCGAACCACCGAAAACGCAACAGCCGCCTCGTCCGGCTTCAGGTAGTCGTCGTGCTCTGGGATGATACCTACCAGGCGCTTATCAACGTGGTTCCAGCGCTCAAGCTCCGCCTGCGATGTGCGGTGCAGCGGTGGCGCCAAGAGGATTCCACCTCTCACAGGCTGATTCCAGCCGTACTTCAGGGTGAGCTCGGTTCCGAAGGACCAACCCAGCAGCCACGGATTCGGCAGTCCCTGGGAAACCGCCCACGCCACCGCAGCCTCCAGGTCAAACTGCTCCGACACTCCCCCATCGAAGCTGCCCGTGCTCTTGCCCTGGGGTGACTCGGTGCCTCGCGTGTTGAAACGAAGAACCGCGATGTCTGCCAGGTACGGCAAACGGTTGGAGGCCTTGCGCATCACGTGGCTCTCCATGAAGCCGCCGTGGGTTGGAAGCGGGTGCAGGCAGATTAGGGTTGCAACCGGCGCCTTACCAACCGGCAGGGCAAGCTCGGCTATCAGAGACTCGCCATCGGAAGTGTGAAGGATGAACGGCTTGCGCTCTGCGGGAAGCTCAAGAGAGGAGCGAATTTCGATTGTCTGCAATTGCTAACCCAGGTGTCCTTGATAAATCTTCCAGCAGTGGTTGTGAAAATGGCGCCGCGTTGCCGCATCGAGGTCTGCCGGCCAGGCCACAATGTGCGCCGTTCCCCAGGTGATTGGCACGTTGCAGTTTGGGCAGGCCCAGGTCTTGCCGGGCTCGTCCGCGGGCCTTCCGTTGGTTGGTTGGACCTTGCACGGCACGCCGTTTTTCTCCTCGATGCGTGCCACACCCGACCTGAACAGCGATATGTCAAAGACCTCTTCTGGTTCGCGCTTCTTGGCGCCGCGCGGCCTATTGCTTCGCGGCATCTAGTACCAGCCAAAGTTGTTGGAGTGCACCACGGCGTTACATGGGTTCTTGTAGCGACCCTGGATGTATTTCACACCCCAGCGAATCTGAGTCTCGGGGTTGGTCTGCCAGTCGCTGCCCTCGGATGCCATTCGCACTCCCGGCAGCGCTTGTGGAATACCGTAAGCCCCAGAACTTGTGTTCATCGCGGCGGGGTTCCAGCGCGATTCGCGGTTCCAGAGCTTCACCAGACAGGAGTACTGATCCTGCCCCCAACCTAGGCCAGCGATGAGCTTACGCGCGAACGCCTGCGATGTGCCGGCATCCGGCACTCCCGCGTCTGCCACGTAGAGTTTGCTGAAGTCGGATCCGGACAGGATGTCATAGCCGCCACGCGCGAACGAAACCTTGGCCGTCTCACCAACATCGCCGCCCTGTTGCTGCGTGTAGTCTGGCGCGAAGAAGTAGTCGGCATAGGCAGCCGAACTGTTGCCCGCGTAAGGGTCTATCACTGTTACAGCGGTTATTCCAGCCACAAAAAGGAACGCGACGGCCGGGGTGGCGCGACGCCAACGCACCTTGGGGAGTTTTGGTCGGGATACGCCACGTTTGTCCAACCAGCCGTCGATGCCGTCATTCACACGCTCACCAACGGTGGGACGATAGGCTTCGTGCCTACCCATGGCCACCTCGATTCTGCAAACGGGTTCGCCAGAACCCGCAACACCTGATTTTAACCGAGGGTCTTGCGAAGTTGTAGAAACTGCACGGTGCGGTCGATGAATGCGTCCACCTGCGCCTCACTGTAGCCACGCCACTTTGGAGCAAAGGTTACCTCGCGGAGGTCGGCGGCGGTCAGGTCGCGTTTGCCCTCAATTGCGCCATCGATGCGAACAAGAAGCGAGTCAACCTGAGACACGGAATAACCCTTTACAAACGCCCTGGTGCGGCTGAATCGGTGCTTCGCCGGGCGATCGATTCGCGCCTGTAGCGTGTTGCGAATTCCGTTGACGTGAGCGGCCGCAGACTCGTGGCCACCGCGCTCCAGAAGTAACTTGGCCTCTTGCTCAACGAAGGCGTCATCCAGACGCTCCAACGCGGCATCAACGGAGGCAATCTGGTATCCACCCTTTACGAGTTTGAAGGCGGAGTTTCGGAGCGTGGCGGCGTCCAGAGCACGGCTCTCGGGGTTTGCAAACTGTCGGCGGGCCAGTTCAATCACAGGATCCACGCTGGCTGGATCGTAGCCAATCTCCTTTGACGAGACCTTCTTGAAGTGTGCAGACATGAAAACCCTGAACCTAACCGGCTAGAACGGGAACGGAATTGAAACCATGAGGAATGCAATGAGCGTGGCGGGCAGCATGGAGTCCATGCGGTCCATAACGCCACCGTGACCGGGCAGCCAGCTGCTCATGTCCTTCACGCCGAGATCGCGCTTGATGAGGGACTCGGCGAGGTCACCGAATACGGCCGCAAGAAGCATGGCGGCGGCGAATAGCAGCCCGAACCAAATGCTGCGGTGCAGCACGAGGGCGCCGACAACGCTGGTGAGACCGCCGGCAACGATGGACCCGATGAGCCCCTCGAGAGACTTCTTTGGACTAACTCCCGGGGCAATCTTGTGCTTGCCGAGCTTGCGACCAACCAGGTAGCCGAAGGTGTCGATCATGGCAACCGTGGTGATGTAGGTGACAACCCAACCCTGACCGTGTGGGTGAATCTTGAGAATCAGCATGCTGAAGCTGGTCATCAGTGGAAGGTAGATGACAACGAAAGCTGCAGCACTGAAGTCCTGCATGGTCTCTCGCAGGCTACGGTTGCGGGCCGCCGGATCCCAGATCAGCTGGGCGGTGCGCCACAGGATTAATGACGCCACAATAATGAGTGCACCCAGCCACTGTCCCTCCTTCCCAAAGAAGAAGGTAACTGGCATCAGTGCCAGCGAACCAACAGTGATTGGGATTCGTGGAACGTGCCAACCGCGGATGCGAAGCGCAGTACACAGCTCCCAGGCGCCGCTACCAGCCGCAACTGCCGCGAGAACCATGAAAACCGGCGGGAAGATTAGGATGCTGCAGAGGAACACCGCACCCAGGGCAAGCCCAACGATGACCGACATCTTCAGAGATCGGCCACCGGTTTCGTTTACCACTGGTGTGGAGTTCATTTTTTCAGTGCCGCTCGAGGCTATACCTCGAGGAGTTCGGCTTCCTTCTTCTTGAGGGTTTCGTCGATTGAATCGACATGGTTCTTGGTCATGGAGTCGAGTTCTTTGGCGGCACGAGCCAGGTCGTCCTCGCCGGCGAGCGAGTCCTTCTTCAGCGCGTCCAGCTCATCGTTGGCCTTGCGGCGAATGTTGCGCACTGCAACGCGGTGGTCCTCAGCCTTGGCGCGAACCAGCTTCACATACTCCTTGCGGCGCTCCTCGGTGAGCTCTGGCAGGCTAACTCGGATGACGCTGCCATCGTTGTTAGGGTTGGCGCCCAGGTTTGGCATGTCGCGGATGGCCTTCTCAATGGCCTGCAGCGCCGACTTGTCGTAAGGGGTCACCACGATGGTGCGGGCCTCAGGGTTGGCGATTCCACCCAGCTGAGCCAGCGGGGTTGGGGTGCCGTAGTAGTCCACCAGGACCTTCTGGAACATCTGGGGGTTGGCGCGACCGGTGCGAACGGTTGCAAAGTCTTCCTTGGTGGCTTCAACTGCCTTGTCCATCTTGTCGGTGGCGTTGAGCAGAATCTCGTCGATCATCTTTGTCTCCTGTTTATAAAGTTTGTGGCTGGCGGTTATGCGGTGACCAGCGTGCCGATCTTTTCACCATTGATGGCGCGGGTGATGTTGTCGCCCTCCATGCCAAAGACGCGCATCGGCATCTTGTTGTCCATGCATAGGCTGAATGCGGTGGCGTCTACCACCTTGAGGCCGCGCACCAGGGCATCCTGGTAGGTGATGTTGTCGATGCGCACCGCGGTTGGGTCCTTCTTTGGGTCTGCGGTGTAAACGCCATCCACGCCATTCTTGGCAACCAAAACCTCGTCGGCCTTGATCTCCAGAGCGCGCTGGGCGGCAACTGTGTCGGTTGAGAAGTAAGGGAGTCCGGCGCCTGCGCCAAAGATTACAACGCGGCCCTTCTCCATGTGGCGGATGGCGCGCAGCGGCAGGTATGGCTCGGCTACCTGGCTCATGCTGATTGCGCTCTGAACGCGAACATCGACGCCGGCCTGCTCCAAAAAGTCCTGCAGGGCCAGGGCGTTCATCACGGTGCCCAGCATTCCCATGTAGTCGGCTCGCGAACGCTCCATGCCTCGCTGGCTGAGTTCTGCACCGCGGAAGAAGTTGCCGCCGCCAACCACGATGGCCACCTCGGCATTGCGGGTGCCGTCTGCGATGGCCTTGGCAACCTGCGAGACGATGTCTGGGTTTACACCCAAGGTGCCGCCGCCAAAGGCCTCTCCCGAGAGCTTCAGAAGTACTCGGCGTGGCTGGCTCATTTGGGCTCCTTAGGTTGATAAATCCCCGATGAATAGTTTAGCCAGCATCTCGAATTTGGATGAGAGGGACGGGCGCATCGAGCCAAACAGAGAACCTATCTCGATTGATTTAGGAACTAGGAAGTCAACAAGTGGGTGGGTGAAATCTATCTCAAGCCAAATGCCGACTGCCTAAGGTGGGAAAGTCATCGATGAAATGATTTTCAAAAAGACGTCCAGAACCTTGCCCGTTGGAGTCTTAATTTTGGGAAAAACCCTGAAGATAGCGACTCCGAGACAAAATCCCACAATGCCGGAAGCCAATTGAACGTAAACAAAAAGCGAGAAGAACCCAGATAAAGCGTCAAACGCAAGAAGGGAAATCGCGCTGAGAACAGATGACCAAATAACAACTGGCAACTCCAAATCGGGCGCAGGAAACATACCCAGCCGAACCACAGTGCCGCCAAGGCTGAACAACCAAATGAAGAGCAACATTGCCGCCACACCTGCCAAGAGGCAAGCTCCGAAGTTCGGTTCCACTAACTAATCCCCCTAGCATCTAAACTCGGCCCTGATTTGAATCTATCAGTGAACATCTGACGCCCTACGTCAAGGGGATTCAATTGCGCAGCCAGAGGCAACGAATTCTGCTTCGTTAAACCTAAAAGGGTTGAGCCCTTTCGGACCCAACCCTTTTTTGAGTGCTTGAACTAGGCTCCAACGCGGAAGCGAACGAAGCTGCTTACCACTACGCCGGCGTTGTCAAGAACCTTGCCAACCTCCAGCTTGTTGTCCTTAGCGAAGTCCTGCTCCAGGAGAACGTTCTCCTTGAAGAAGCCCTTCACGCGACCCTCAACGATCTTCTCGAGAGCAGCCTCAGGCTTGCCCTCGTTGCGCGCGGTCTCCTCGGCGATGCGACGCTCGGTTGCAACGGTCTCGGCAGGTACATCGTCGCGCTTCAGCACGGTTGGGCTGAATGCTGCGATGTGAACTGCAACATCGTGTGCGGTGTCTGCGTCTGCGCCCGAGTAAGCCAGGAGAACGCCCACCTGTGGTGGGAGGTCCTTGCTGGTGCGGTGCAGGTAAGCGTCAACGGCTGCGTCCTTTACAACGGCAACCTTGCGGAGCTCGACCTTCTCGCCCATGATTGCGGCCTCATCGTTGATGACGTCGCTCACGGTGCGGCCGGCCAGAGGAGCTGCGAGAGCTGCCTCAACGGTCTCGGAGCCAGCGGCCAGGATTGCGTCTGCAATCTGGTCGGCCAGAGCAACGAACTTGTCGGCCTTTGCAACGAAGTCGGTCTCGCAAGCGAGCTCGATCATGAGGCCGGTGCCACCGCTTACTCGTGCAACGATGAGACCGTTGCTGGTGGTGCGACCCTCGCGCTTGGTAACGCCCTTGAGGCCCTTTAGACGAAGAACCTCAAGCGCCTTGTCAACGTTGCCCTCGGCCTCGTCAAGTGCGTTCTTGCAGTCCATCATGCCGGCGCCGCTGCGGTCGCGCAGCGCCTTTACATCTGCGGCGGTGTAGTTTGCCATTAGTTAGCTTCCTTCTCTGCTGCAGCCTCGGCTGGAGCCTCTACGGCTGCCTCAGCGGCGGTTTCCTGAGCAGCGTTCGACTGCTCCAAAAGCTCGCGCTCCCACTCGGCCAGAGGCTCTGCGGCCTCTTCTGGCTTGCTGTGACGAGCGATCAGGCCGTCTGCAACTGCGTCTGCAACAACGCGGGTTAGCAGTGCAACCGAACGGATTGCATCGTCGTTTCCTGGAATACCGATGGTCACGTCGTCTGGGTCACAGTTGGTGTCTAGAACGGCGATAACTGGGATGCCCAGCTTCTTTGCCTCGGTGATTGCCAGGTGCTCCTTGTTGGTGTCAACAACCCAGATTGCCGAAGGGGTCTTGGTTACGTTGCGGATACCACCGAGGGTCTTCTCCAGCTTGTCCTTCTCGCGGCGAAGGATGAGGAGCTCCTTCTTGGTGAGGCCGCTCTTGCTTGCGTCTGCGAAGTCCATGACCTCAAGCTCCTTCAGGCGTGCAAGACGCTTCTGAACGGTGCCGAAGTTGGTGAGCAGACCGCCGAGCCAACGCTCGTTGATGTAAGGCATGCCTACGCGCTGAGCCTGCTCAGCGATGGCCTCCTGGGCCTGCTTCTTGGTGCCTACGAACAGAATGCTGCCGCCGTGTGCAACGGTCTCCTTGACAAACTCGTAAGCCTTGTCGATGTGGGTCAGCGACTTCTGTAGGTCGATGATGTAGATGCCCGAGCGGTCGGTAAGGATGAAGCGGCGCATCTTTGGGTTCCAGCGACGGGTCTGGTGTCCGAAGTGAACACCGCTGTCGAGCATCTGGCGGATAGTGACGACTGCCATGAGTCGTGCTCCTTTCGGCGCGCGAACGCGCCACTCAGTTG
>Ga0213920_1000673_pt1 | contig 23513 bp, 18 predicted proteins | sample McNCre1117MG_FD_161054 | JGI IMG/M metagenome (GOLD analysis project Ga0213920, IMG submission 161054) | Freshwater microbial communities from McNutts Creek, Athens, Georgia, United States - 11-17 MG | ecosystem: Environmental > Aquatic > Freshwater > Creek | place: USA: Georgia | collected...
GACGCGCTCGCCACCGCAGGCCTGGTTGAACTTCCAGAACGCGATAACTGCAAATGCACCGATTGCCATGATGGACGAACCGGTGGCTAGGCCGTCGAGGCCATCGGCGATGTTGACGCCGTTTGAGGTGCTGGTGACCAGGAAGATGATCCAAACCACGAAGAGGATTAGGCCAACGATGCGCACCCACGAGAGGTTTGCATCCCAGATGAAGTTGGTGCGCGAGATATCGCGAACCACAGAGAAGTGCGTGGTTGCCGGGGTCTCGCCGGCGGCGTTGGGGAACTGCAGCGAGAGCACCGCGAACACGGCGGCAACCACGGTTTGACCCGCGATCTTCTGCCAACCGCCAAGGCCAAGGTTGCGCTTCTTGTGGGTCTTGAGGAAGTCATCCAGGAAGCCAACCAGACCCAGGCCAACCATCATGAAGATCACCAGGAGTGCGCTGATGCTAGGGGTTTCGCCGTTTACAAACTTGCCAACGAAGTAGCCAAAAACAGCACCGATGATGATGACGATGCCACCCATGGTTGGGGTGCCGTGCTTCACGTGGTGGCTCTGTGGGCCATCCACGCGAATGAACTGACCCCACTGCCACTTGCGGAACAGGTAGATGAAGACGGGGGTAAGCAGCAGGTTGAACATCAGTGCAACCGCGCCGGCTACGAGTAACGCTCTCACGCATTCACCTCCAGTAGGGCGTCGCCGAGGTGGCGCAGATTTGCGCTCTTCGAAGACTTAATCAAAACAATGTCGCCGGCGCGAATCAGTTCGCGCGCGCCGGTTAGTGCTTCGTCAATACTCTCAAAATATCTGGCCTCACCATCGAAGCTGCCCTCAAAGGAAGCCCCCATAAACACGAGTTTGGCTGCGGCACCAACCGCAATGAGGAGGTCGATGTTGAGGCGCACGGCCAGGCGGCCAAGTTTGTCGTGTTCTTCGGCGCTGTACTTGCCCAGCTCCGCCATTTCACCGATGATGGCAACCGTGCGACGGCCGCTCACTCGGCCAAGTTGAGCCAGCGTCTGCAGGGCGGCGCGGCTCGAATCCGGGCTCGCGTTGTAGGCATCGTTGATGATGGCAACGTCATCGGTGCGGTTTGTTAGCTGCATACGCCAGCGCTCCGCCAACGGCATTGCCTCAAGGGCGGCCAGAATATCTTGGCGAGGTACACCGAGGGTGTCTGCGACGGCAGCCGAGGCCAGCGCGTTCATCACGTGGTGCTCCCCCAGAATTTGCAGGGTCACTCGATTCACCGAAGCATCCGGCCAGTGGAGGTCGAACGCGGTGCCAGCAAGGCTCAGGCTGTGGTTATCGGCCCGGTATCCAGCCTGGCTGGAGGTACCGAACCAAATCTTTGGCCCGGCAAAGTCTTCCGCCATGGCTCGCACGGCAACGTCATCGGCGTTTAGAACTGCGATGGTCTGGTTTGATGAACCAACCAGGAGCTCGGCCTTGATTGCAGCGGTGGTCTCGATGCCGCCGAATTCGCCGGCGTGCGCCAGGCCAACTTTGAGTTCAACCGCGATATCGGGGCGGACAATATCGGTGAGATATGCGATGCTGCCCGGGCCACCGGCACCGAGTTCGGCAACTAGGAAACGGGTTTCTGGGGTCACCTTGAGCACCGAAATTGGCGCACCAACCTCGTTGTTGTAGCTCTCAATCGGTGCGATGGTTGGGCCAACGGTGCTGAGGATTGCGCGCAGCATGTTCTTGGTGGTGGTCTTGCCGTTGCTTCCGGTGATTCCAACCACCTTTAGGTTGCCGGCCGCACGCACGCGCGCCAGCACGCCCTTGGCAAGTAGGCCCAGGGCTGCAACTGAGTCGCTCACCAAAATCTGGGCTATCTCCAGTTGCGGCAGTTCGCGCTCCACAATGGCGGCCACAGCACCCGAGGCCAAGGCCTGGGCCACGAAATTGTGGCCATCGGTGACTTCACCCGGTTTGGCTACGAAGAGCGAACCAGTGCCAACCAGACGGCTGTCGGTTTCCACCGAACCCGTTACCAGGACATCGAAAGCCCACGAGGAATCGGAAATCTCGCCGACAATGCGCCCGTTAACCAGCTCGGCAATCTCTGAAACTGAAAGGGTGATCATGCCCAACCCTGTTCGCGCAGCGCCTCACGAGCCTGCTCGCGCGCGCTGTAAACGGTGCGCTTGCCCTGAATATCGCGGTAGTCCTGGTGTCCCGGACCTGCCCAGAGAATGCTATCGCCAGGGCCGGCAATGCTCACCGCCTTGCGGATTGCCTGCTCCGGCGGACTTACCTCGTAAAGTTCACGCTCCGGCACGGCCTCGCGTGCGCTGTCAAACAGCACGCGGCGGATGCTCACGGGGTTTTCGAAACGCGGGTGGTGATCGGTGATAACAACCACATCGGAGTTCTCGGCTGCAATGCGTGCCATGTCCGGACGCTTACTGGGGTCGCGGTCGCCATCGGCGCCAAACACCATGATCAGGCGACCCGGGGTAACCGCGCGAAGGCTACGCAGCGTGTTTAGGAAGGCGTCTGGGCTGTGGCCAAAGTCGACATACACCGATGGCCCCTGGCGCTTGGCATCCGGGGAGTTCACGCATTCGGTGCGTCCCGGCAGGTAGGCCGCGATGCCATCACGGACTCGGTCCGCTATCAGGCGCCAGTCGATTCCGGCTTCGATAGCCATGACGATTGCGAGGCCGCCGTTGGCAGCCATGTGCACACCGATCAGCGGCACCGATGACTCGATCTCTACACCGTTTGGGCCGGTGAGAACAAAGGCGGTGCGGTGCGGAGACTGCTCGGTCACGCGCACCTGCCAGTCGGCGGCTACATCGGTGCGGCTGGTGATTGTGGTGACCGGAATCTGGCTGGCGGCCACGAAATCGGCGCCGAAGCGGGAATCGAGGCTAACCACACCGCGGCTCGCGCGCTCGGGCGTGAAAAGGGCGACCTTGGCCTTCAGGTAGGTCTCAAAATTCGGGTAGTCATCGAAGTGATCGTGGCTGAGGTTGGTAAAACCAACCACGTCAAACTTGATGCCGTCCACTCGCAGCTGGCTCAGCGCCTGCGCCGAAACCTCGATGGCGATGGAGCTGACGCCGCGCTCGCGCATGCGGGCTATCAGGGCCTGCATTTCGGTGGATTCAGGTGTTGTGAGGCGGCTAACAATAACTTCGCCCGCGATGTGGCGCTCTGCGGTTGAAGTGAGCCCGGTGATCTCGCCGCACTGGCGCAGCAGCCCCTCAAGCAGGTAGCTGGTTGAGGTCTTGCCGTTGGTGCCGGTGGTGCCAAAGATGCGCGGGAGATTGCCGTCCACATTGCCGTAAACGAACGCTGCCAAGTTTCCCAGGTGGTGGCGCGGGTGCTCCAGAATCAGAACTGGAACGGGCACCGCACCTAGCACTTCGGCCAGCAGGTGGCTGCCGGCGGCATCGGTGATTATTGCAACCGCACCACCTTCTAGCGCCTTGGCTGCGAAGTGCGCGCCGTGGGTTTTGAGACCCGGCATGGCCACAAAGAGGTCGCCTGCGCGCAGGTCGTTGGTGTTCATGCTGATGCCGGTAACGGCAACGCCACTAAGCACCGATGGGTTGGCCTCGCCACCCAAACCGAAGCGGTTCTTGATGCTTTCGAGAGAAACCGGCTGCACGTGCTCCGGACGCAGAATTGGCGGAATGGATTCTTTCACGCGTTTCACCACCTTGCTGGAATCTTAGGCGATTTTGTGGTGCTTGGTGGGACGCGATAGGCGCGCAACACCTGCTGCATGATGGCCTTGAACGGCGGAGTGGCACCGATTGAGGTACTGGTGGTTCGCGGCTTGAAGATGGTGATTGCCACCACATACTTTGGGTTTTCGATTGGCGCAATGCCGATAAACGAGATGGCGTGCAGGTAGCCGTAGCCGCCCTTGCCGTTGGCAATCTGGGCGGTTCCGGTCTTGCCACCGATGCGATAACCCGGGATGCGCGCGGTGGAACCGATACCACCGGTCTGCGAAACATCGTTTTCGAGCATGGCGAGCATGGTTTTATCGGTGCTGGATTTCAGAACGCGGGTTGGAGCGATTGTGCCCTGTGCCGGGCTCTCACTGCCATCCGGGGCGGTGCAGCCGAGCAGCAGCTGCGGGGCAAGGCGCACGCCATCGTTGGCAAAGGTCTGGTAGGCCATCGCTGCCTGAATTGGCGTTACCTGCATGGCCTGGCCAAACATCGATGTGTACACCGTGGCGCCGTCCGGGGCCTGCTGGTAGATAACACCCGGGGCCTCGCCCTGGTACTGAACCGCGGTTGCGCTGCCCAGGCCAAACTTGCGCCAGTAGTCGTAGCGAGTGGCGTATGGAACCTTGATTCCAACCTGGATGATGCCGGTGTTGGAAGATTCGATGAGAACGCCCTGGAGGGTGAGGTGCTCGGTTGGGTGGGTGTGGGAGTCCGAGATTCGGAATCCGCCGGCAACCGTGGTTGACTGCGGTGCAACCACGTGGGTCAGTGGAGTTGCCAGCCCGGTGTCGATAGCGGTGGCGGCCGTTAGTGCCTTCATGGTCGAGCCCGGCTCGATCATGTTGCGGAAGATGCGCGCGGAACGCGCCTCGGCAGGGGCTGCCCCGGGGTCATTGGGGTCAACGGTTGGTGCCTCGGCGGCGGCCAGAATTCGGCCGGTCTTGGCCTCAATCACAATCGCAGTGCCCCAGTCAGCCTTAAGGCTCTTAACCTGTTTGGCCATGATCTGCTGGGCGTAGTATTGCAGGTCGCTGTCAATGCTCAGGCGAAGGGTTCCGCCGTTTTTGGGCTCGACCTTGGTATCAACCGTGCCGGGAATCTTGATGCCGTCTTCACCGTGTTGGAAGGTTTGCATACCATTCACGCCGGCAAGGCACTTATTGGCGCTGAGTTCGATTCCCTCGAGGGCATTGCCATCGGAGCCAACGAACCCAAGGAGGTTGCCGGCCAGCGCGCCGTTTGGATAGATACGGTGAGGAACATTTTCGAAGTAGACCCACGGAATATCTAGGTGCGAGATGCGCAGGTAGGTTGAGCCGTCAACTTGCTTGGCGACCAGCGAGTAACGGCTGGTTCCACGAAGTTTCTTGGCAACTTCGCCAACTCGCATATTTAGCGCGGTAGCCAGCTTGCGGGTGGCAGCACCAACGTTGAATTTCTCAGTAACACCGTTTCTGGTGCGGGTGTATGGTGCCACCAGGGTTGGGTCTACCGTAACGTTGTAGCTCATTACGGTGGTGGCCAAAATCTTGCCGTTAACATCCACGATGTTGCCGCGCATGGCAGGGATCACGTAGGGCGTGATGCGGTGCGAAAGCGACTCTTTGTTGAGCGAGTCTTTCGCGATTACCTGAAAGTACACCAGCTTGCCAAACAGAATCAGCGCAACCATTACGGTAAACGCGATTAGGCGGCGGAGTCTGAGCACCTCCAGGGAAGGAGTTCGATTATTCATCGCTCCAGCCCTAACTGCCCAGAGGGCTTAGTGTGTGACGGCAACCGGGATGCCGCCACCTGCCAAACCTACCGAATTGTTAGTGGCCTTTGCGCCACCGACATGCCCGCTGGCCGCACTGGCTTTGGTGCTGCCCGCTGGCTTTAGGGTGGCAACCTTGGCAACCGCAACTGCCTTGGCCGTAGCCTTTGCCGCCTCGGCTGCGATGGCCTTCTTAATGGCGGTTGGGCTGGTGTGGGTGGTTAGCTCGGCGTTTGCAACCAGGTTGCCCGAAACCGTTGAGGTGCTAGAGCTAGCGGCCACCGATGGCGAGCCGTAGACCTTGGCGTTTGCAACGTTTAGGAATACCGGGTTGGCATTGGAAACCATGCCCATTGCCTTGGCTGCGTTTGCGAGATTCTGGTTACTGCTGAGGGAATCCACCTGCTGGCCGAGGATCTGCGATTCGAGCGAGAGCTTCTTGGCTTGGTTCTTGAGCGAGGCCACCTGGTAAACGCCCTGCGTAGTTGCCACGTTGAGAACGAGGTTTAGCAGCGGAATCGCTACAAGGCCCATTGCAACAATGGCGAAGAATGCGAGGCGAGGGTTGGCGACGCGGCCGGTTGCAGCACGGAAGCCCTCCACCAGAATCAGATGCGGTCGCATCGGCTGGCTTTGCGAGGTTTGGCGAGGGGCCACTGTTCTCAGGTTCACTGCTGCGCTCATGCTGCGTTCCGGGTTTTCTCTACTGCGCGCAACCGCACCGATGCGGCGCGCGGGTTGTTGATAATTTCTTGCTCGGATGCCAGTTCGGCACCCTTGATTACGTACTTCAGGTATGGGGCGTGCTCTGGAAGTTCGATGGGCAGATCCACCGGCGCGCTCGAGGTTGCACCCTTGGCAAACGCCTGCTTCACAATCCGGTCTTCAAGCGAGTGGTAAGACTCAACCGCGATGCGGCCGCCAACATTTAGGGCCTTGATTGCCGCTGGGATGGTCTCGGTGAGCACATCGAGCTCACCGTTTACCTCAATGCGCAGCGCCTGGAAAACGCGCTTGGCCGGGTGGCCGGTTGACTTACCAGGGATGAACGGAATCACCTTGGCAATGAGCGCGGTGAGCGGGGCGCTCGAGGTGAAGGGTGCAGCTTCGCGCTGCTCCACGATTGCGCGGGCAACGCCCTTGGCAAAGCGCTCCTCGCCGTAGTCCTTAAAGATTCGAGCGAGGTCGCGCTCGGAGTATTCGTTCACGATCTCGGCAGCGGTGATGCCGCGCGTGGTGTCCATGCGCATGTCCAACGGTGCGTCGTAGCTGTAGGCGAAGCCGCGGTCGGCTTCGTCCAACTGCATAGATGAAACGCCTAGGTCGAGCAGGATGCCGTCGGCACCGGCGTAGCCGAGGTCACGCACCACATCGTAGATCTCGTTGTAAACGGCGTGCACAAAGTGGGTGCGGCCGGCGAAACGAGCCAGGCGTTCACTTGCAAGCGCAAGCGCGTTGGTGTCGCGGTCGATTCCGATTAGCGTCAACTGCGGGAAACGCTCCAGGAAGCCTTCGCTGTGACCGCCGAGGCCAAGGGTGCCGTCCACGTATACAGCCGGCTTGCCCTCAAGGGCCGGTGCCAGCACTTCGATGCATCGCTCGAGCAGCACTGGAGCGTGGAGTTGGTTGATTTGCTTTGAGGTCATGAATATTCCGGAGCTAGAACAGGCCCGGAATCACCTCCTCGGCAATTTCACTGAACGCGGCATCGCGTTCGCTCTGCGTGGCGTTCCAAACTTCTAGATCCCAGATCTCGGCGCGGTTGCCCATGCCAATAACGGCGAGGTCGCGGCCGAGGCCGGCATATTCGCGCAGCATCGCAGGGATTGTGACGCGCCCCTGCTTGTCCGGAACTTCATCGGTGGCTCCCGAAAGCAGCGAACGAAGGAAGTCGCGGGCGGCCTTGGAAGAGATTGGCGCCTGGCGGATGCGGTCGTTCATGGTCTCAAACTCGCGCTGGCTGAAAACGTAGAGGCAGCGGTCCTGGCCGCGGGTAATTACGAGGCCGGAGGCGAATTCATCGCGGAACTTGGCCGGCAAAATGATGCGGCCCTTTTCGTCGAGGCGCGGGTTATGAGTGCCTAGCAGCATTTCACCCTCTCCCTCTACGAACTCCACTTTGGGTATCGTGTGCTCCACTTTACTCCAATCTCAACCACAAACAAGAGATTTGGCACGAATTTCGGCGTGGCAGAGGGCGAAAATCCGCTTAACGGCGCGGAAGTTGGCAGGTGGAGGGAAAATCACCGTTTAGCGCCAAATTTGGGGCCAAACCCACACCCAGAGCCCTGTTTTAAGCGCTAAAAACCGCCCGAAACGCATTTCGGGCGGTTAGTTTGGGGCTGTGGAGAGAAGTGGAGGGCTAGAAATTGCCTCCGCGGTTATCCCACTTGTCTTCGAAATACTGGCGAATGGTTCGCGCTGTGCCGGTTGCTCGCTTTACGGCCTTGGCAGCTGCCGCCTCGGTGGCGACGGCTGCCGCCGATGGGGAACCCTTGGGGCGATCCAGGCTCGCAGATGACGAAGTGGCCAGCAGCAGGCCGAGCAGGGTCAGCACAAAGCCGGCAAGACCAATCAGAACGTAGTGAATGATTACCGCAAGCAAAATGACACCGAGGCCGGCCACGGCCACAAATACACCCGCGACCCTGCGCGATGCATTGCGCTGGCGCCGGATGTCGGGGGTTTGCCCAGCGGCTTCCTTGAAACGGCGGGCTAGCGGCTCATCATCTGCGTAGAGGCTACGCTCCAGCTCGTCTAAAACTCGCTTTTCGTGCTCCGACAAACCCATGATGCCTCCTGTATTCCACTCAATTTTAGACACCAAAAACGGGGCTCACAATAGCCCCAAACTCTGGGCGGTGGGTGGGGCAAAAGGTAGAGTTGTGCTCATGAGCGAATCCTCCAACCTCCTCGCCCTCATCCAGCAAACCCTGGATGAGTTCTGCGAGAAACAGCGCGAGTCCTTCGCCGCCATCTCACCAGACCTCGCTCCCGTGATAGATAACTCAAAGGCGCTCATGCAAGGCGGCAAGCGGTTCCGCGCACTGTTTGCCTACTACGCCTGGGCGGGCACTCTGCCGGTTGCCGCTCACAGCCAAACGCCCCAACAGTTGGCGCTCAGCAGCGAGGCCATGGTTTCCATCACCAGTGCGCTGGAGATGTTCCACGCCGCGGCTCTGGTACACGATGACATTCTCGACAACTCTGCCACGCGCCGCGGTGAGCCATCCGTGCATAAGAAATTTGAATCCCTGCACACCCGCGAAGGCTACGCCGGAACCGCCGAACGCTTCGGGCTAGGCGGGGCCATTCTTAGCGGCGATCTGTTGCTTTCCTGGAGCAGCGAGATGTTTGGCCACGCTCTCGAGAACGCACCAACGCGTGAAATCGGCCACGCCTGCCGCGATGAATTCGCCAAGATGCGCACCGAGGTCATGGCAGGTCAGTACCTCGATGTCCTCGAGGAAAACGCAGCACTAACCCGGCCTGTGAGCGAAGCCGTGTGGCGCGCCAACCGCGTGATGCTCTACAAGACCGCCAAGTATTCGCTCGAAGCACCAATGCTCATCGGTGCCGCTTTTGCCGGAGCCGACGAAGAACTACTGCACGCGTTTAGCACCTTTGCGGTGCCGCTGGGTTTGGCATTCCAACTCCGCGATGACGTACTTGGCGTATTTGGCGACCCCGCAGTCACCGGCAAGCCGGTTGGCGACGACCTTCGCGAGGGCAAGCGAACCGTGTTGGTTGGGCTAACTCGCGAGACGCTGAGCACATCGGTGGCTGGTGTCTTTGATGAAATGCTCTCGCTGCGTGAACTCGACGCCGAGCAGATCAAATTCTTGCAGCAGACCATTGTAGATTCAGGCGCGTTGGCAAAGACCGAGCGCATGATTGAGGACCTTGCGGATCAGTCGCTAGAGGCCCTGGGTGCATTAGAAATCGCGGAACCTGCCAAGCAGGCGCTACACGCCCTGGCGTTAAAGGTTATTAAGCGAGATAACTAGAGCAGAGCCTGAGCTAGGCGGCGGATTTCCGCACGCTTGCCGGCAACCAGGCCTGCCATCGGTGTGGTGCCAAGCGAAGGCTCAACCGTGTAAAGCCACTCGAGCGCCTCGTCGTTAGTGAACTGGGCGTCGAACAGTAGCTGCAGAGTGCCTTTGAGAGTGTGAAGCGGTTCGCCGTTTTGAATGGCATCGGCCGGAATCTTGCGGATCCCATCGATGCGGGTTTCAATAAGGTGATTTTCTTCGATGAGGCGATGCACCTTGCCAAGCGGCAGATTGAGCAGTTCCATTGCATCCGGGATTGTGAGCCACTCTACGTTGGCAAAAACTTCATTCACCCCACTAGATTGCCACAGATTACCGCGCCACCACACCCGTTTGGCCAAGCCTTCGAGAAAATCTCGGCTGGGAAAACTACGCTGGTATAAGTTAGGCGCTTTGTGGCGCGAGGAGTAATCGGTGAGTCTGGAAAATCAACTGCTGGCGGGCCGCTACCGCATGGAGCGGTTACTGGCGCGCGGCGGCATGGCCGACGTCTATTTGGCCACCGATGAACGCCTCGAGCGCCAGGTTGCGGTGAAGGTTATCTACCCTCACCTTGCCTCGGATCCGCGATTTACAGCCAAGTTCATCCGCGAGGCCAAGACCGCCGCAAAACTGAACCACCCGAATCTGGTGAATGTTTTCGATCAGGGTTCGGATGCCGGCCAAACGTTCATGGTCATGGAATATGTGCCGGGCATGACGTTGCGCGAAGCCCTGGACAAATTTGGCAAGCTCTCCCCCAGCCGCGCGCTTGAACTCTTTGAGGCAATCCTGCAGGGTTTGGCGGCTGCCCATCGCGCCGGCATTTTGCACCGCGATCTAAAGCCCGAGAACGTGTTTCTCGCCGATGACGGCCGCATCAAGTTGGGCGACTTCGGCCTGGCTCGCGAGGCGAACGCGCACACCAACACGGGCTCGCTCATGGGAACTATCGCCTACATTGCGCCCGAATTGCTTACCCGTGGCCAGGCCGATGCCCGCTCCGATGTTTACTCTGCCGGCATCATGCTTTACGAATTCGTAACCGGTGTGCAGCCATTCCCCGGCACCGATGTAGCCCACATCGCCCACCAGCACACCGCTGTTGGTGTTGCGGCTCCCAGCCAGGTGAATCCCAGCATTCCACCACTTGTTGACGAGGTAGTTCTCTGGGCAACCGCGATGGCTCCCGAACACCGCCCTGCCAACGCCCAGGTTTTGGTTGAGGTTGTGCAGCGAGTTAGGTCCGAAATTAGGGCCGGGAATGGGGCTATATCTCGCCTCAATCTGCCGCAGTTTGAACCAGCCAACGCCACCAAGGTGATTTCGGTTGATTCCACGATGCGCCTGCCCGAACCTTCAGAATTTGCAGCCGAGGTACCCGGCCCGCTTGGCGCCACCACAGTCATTGATGCCCCCGAGCCTGCAGAGTTTGAGCACCCCCTCGAGGCATTCGCAAATCGCCGCAGGCGCCGAGCCAAGTGGATTGCTTTGGCTATCGCGCTCACTACCTTTGCGGGTTCCGCAGCCGGTTGGTGGTTCTCGGCAGGTCCGGGCGGCATGAGCGCGCTGCCCAATCTGGAGTCCGCCACCGTTGCCAGCGCAAAGGCCACTCTTGGGGCATATTCGTCCAACATCGTAGTTAAGAGCGAGTACTCCACGGCCGTTTCCAAGGGCCTGGTTGTTCACACCAACCCCGAGGCAGGCTCGCTGTTCTGGCGCGGATCACAAATCGTGATCTTCGTTTCGAAAGGCGCACAGACCGCTGCAGTTCCGAGCCTCGTTGGCCTCTCCCCCGCACAGGCCGCAGCAAAGCTTACGCGCGCCGGCTTCACCGCTGGCACAAGCAGCAGTTTCTTCAGCACCGAACCCAAGGGCGGCGTCTTCGACTACCTAGGCAGCGACGGCAACCCGGTTGCACTTGGTACCAGCATTCCGCTCAAGGTTTCGCTAGGGCCATTGCCAAACGTGGTTGGGGCTCAGCAGTCCGCCGCCCTAACCACTCTTATTGCTGCCGGCGCAAGGGTTGGTTCCATTTCCACCGATTACTCCGATGCGGTAGCCACAGGTGCCGTCATCAGCGCATCGCCGGTGACCGACCCGTTGCCCGGCGGCGGCAAGGTGAACCTGCTGGTGAGCAAGGGCCCAACCACGGTTGTTGTGCCACCGCTAAAGGGTGAAACTTTGGCCGCGGCTATGTTGGCGCTGGACACCATCGGCCTTTTGGTGACCGTGAACACGGACCAGCTTCAGAGCAACTGGGGCATTGTGAAGGTGAAAACGATGTCGATAGCGGCGGGCACGGTTGTTAAGCGTGGTTCGGCGATCACCATCTCGAATAAGTAGCGTCAGCCTAAGCCCCAAACTCGGCCCAATATTTAGCCCTACAACTACGCCCACTCTCAGCCCAAAATTCTGGGCTAAACTCCCCCGAATAGCCCCACAAACTTGGCCGAAATTTTGGGCTGAACTAACGGTTTAGCCCTGTTTTAAGCGCTTAGGTCCGAGTGTAAAAAACCGAGGGTCTTCTGCACCCGGGCGTGTCGCGGCCACCACTAACCGCCCAAAAACGAAACCCACCCAACGCCGAAGCGAAGGGTGGGTTCGAAGGGAACACCGCCTAGGCGGCCCCCAAAACTACTTCTTGCGGGAAGCCAGCAACTCTGCAACCAAGAACGAAAGCTCCAACGACTGCATGTGGTTGAGGCGCGGGTCGCAAAGCGACTCGTAGCGCTCCTCAAGCGCCGCCTCATCGATATGCTCCGAACCACCGAGGCACTCAGCCACGTCATCGCCGGTTAGCTCAATGTGGATACCGCCAGGGAAAGTACCCGCAGCCTCGTGAACCTCGAAGAATCCACGAACCTCATCCATCACGTCATCGAAGCGACGGCTCTTGTAACCGTTCTTGGTGGTGATGCCGTTGCCGTGCATTGGGTCGGTGATCCATAGCGGAGTGCAGTTCATCTCCTTCATCGCCTCAACCAACTTCGGCAGCTCCTCGCGGATCTTGCCAGCACCCATGCGGGTAATGAAGGTTAGACGACCAGGCTCGCGGTTTGGATCCAACTTCTCAACCAAGGCACGCAGGTCTTCCACGCTGGTGGTTGGGCCAAGCTTCACACCAATCGGGTTGCGAACACGAGAGAGGAAGTCGACGTGAGCGCCATCGAGCTGACGCGTGCGCTCGCCAATCCAGATGAAGTGACCGCTGGTGATGTATGGGGTTCCGGTGCGCGAATCGATGCGAGTGAGCGGGCGGTCGTAGTCGAACAACAGACCCTCGTGGCTCGTGTAGAACTCGGTGCTCTTCAGCCCCTCGAAATCGGCGCCGGCCGCGGCCATGAACTGAATCGCGCGGTCGATCTCCTTGGCCAAAGACTCGTAACGAGCATTAGCCGGGTTATCGGTGAAGCCCTTGTTCCACTCGTGCACCGAACGCAAATCCGCAAAACCACCGGTGGTGAAAGCGCGAATCAGGTTCAGAGTGCTCGCCGAAGTGTTGTAGGCCTGCACCAAACGCTTAGGGTCGTTCAGGCGGCTCTCCGCAGTGAACTCGTAACCGTTCACCGCATCGCCACGGTAGGCCGGCAGGGTCACGCCATCGCGGGTCTCGTTGTCGTTGCTGCGCGGCTTGGCAAACTGCCCAGCCATGCGGCCCATCTTCACAACCGGCAGCGACGAACCATACATCAGCACAACTGCCATCTGCAGCAGGGTCTTCACGCGGTTACGAATGCGGTCGGCAGTTGCATCCGCGAAGGTCTCCGCGCAGTCTCCTCCCTGCAGCAAAAACGCGTTTCCGGCAGCAGCCTCAGCCAGGCGCTCGCGCAGGCGGTCAACCTCACCGGCAAAAACCAGCGGTGGCAACTTGCTCAGCGTCTCCTGCGAAAGCTTCAGCGCCTCCTCCGAATACCAGGTTGGCTGCTGCGCTGCCTGAAGGTTCCGATAGTTGTCGAGACCAGCAAGTACCTGCGGATCAACGGCAACATGGGTTTCGTTAGCTCTAGCCAATTTGGTTTCCCTTAGTGATTCAGTGGATTTTCTTGGGTTTAAATGCAATCCTGCGATGCTTCCCCGATTACTCGCCTACGCCTAGCGCGCAGCCCGAGCCAACCGGTTCTTCACGCTGGTGGCATATACGTCCTCGTATACCTGGCCACTCAGCTTCTGCAGTTCATACATAATTTCATCGGTGACGGCGCGCAACACAATGCGATCGCCCTCCATGCCCTCAAAGCGGCTGAAATCCAACGGCGCACCAATTGAAATGCCAACGCGTCGAATCTTCGGCATCTTCTGCCCAATCGGCTGCACCTTCTCGGTATCGATCATGGCAACCGGAATAACTGGCACTTTGGCCTCAAGCACCATTCGGGCAATGCCGGTGCGGCCGCGGTAGAGTTTGCCATCCGGCGAGCGCGTGCCCTCAGGGTAAATACCCAACAGGTTTTCGCCAGCCAAAACCTGGAGGCCTGTGTTTAGCGAAGCCTCCGATGCCTTACCGCCCGAGCGGTCGATTGGCAGCTGTCCGGTTGCGGTGAAGAACCAGCGGCTCAGCGCGCCCTTCAAACCCTTACCCGTGAAGTACTCGCTCTTCGCCAGGAAGGTAACAGGGCGGCGAAGCATCAGTGGCAAAAAGATGCTGTCCGAGAAAGACAGGTGGTTGCTGGCCAGAATGGCCGCGCCAGTGGTTGGCACGTTTTCGATGCCGCGAATCCACGGGCGGAACAACACTCGCAGCAGTGGTCCGAGCACGAAGGTCTTCAGGAAGAAGTAGGTCATCCCCTCACCTTTCTACGGCTGGCCAACTGTTATCGCTTAAAGTTTACCGAACGCCACTCGCGCTAGGTCGGCTGCGCCAACCAATCCGGCGTCGTTTAGGAACTCTGCGGCACGAATTTCGAGTTCCGGGTGGAATCCGCGGGCCGGTTGGTGGCTGCGGAACGACTCGCGAATCGGGTTGAGTAGCACATCGCCCACCGATGAAACCCCTCCGCCGATCACAACAACCTCCGGGTCCAAAACCGCGCTCAGGCTTGCAATGGTCTGGCCAAGCCAGTTGCCTAAATCGGTGAGGATGCCAACCGCACCAGGGTCCTTCTCCAAAATGGCCTGGGCCACCTGCAACCCGGTTAGCTCGCCCGTTTCGTGCTGAATCTCAGCCAAGCGCGCACCCTCAGGCTTGCCGCTGGCCGCGAGTTCGCGAGCCGCGCGAAGCAGTGCAGTGCCCGAAGCATACTGTTCGATGCAACCGTGCTGGCCGCAGCCGCACAGGCGCCCCTCAGGCACAACACGCATGTGACCCAGCTCCGCCGCAACACCAAAGCCGCCGCGCAGCAGGTGCGAATCAACCACAATTGCCCCACCAACACCGGTACCGATGGTGAGCATGACCATGTGCTTGCTGCCCCTACCGGCGCCGTAGCGGTACTCGGCCCAGCCGGCCGCGTTGGCGTCGTTCTCCAGCAAAACCGGCACCTTCACCTTGGCCTCAACCAATGCCTTGAAAGGCTCGTTGCGCCACGAAAGATTTGGTGCGTAAACAATGTTCGCCTGTTCGGCATCAATAAACCCGGCGGCCGCAACGCCCGCACCAATCACGCTCTCCCCCTCGGAAAGCACGTTGATCAGGTTGGCAACGGCGTCAACAATCGCCTCGCGGTCGCTTGCCGGAGTTGGCACGCGCAGTTCACGCACGAGGTTGCCATCGGGGTCTACCAGCGCACCGGCAATCTTGGTGCCACCGATATCAATACCCACCGCGTACATAGCAACCTAACTTCGTGTCCAATTCGATACCTAAAAAGTCTAGTAAATGGCGGGCACGACCCACCGTTCTCCCCTAAAGTAATGCCTAAACACGTCAACTGGGGGGTTTACGGAAATTATGAAAACTTACGATATTCCATCGCTGATTGAAACCGACTCGTCGGCCAACATCACCGATTTGCTGCTCGAGCGCGCAGCAAAGACGCCGCGCCTGCCTCTATACGCACTGCAATCCTCCGATGGCAACACCTGGACCGACGTTTCGGCCGCAGACTTCCTGGAGCAGGTGCGCGAGCTGGCAAAGGGATTCATCGCAGCGGGTGTGCAAACCGGCCAGCGCGTTGCCATCATGGGCCACACCTCTTATGAATGGACCCTGGTTGACTTTGCGCTCTGGTTTGCCGGCGCAGTACCCGTGCCTATCTACGAGACCAGCTCGGCCAGCCAGATGGCCTGGATCTTGAGCGATTCCGGCGCCGTTGGCATCTACCTTGAAGCGCCAGAAATGCTAACCAAGCTCAACGAGGTGCGCGGCCAGAGCGCATACCTGCGCGAGGTTTGGCACGGCTGGGATGACTCGCTGAACAAGTTGCGCGCCGCCGGCAAACACATCTCCGATGAAATCCTCGAGCGCCACCGCACCTTTGCCTCGCTCGATTCGGTTGCCACCATCATCTACACCTCCGGCACCACCGGCAAGCCCAAGGGTTGCGAGCTCGCTCATCGCGGCTTTGTAGACCTGAGCAAGAACGCCAAGCTAGAACTGCCAGAGGTAATTGCCGACGGTCAGAGTACCTTGCTGTTCCTCCCGCTAGCCCACGTCTTCGCCCGATTCATCGAGGTTTTGGCCGTGCACGCAGGTGTGAAAGTTGGGCACCAGGCCGATATCCGCAACCTATCCAAGGCAATGCAGACCTTCCACCCCAACTTCCTGCTCGCGGTTCCGCGCGTCTTTGAGAAGGTTTACAACCTGGCCGAGCAAAAGGCCGAGGCCGGCGGCAAGGGTGAACTGTTCCGCAAGGCGGCGGATATCGCTGTGAAGTACTCGATGGCCCAGGACACCGCTACGGGGCCAGGCTTCGTGCTGCGCGCCAAGTTCTGGCTCTACGACAAACTGATCTTCTCCAAGATCCGCGAAAACATGGGCGGCGCCGTCAACTACGCGGTTTCGGGCGGTGCTCCCCTGGGCGTGCGCCTCGGCCACTTCTACCGCGCAATCGGGCTGATTGTTCTAGAGGGCTACGGCCTAACCGAAACCACCGCCCCCGCGATGATTGCCCGCCCAAATGCGATCAGCATCGGCAAGGTTGGACGCCTTCTGCCCGGCTGCGGCATCATGATCGCCGACGACGGCGAGATTCTGCTTCGCGGTAGCAACGTGCTGTTGCGCTACCACAACAACGAGGCCGCAACCAACGAGGCAATCGTCGATGGCTGGTTCCACACCGGGGACATCGGTGCGCTAGATGAGGGCGGCTTCCTCACCATCACGGGCCGCAAAAAGGAACTGCTCATCACAGCGGGTGGCAAAAATGTTGCCCCTGCACCGATGGAAGACCCGCTGCGCGCCGACCCACTGATTGGCCAGGCCGTTGTGATTGGCGACAACAAGCCGTTTATTGCCTGCCTGATTTCGCTCGATGGCGAGATGCTGCCAATCTGGCTCGGCAGCCACGGTCTGAATCGCGAGATGACCATCCCAGAGGCGGCCAAGCACCCGGTTGTTTTGGCCGAGGTTCAGGCCGCAATCGATCGAGTGAACAAGACTGTATCCAAGGCAGAGGCCATCAAGAAGTTTGTGATTCTGGACACCGAACTGACTCAGGAATCCGGACACGTAACCCCGAGCCTCAAAATCAAGCGCGGTGCGGTTGTTGCCGACTACGCGGCTCTGATTGCCGAGATCTACGGCGAGTAGCCCAGTCTGGGCGCGGCCGACTGCCTCTAGCGGCTTAGGAACCAGTCTTGCTCGCGCAGTTTGCGCATAGCCAGCTTGCGCTCTTCTGGCTCTAGGCGGTCTAGGTAGAGCAGCCCATCGAGGTGATCGCACTCGTGCTGCAGCGCCTGTGCCATGAGCCCGGTGCCCTCTAGAGTGATTGGCAGGCCCTTGGCATCCACGCCCTCAACGCGCGCGTATTCGTGGCGAGGTGTGTAGTGCCAGAGCCCCGGAACGCTCAGACAGCCCTCCTGAACCGGCTGCTTTTCACCGCGCACCTCAACCACCTTCGGGTTGAAGATCACACCGCTGGCACCATCAACGTGCCAAGAGAAGCCGCGCAGGCCAACGCCAATCTGGTTGGCGGCAACGCCGGCCCGGCCGGGCAGCAGGGTTGTGTCAAGTAGGTCCTGTGCTAGGGCCTCGAGCTTGGCATCAAACGCGCGCACTTCATCGCAGGGGCTTTTGAGAACGGGGTCGCCAAAAAGACGAATCTCGCGGACTGCCATGTGAGGGCTAGTTGGCCTGGTCCAGGCTGTCTACAACCAGGGCTGCCAGCTCGCGGGCGGCCTCCTGGGTGTGCTTCTTTAGCTCGGAGAACTTGATTACCGAACCGGCGGCCAGGGCTGGGTCGTAAGGAATGCGAACCACGGCGCGAACTCGGCTGGCGAAGTGAGCCTCGATCTCGTCGAGCTTCACCACCTGAGTTGCCTGAGTTGCTGTGTTGAGCGCAACAACCGCGTTGCGAACCAGGTCGCCGTAGTCGTTTGCCTCGAGCCAGGTTAGGGTCTCGGATGCCAGACGGGCCTCATCAACCGAGCCACCGGAAACGATTACCAGACCGTTGGCGCGCTGCAGGGTTGGGCGCATCACGGAGTGCACGATGCCGGTACCGCAGTCGGTTAGAACGATCGAGTAGTAGCGGGCAGCCATGTCGGCAACCACGTTGTAGTCACCCTCGTTGAAGGCCTCGGAAAGCATCGGGTCGTTGTCGCTAGCCAGCACATCCAGACGGGTGGCATCGCGCGAAACCATGGTGGAAAAATCGGTGAAACCATCGATGCTGGCAGCGCGGTTAACTACGTCACGAACCGTGAAGCGGGTGTTCTTGGAGACTCGCTCTGCGAGGGTTCCGCGGTCCGGGTTGGCATCGATAGCAATCACGCGGTCTTCGCGGGTGAGCGCGAGCGCCATGCCGAGCAGGGTTGTGACGGTGGTCTTGCCAACGCCGCCCTTGCGGGTAAGAACTGGAACAAACTTGGTGCCGCCCTCAAGCTGAACGCTCATGCGGGCGTCGAGCGCCTTGCGCTCGCGAACCGCGAGGGAATCGCCCAGGTTGATACCGCGCAGGGTTGCAAAGTAAACAAAACGGCGCCAGCCCGATTCAGGAGCTGGGCGGTGACGGTTGGTGGTGTCGATCAGGCGCTCTGCGGTTAGCATCGCGGCTGGCTCTGGTGCGTCAAAGCTCTGGCCGCGCAGGCTGTCGCGGCGGCTGTAGTTGCTGCGCACAATCTCAGGCGCTGCAGCGGAAACCGGTGCGGCAGGAATCGGCTCGAGGTCTGGAAGCAGCGCCTCGGCTGGGATGGTGATGCTCGAGGTGGACGGAGTCACGTCTACGGTGCCCGCATCTACTGCGATCTCGGCGAGGTTGTGCCCCTTTGGTTCGGCGGGCGCCACTACCTCGGCGAAAATGTCCGCCGCGATCTCAGGCTTTTTACGTCCGAATGCCATTGTTTGCTCCTTAGGTGCGCCCCCGCCCGAAAACGGGTTAATACCCGAACATTCTACCCGAGCGGGTGCGCTTAAGCCCCAGTGGGGGTTTACGGATTAAGCCCTCGGTTACTCAACAACCAGAATCAGGTCTCCGGCGTCAACTGCCTGAGCCTTGCCAATTGCCAGACGCGAAACCACGCCAGCCTTGCTAGCGGTGATGGTTGCTTCCATCTTCATAGCCTCGATGGTTGCGACTGCCTGGCCAACTTCAACGTGAGTTCCCTCAACCACCTGCACGGTGACCACGCCCGAGAACGGTGCGGCAACGTGACCGGTGTTGTTGGCGTCGGCCTTTTCGGCCTGAACGGTTGCCACCTTGATCTTGGCGTCGCGCACCAAAATTGGGCGCAGCTGGCCGTTGAGCGTGGTCATCACGGTGCGGAAACCCTTGGCGTCTGCTCCACCGATGGCCTCAAGGCCAACGTAGAGGCGAACACCGCGAGCGATGTCGATTACATGCTCCTTGCCCTGCTCCAGGCCGTATAGGTAGTCCACAGTGTCTACGTTGTCCAGCTTGCCGTAGGTGTCGCGCACCTTCAGGAAGTCGTTGGTTGGGCCAGGGAAAAGCAGGCGGTTCAGGGTGCTGCGGCGCGCGGCGGCATCGGTGCCCTGAAGGGTTTCAAGGTCTTCTGCGCTAACCGGGGTGAGACCAAACTTCACGGTCTTGCCCTGCAGAACCTTGCTACGGAACGGCTCCGGCCAACCACCTGGGAGGTCGCCCAGCTCGCCGGCCATGAAGCCAATTACGCTGTCCGGAATGTCGTAGTTCTGCGGGTTCTCGGCAAACTCGGCTGGGTCGGCGTTCACCGCAACCAGGTGTAGCGCTAGGTCGCCAACTACCTTCGATGACGGAGTCACCTTGGTTGGGCGGCCAAGCAACTCGCTTGCTGCTGCATACATGTCTTCGACGCGCTCGAAGTGGTCGCCGAGGCCGAGTGCAATAGCTTGCTGGCGCAGGTTCGAAAGCTGGCCACCTGGGATTTCGTGCTTGTAGACACGGCCGGTTGGGCCGGGAAGGCCGCTCTCGAACGGCGCGTAAACGTTGCGAACGGTCTCCCAGTAAGGCTCAAGGGCGGTAACTGCCGAAAGCGGGATGTTGGTGTCGCGCTCGGTGTGGGCAAGAGCCGCCACCAGTGCCGATGCGGAAGGCTGGCTGGTGGTGCCGGCCATCGGTGCGCTTGCTACGTCTACGGCGTCGACACCCGCGTTGATTGCCGCCATGAGGGTAGCCAACTGGCCACCGGCGGTGTCGTGAGTGTGCAGGTGCACTGGGAGGTCGAAGCGCTCGCGCAGTGCCGAAACCAACTTGGCGGCAGCGGCTGGGCGGAGCAGACCTGCCATGTCCTTGATGGCGATGATGTGCGCGCCGGCGTCAACAATCTGCTGAGCCAGGTCTAGGTAGTAATCCAGCGTGTAGAGCTTCTCTTCTGGATCCAGCAGATCGGCGGTGTAGCACAGCGCAACCTCGGCTACGGCGGTCTTGGTGCGCAAAACCGCTTCGATGGCAGGGCGCATCTGGTCTACATCGTTGAGGGCATCGAAGATGCGGAAGATGTCAACACCGGTTGCAGCGGCTTCCTGAACGAAGGCATCGGTGACCTCGGTTGGGTACGGGGTGTAACCAACGGTGTTGCGGCCACGCAGCAGCATCTGGATGCAGAGGTTTGGCATTGCCTCGCGCAGCGCAGCTAGGCGCTCCCAAGGGTCTTCGCCCAGGAATCGCAGAGCTACGTCGTAGGTTGCGCCACCCCATGCCTCAACCGAGAGCAGCTGCGGGGTTAGGCGCGAAACGTATGGGCCAACCTGAACCAGGTCGCGTCCGCGAACACGGGTTGCCAGCAGGCTCTGGTGGGCATCGCGGAAGGTGGTTTCAGTTACTGCAACCGCGGTCTGCTCGCGCAGGCCCTTGGCGAAACCAACCGGGCCAAGCTCCTGAAGGCGCTGACGCGAACCGGCCGGGGCTGCGGCGAGCAGGTCTGCCTTTGGCAGCTTTTCCTCAGGGTTCAGGCGGCCGTTGCGTGGGCCGTAAGGCTGGTTTACGGTTACCTCGGCCAGCCACTGGAGAATCTTGGTACCGCGGTCCTGGCTCTGCTTCGCCTTGAACAACTCTGGGCGCTCATCGATGAACGACGTGCTGAGGTCTCCGCTTGCGAAGGTTGGGTCGCTCATCACAGCCTGGAGGTAGGCGATGTTGGTGGAGACACCACGGATGCGGAACTCGGCAAGAGCGCGGCGCGCGCGGGTCACGGCGCTAGGGAAATCGCGGCCCTTGGCAATCAACTTCACCAGCATGGAGTCGAAGTATGGGCTAACCTCTGCACCGGTTGAGACGGTACCGCCATCGAGGCGAATGCCAGCACCACCAGGCGAACGGTAGGTGGTGATCTTGCCTGTGTCTGGGCGGAAGCCCTGTGCCGGGTCTTCGGTGGTGATGCGGCACTGCACGGCGAAACCGTGGCAGGTGATGGTGTCCTGGCTAAGGCCGAGGTCGGCTAGTGACTCCCCCGCAGCGATGCGCATCTGCGACTGCACGAGGTCAATGTCGGTGATTTCCTCAGAAACGGTGTGCTCAACCTGGATGCGCGGGTTCATCTCGATGAAAACGTGCTTGCCGGCGTTGGCACCGACAGTATCGATGAGGAACTCGACGGTTCCTGCGTTGGCGTAGCCAATCTCCTTGGCAAAGGCCACCGCGTCGCGGAAAAGCTGCTTGCGCAGGTCTTCGTCGATCAGCGGTGCCGGAGCAATCTCAACAACCTTCTGGTTGCGGCGCTGAATCGAGCAGTCGCGCTCAAATAGGTGAACCACGTTGCCGAAGTTGTCGGCGAGCAGCTGAACCTCGATGTGGCGCGGGCGCAGAACTGCCTGCTCTAGGAACACGCGGCCGTCACCAAAGGCGCTGGCTGCTTCGCGAGACGCCTCGATGAGGGCTGCGCGCAGGTCATCCTTGGTTGCAACGCGGCGCATACCGCGGCCACCGCCACCGGCAACTGCCTTAACAAACAGTGGGAAGCCAATGTTGTCGCTGAGGCCAAGCAGCAGCTCAACGTCATCGCTGGATTCGGTGCTCTTGAGCACCGGCACATTTGCAGCGATGGCTGCAGCCTTGGCGTTGACCTTGTCGCCGGCTAGCTGCAAGACGTCGGCCTTTGGGCCGATAAAGGTGATGCCGTTCTCGGCACAGGCGTTTGCCAGGTCTGGGTTCTCGCTCAAGAAGCCGTAGCCAGGGTAAACGGCGTCGGCGCCAGATTCCTTGGCAACACGGATGATCTCCGAGACATCGAGGTAGGCGCGAACCGGGTGACCCACGGTGCCAATCTGATACGCCTCATCCGCCTTCATGCGGTGCGCGGAGTTGCGGTCCTCAAACGGGAACACCGCAACGGTCTTCGCGCCAAGCTCATACGCCGCACGGAAAGCACGAACCGCGATTTCGCCGCGGTTTGCAACCAGGATCTTTTTAAACATGAGATACCTTCCCACCAATGTCTTAAGGGACTGCCCCCAAAAACTAGGTAGCCTAGAGAAATGCATGTTTTAAGCGTTAGCTCCCTCAAAGGGGGCGTAGGCAAAACCACGGTCTCGCTAGGCCTGGCTTCGGCCGCCTACGCCAAGGGGCTACGCACGCTAGTGGTAGACCTTGACACGCAGTGCGATGCTTCCACCGGCTTGGGTGCCATCGGGGAGTTTGAAACAACCGTGGTTGACGTACTCAAACGCCCCGTGCACGGCGTTGTGCATAAAGCAATCCTACCTTCCAGCTGGAACAAGTCGCAGACCTCAAAGATAGATGTTTTGGTGGGCGAATCCCTCGCCTCCCAGTACGACTCCCCAAACCCAACCGTTCGCGACCTCTGGAAGCTTGAACACGCCCTCAGCACGGTTGAAGACGAGTACGACTTCGTTATCATCGACACTCCCCCATCGCTGAATGGGCTCACCCGCAGCGCTTGGGCTGCTAGCGACCGCGTGCTCTTGGTTACTGAGCCCGGAATCTTTGCTGTTGGCGGCGTGAAGCGCGCGATGCAGGCGGTTGATGAAGTGCACGATCAGCTAAACCACCGATTGGCGCTTGCCGGTGTGGTGCTAAACCGCGTAAACGGTTCGTTCACCGAACACGAGTACCGCCAGAACGAACTCACCCAGCTTGTGAGCCAGGCGCTGCTGCCGATTCAGTTCCCCGAGCGCGCGGCCATCCAGCAAGCGCAAGGTGCCACTCGCCCAATTCACTCTTGGCCGGGTGAAGCCGCTGCCGAACTTAGCCACGGGTTCGATCAACTACTTGAAACCATTCAGGGTTCGCTCACTCAGGAGGCCCGCAAGGTTAAGCGCGGGCGCAGCGCAAGGCGCGCCACCGATAACAGCGTGAAGCAGGGCTTCTTTAGAAGAAACCGCGGCTAGCGCCCTACTGAACCTGCGCAATCGGCAACAGGGTTGCCTTGGCGGTCACCGCAAACTGAGTCACCTTGGCCCTAAGCGCCTTGAGATCTGTGTCGCCAATTGCCAGATGATCCGACTTCTGGAATCCGGCAATGTAT
>Ga0213920_1000674_pt1 | contig 23510 bp, 20 predicted proteins | sample McNCre1117MG_FD_161054 | JGI IMG/M metagenome (GOLD analysis project Ga0213920, IMG submission 161054) | Freshwater microbial communities from McNutts Creek, Athens, Georgia, United States - 11-17 MG | ecosystem: Environmental > Aquatic > Freshwater > Creek | place: USA: Georgia | collected...
AAAAGCCCACGCCGAATTGGCCAATCAAAGCGCCTTGGTCTTTGGCATTGGCTTTGTCATCGCCACTGAGCTTGCCCATGAATTCCCGCGTGCCACTCTTTGCAATCGTGCCCAGGTGCGCGATCGCTTCTTCTTGGCTCATGCCAATGCCGTTGTCGGCAATGGTCAACGTGCGTGCGTCTTTGTCAAAGCTCACGCGCACTTCGAGGTCGGCGTTGCCTTCAAACAAAGCATCGTTGTTCAGGCCTTCGTAGCGCAGCTTGTCGCAAGCGTCAGAGGCGTTAGACACCAGCTCGCGCAAGAAGATTTCTTTGTTGGAATACAGCGAATGCGTGACGAGGTGCAGCAGTTGCGACACTTCGGCTTGGAAGGAATGGGTTTGTTTGGTCATGGTCTTTAAAAACTAAATTACAAAAAACAACGCCTCAAGATGCGGGGCGTGGGCCTAAATTTCAAGAGGGATCAAACGCTGGAAATGAGCGCGACTTAAAAGCGCTCGTGGGCACCAAGGTAACGCCACTGCCCCGCAGGCAGCTGCCCCAGTTGTACATGTCCAATGCGGATGCGCTTGAGCCCTACGACCTGAAGGCCGACCTGTTCGCACATACGGCGAATTTGGCGCTTTTTGCCTTCGGTCAACACAAAGCGAAGCTGCTCTGGGTTTTGCCATTCGACCTGTGCGCGTTTGAGGGGCTTGCCGTCCAAGCTCAAGCCGTGGCGTAAGCGTTCGAGTTGCGCTTTCGGAAACACAGCCTGCACGTTGTTGGTCACGCGGTCGTGGTCACCGATGGCGCTGAGTTGATTGGCTCTGCCGCCATACGTGGCAGATGCGGCGGTGGCCGCGGCGGTGTTTTCGTGGCCCGTGTAGGTCACGCGCACCAAATATTCTTTTTCCATCTCCGAGTCTTCGCCGATCAGTTGGCGTGCGACGCGGCCGTCTTGCGTCAACACCAACAAGCCTGTGGAGTCGATGTCGAGTCGGCCCGAGGGGGCGAGGCCGCGCAACTGCGTAGGCGTGAAGCGTCGTTTGGACGAGTCGCCCGCCCAGTGCGTGCGAGGGTTGATCAGCATGATGGCGGGCTCGTGCCCATCTTCGGCTTGCCCGCTCACATAGCCCATGGGCTTGTGCAGCAGAACAGTGACTTGTGTGTCCTGGTGGCCCTTGGCGCGTGGATCAACCTCAACGCTGTCTTGGGGACCTACCTTGACGCCCATTTCAGCCGGGCGGCCATTGACCAACACCCAGCCTTGTTCAATCCACGCATCGGCCTCGCGGCGTGAGCACAGGCCGAGTTCGGCCATGCGTTTGTTGAGGCGGATGAGTTCTGAGGGAGTGTCTGACATAAGGGGCAAATTCTAAGTGCCGCTGGCGCGCAAAGCGGCTAAGTTGAGCACGCGCATGCCGCCGTACTCAATGCGAATTGCGCCTTGCTCTTCCAGCCGATTCAGCGCCACATTCACACGTTGGCGCGACAGACCCACAAGGTAGGCCAACTCTTGCTGCGTGATGCGTAGCATCTCGCCAACGCCCGGAAATAAAGTGGGGTTGAACAGCGCGGCCAAATTGCGTGCCACGCGCACATCCGGATCGTTCGACCGGTCAATCTCTCGAGCCTCGATGAACTGCGCCAAACGCTCGTTGAGTTGGTTCATCACAAAGCGGTTAAAGCCAATCGAGTTGTCCAGCAGCCAATGAAACGTGTCGATGGGTAAGCCTGCCACTACGCTGCGCCGCAAAGCCATGATGTTGTATCGGTACGTTTCGCGCTTGATGGCCGTGCCCTCGCCAAACCAGCCACCGGGCGGGACACCCGTGAAGGTAATGGTGCGGCCACTGGCGCTGTCGGCGCTCATCTTCAACAAGCCTTCCACCACGCCAAACCAATACGTGGCTTGGCGACCCATGCGGCACACGTAGTCGCCGGGCATGGGGTCACTCACCACCAACTGAGACTCAATGCGGTTGCGCTCGTTTTCTTTGAGCAAGCCAAACCACGGAATGAGCTTGAGTTCTTGCTCGGTCAGTGCGCGTCGTCGCTGGTAAACGGTGGGTATTTGCGCCATAGATTCTGATCAATAGAAAAGTTTTATTCGGGTAATCACTGCTCAGTGTCTACCCTAAATTGTCGTCGAAACGACAACTTGGCGTCAAATCCAGTCCTACGATCGCACCCAACATGAAAAACGCGTCACCTACGCGTCATGATTTTTTGTCGACACACAAAGCAAGGATTAGGAATGCAGACCACGTTCCCACGACTGTTACTCAAGCATGCCAGCGAGCGCCCCCATGCGCCTGCCATGCGCGAGAAGGAATACGGCATTTGGCAAACCAGCTCTTGGGCCGATATGGCGCAGATGGTGGTGCACATGGCGTGCGGCTTGCACCAAGCGGGTTTGACACGCGGCGAACACTTGGTGGTGGTGGGTTCTAACCGCCCGCGCTTGTACGCCACCATGTTGGCTGCGCAATCGTTGGGTGCGATTCCAATTCCTTTGTACCAAGACGCCGCAGGCCCTGAGTGCGTGTTCCCGCTCAACAACGCTGAGGTGCGCTTTTGCGTGGTGGAAGACCAAGAGCAGGTCGACAAGCTGCTGGAGATTCGTGAGCAATGCCCACAAATCGCGCACATCTTCTTTGACGACCCGCGTGGTTTGCGCAAATACGACGAGCCAGGTTTGGCTTCGCTCGAAGAGTTGCTCGCAGCTGGCGCCGTGTTTGCCAAGCAGCACCCAGATTTCTATTTGGATGAAGTTGAAAAAGCACACACCGACGACGTGGGTGCGATGTTCTTTACCTCGGGTACCACAGGCAACCCCAAAGGTGTGGTGCACACGCACAACTCGCTGATCAACCGCGCTGAAGCTGGTGCCTTGTTTGACAAGCTCACCTCACACGAAGACGTGTTGGCTTATTTGCCTCCCGCATGGATTGGTCAAAACATTTTCAGCTATGCCCAGTGGTTGTATTGCGGCTATGTGGTGAACTGCCCGGAGTCTGCCGCCACCGTCACCATCGACTTGAAAGAAGTCGGCCCCACTTACTACTTCGCGCCACCCCGCGTATTTGAAGGCCTGCTCACTAGCGTGATGATTCGCATGGAAGATGCAGGCGCCATCAAGCGTGGCATGTTCCATTACTTCATGGATGTGGCTCGCAAATACGGCCCCACCAAGATGGATGGGAAGTCGATTGGTTTGGTCGGCAGCTTCCTCTACGCCTTGGGCAATTTCTTTGTGTACGGTCCGCTGCGCAACAACCTCGGCATGAGCCGCGTGCGTGTGGCCTACACGGCTGGCGAGGCCATTGGCCCAGATTTGTTCAGCTTCTACCGTTCCATCGGTGTGAACTTAAAGCAGCTCTATGGCTCTACCGAAACCGCCGTGTTCGTCTGCTTGCAGCCCGACCATGAGGCACGCGCCGACACCGTGGGCATTCCTTGCGCAGGCGTTGAAATCAAAGTGGCTGACAACGGCGAAATCTTGGTCAAGTCGCCCGGTTTGCTCAAAGGCTATTACAAGAACGATGCCGCGACAGCCGAAGTGCTGACCGCCGACGGCTGGTACCACACCAGCGACGCGGGTTTCTTGGATGCGCATGGTCACTTGAAGATCATTGATCGCGTCAAAGACGTGGGCCGCATCAAAGGTGGCAGCAACGACGGCGCCATGTTTGCACCTAAGTATGTGGAGAACAAACTCAAGTTCTTCCCGCACATCAAAGAAGTGGTGGCCTATGGCGACCAGCGCGAAAAAGTGTGCGTGATGATCAACATCGACATGGAAGCCGTGGGTAACTGGGCGGAACGTCAAAATCTGCCTTACGCCGGCTATACCGATTTGGCGCAAAAGCCTGAGGTGTATCAGTTGATCAAAGAGTGCGTCGAGAAGGTCAATGCCGATCTCGCTGCTGACGAACTCTTGGCGGGTAGCCAAGTGAGCCGCTTCCTCGTCTTGCACAAAGAACTCGATGCCGATGATGGCGAACTCACCCGTACCAACAAAGTGCGTCGCGGTTTCATCGCTGAAAAATACGACGCCTTGGTGGGCGCGTTGTACAACGGTGCCACCGAGCAATTCATTGAAACCGTGGTGAAGTTTGAAGACGGTCGCACTGGCAGCGTGAGCGCCACACTCAAACTGTCTGACGCCAAAACCTTCACGCCTGTGGGGAAAGCAGCATGAGCAAGAAAATCGGCGACGTCATCCTCGACGTCAAAAACATCAGTTTGCGTTTCGGTGGCGTCAAGGCGTTGACCGACATTTCCTTCAACGTGCGCGAGCACGAGGTACGCGCCATCATTGGCCCCAACGGTGCGGGCAAGAGCTCCATGCTCAACTGCATCAACGGGGTGTACACGCCTTCGGAAGGGTCCATCACTTTCCGCGGTCAAACCTTCGACCACATGGACAGCCACCAAGTGGCCACTATGGGCATTGCGCGCACCTTCCAAAATTTGGCCTTGTTCAAAGGCATGAGCGTGATTGACAACATCATGACGGGCCGCAACTTGCGCATCAAAAGCAACCTGTTTATGCAGGCCTTGCGCATTGGCCCCGCTCAGCGCGAAGAAGAAGCGCATCGCGAAAAAGTGGAACACATCATCGACTTTCTTGAGATTCAAGCGCACCGCAAAACCCCCGTGGGCCAGTTGCCCTATGGCTTGCAAAAACGTGTGGACTTGGGCCGTGCCTTGGCCATGGAGCCCCAAGTGCTGCTGCTCGACGAACCCATGGCTGGCATGAACGTCGAAGAAAAACAAGACATGTGCCGCTTTATCTTGGATGTGAATGAAGAGTTCGGCACCACCATCGTGTTGATTGAGCATGACATGGGGGTGGTGATGGACATTTCTGACCGCGTGGTCGTGCTCGACTACGGCAAGAAGATTGGCGATGGCACCCCTGATGAGGTGCGTAACAACGAGGAAGTCATCAGCGCTTACCTCGGCACTTCACACTAAGGACAAGAACATGGCATTTTTTCTAGAAGCCCTTTTTGGCGGCCTGATGGCAGGCATGTTGTATTCATTGGTGGCATTGGGTTTTGTTTTGATTTTCAAAGCCTCAGGCGTTTTCAACTTCGCACAAGGCGCGATGGTGTTGTTTGCCGCGTTGGCCATGGCTCGCTTCTCCGAGTGGGTGCCTGGTTGGCTGGGTATCGACAGTCAGTTTTTAGCCAATGTGATTGCTTTCGCCTTGGCCGGTGCTTGCATGTTTGTGTTGGCTTGGACGATTGAGCGTTTGGTGTTGCGCCACTTGGTCAACCAAGAAGGCGTGACCTTGTTGATGGCGACCTTGGGTATCACTTACTTCTTGGATGGTTTGGGCCAAGGCATCTTTGGCAGCGACATCTACAAGATTGATGTGGGCATGCCCAAAGACCCCGTGTTCTTGCTCGATTCGGTGTTTGAGGGCGGTGTGATGATCAACCTCGAAGACGTCTATGCCGCCTGCATTGCTGCTTTGCTGGTGTTTGTGTTGTCGATGTTCTTCCAAAAAACCACCACAGGGCGCGCCTTGCGCGCGGTGGCGGATGACCATCAAGCCGCGCAGTCGATTGGTATTCCACTCAATCGCATTTGGGTCATCGTGTGGTTTGTAGCGGGTTTGACCGCGCTTGTGGCCGGCATCATTTGGGGCTCCAAGATGGGCGTGCAGTTCTCGCTGACCACTGTGGCTTTGCGTGCCTTGCCCGTGATCATTTTGGGCGGTTTGACCTCTGTGCCTGGCGCCATCATTGGCGGCTTGATCATCGGTGTGGGTGAAAAACTCTCCGAGGTGTATGTCGGCCCCATGGTGGGTGGCGGTATTGAGATTTGGTTTGCTTATGTGCTTGCCCTCGTCTTCTTGTTGTTCCGCCCACAAGGGTTGTTCGGCGAAAAAATCATTGACCGCGTGTAAGGAGAAAAATAAATGTTTTACAGAGAAAACGGTCAATTCAAAACCAGCTATCGCACAGATCAACAGATCTTCCCGATCACGCAAGATCGCTGGATGATCCTTGCGTTGGTGGTCTTCGCTTTCGTGGGTATTCCTGCGATGGTCGATGAATACATGTACCGCGCCATTTTGATTCCCTTCCTCATCCTGTCGTTGGCGGCGTTGGGGGTGAACATCTTGGTGGGCTACTGCGGTCAGATTTCGTTGGGTTCAGGCGCTTTCATGGCGGTGGGGGCCTACATGGCCTACAACACTTACATCCGCATCGAGGGGGTGCCGCTCATCTTGGCCTTGCTGTCGGGTGGCTTCTTTGCCACGCTGGTGGGTATCTTTTTCGGGATTCCCAGCTTGCGTGTAAAGGGCCTGTACTTGGCGGTTGCCACACTCGCTGCGCAGTTTTTCTGTGATTGGGCGTTTTTGCGTATTGGCTGGTTTACCAACAACAACGCATCAGGCTCGGTTTCGGTCTCGAACTTGAGCGTGATGGGTTTGCCCGTCGGCACACCCGTCGAAAAGTACTTGTTCTGCTTGTCTTTCTTAGTGGTCTTTGGCTTGCTCGCGAAAAACTTGGTTCGCTCCGCCATTGGCCGTGAGTGGATGGCGATTCGCGACATGGACGTGGCGGCTGCGGTGATTGGCATTCGCCCCGTTTACGCCAAGCTCAGCGCGTTTGCGGTCAGCTCATTCATCGTGGGTGTGGCAGGGGCTTTGTGGGGCTTCATTCACCTTGGCTCTTGGGAGCCGGCTGCGTTCTCGATTGATCGCAGCTTCCAGTTGCTGTTCATGGTCATCATCGGTGGCATGGGCTCCATCATGGGCAGCTTCTTTGGCGCCGCCTTTATCGTGATCTTGCCCATTTTCTTGAACCAGTTCTTGCCCGTGTTTGGCGAAGTGTTTGGTATCGCCATTTCGACGGCCACGGTGTCGCATGTGGAGTCCATGGTTTTTGGCGCGTTGATTGTTTGGTTCCTGATTGTTGAGCCTCACGGCTTGGCAAAGCTGTGGTCCATCGCCAAACAAAAACTTCGCTTGTGGCCTTTCCCGCATTAATTTTCCTTGACCTTCAAAAAACTTTTAACAGGAGACAATCCAATGAAATTTCATCAAATCACCACAGCCGTGACCTTGGTCGCTGCGGCCCTGACGAGCAGCTTGGTCAGCACACAAGCGGCGGCACAAGCCAAAGAGCAGTTTTTCCCTGCCTTGGTGTATCGCACAGGTGCTTATGCACCTAACGGCATTCCGTTTGCCAACGGTTTTATTGACTACCTCAAGCTCACCAATGAGCGTGGTGGCATCAATGGCGTCAAAGTCATCTACGAAGAGTGTGAAACCGCTTACGCCACAGACCGTGGTGTGGAGTGTTACGAACGTCTGAAGGGCAAGAACGGCGGCGCGACTGTGTTCCAACCTTTGTCGACCGGCATCACCTTTGCCTTGACTGAAAAAGCACCGATCGACAAGATCCCCGTGTTGACACCCGGCTTGGGCCGCAGCGAGTCACAAGACGGCGGCGTGTTCAAGTGGAACTTTCCATTGGCCGGCACCTATTGGGTAGCCGCTGACACCATCATCCAAGACATCGGCAAGCGCGAAGGCGGTTTGGACAAGCTCAAAGGCAAGAAGATTGCCCTGATGTACCACGACAGCCCCTTCGGCAAAGAAGCCATTCCTATGCTGCAAGAGCGCGCAGCATTGCACGGCTTCCAACTCAGCTTGCTGCCTGTGACACACCCAGGTGTGGAACAAAAATCCACTTGGTTGCAAATCCGCCAAAACCGTCCTGACTACGTTGTCAACTGGGGTTGGGGCGTGATGAACTCCACCGCTTTGAAAGAAGCGCAAGCTACCGGTTATCCACGCGAAAAAATGTATGGCGTGTGGTGGGCGGGTGCTGAGCCAGACGTCAAAGACGTGGGTCAAGGCGCTAAGGGTTACACCGCGGTGATGATGCAACACGGCGCAGAAAAGAAGTCTGATGTGGTGAAAGAAATCATCGCCAAAGTGCACGGCAAAAAGCAAGGCACAGGCCCTATCGAAGAAGTGGGTGATGTGCTTTACATGCGTGGTGTTCAAGCTGCGATGTACGGCATTGAAGGTGTGCGTGCCGCGCAAGAGCGTTATGGCAAAGGCAAGGTCATGACGGGTGAGCAAGCCCGTTGGGGTTATGAAAACCTGAACTTGACGCAAGCCAAGCTCGACACCTTGGGCTTCAAAGGCGTGTTGCGTCCTTTGTCGACCAGCTGCCAAGACCACATGGGTAGCGCATGGACACGCATGCACACATGGGATGGCGCTAAGTTTGTTTGGTCCTCTGACTGGTACCAAGCAGACGAACAAATCATGAAGCCCATGGTGAAGGCCGCTGCTGACAAATACGCTGCTGAGAAAAAAATCCAGCGTCGTAGCGCGGCAGATTGCCAGCTGTAATTTGATGGGCGTCACTGTGTGACAGTTTGGTGGCTCTTACGAGCCACCAAACCTCAGGCTCTCAGGGAGCTTGCGGTTTGGTCCAACCCAACAACGTTTTTTTAGCAAGGTAAGTTATGAGCGCCAACAACATTGTTCTCAACGTCAATGGCATTGAAGTCATTTACAACCACGTCATCTTGGTGCTCAAGGGCGTGTCGCTTAATGTGCCAGAAGGCAGCATCGTGTCCTTGCTGGGCGGCAACGGCGCGGGCAAAACCACCACGTTGCGTGCCATCTCCAACTTGCTGCAAGGCGAACGTGGCGCGGTCACCAAAGGCAGCATTGAGTTCCGTGGCGAGCGCATTGAAAACCTCACGCCTGCCGATCTGGTCAAGCGTGGTGTGGTGCAGGTGATGGAAGGTCGTCACTGCTTCGCCCACTTGACCATTGAAGAAAACTTGCTCACGGGTAGCTACACCCGAAGCAGCAAAGGCGAGATTGCAGCCAACTTGGAAAAGGTCTACAACTACTTCCCTCGTTTGAAAACACGTCGCACCTCGCAAGCAGCCTACACCTCTGGCGGTGAGCAACAAATGTGTGCGATTGGTCGCGCCATCATGGCCAATCCCAACATGGTGTTGTTGGACGAGCCCTCCATGGGCTTGGCACCACAAATCGTGGAAGAGGTGTTCAACATCGTCAAAGACTTGAACGAGAAAGAAAAAGTCACCTTCCTCATCGCTGAGCAAAACACCAACATGGCTTTGAAGTACGCCGACTACGGCTACATCATGGAGTCGGGTCGTATCGTGATGGATGGCGCAGCATCTGACTTGGCCAACAACGAAGACGTGAAAGAGTTCTACCTCGGCATGGGCGGCGGTGAACGCAAGAGCTTCAAAGACGCCAAGAGCTACAAGCGCCGCAAGCGTTGGTTGGCGTAAGGAGCTTTTATGTCAAAACATTACGACGCGCTCGAAACCCGTAACCCCGTCGAGCGCGAAGCCGCGCTCATGGCCGCATTGCCTGCGCAAGTGGCGCATGCACAAAAGAACTCCCCAGCATTTGCCAAGTCATTGGCTGGCGTGAACGCCGCCAGTATCACCAGCCGCGATGCGCTGGCCAAGTTGCCCGTGATTCGCAAATACGAGTTGCTGGCCCAGCAGCAAGAGCAGCGCGCCACCAATGTGTTTGGTGGGTTTTCTGCCATTGGCTTTGGCAAAGCCATGCCACGCGTGTTTGCCAGCCCCGGCACCATTTACGAGCCCGAAGGTGCGCGCCCAGATTACTGGCGCATGGCCCGTGCCATTTACGCTGCAGGTTTCCGCGCAGGTGAGCTCGCACACAACTGCTTCAGCTACCACTTCACGCCTGCGGGTTCGATGATGGAAACCGGTGCACACGCCATCGGCTGCACCGTGTTTGCAGGCGGCACTGGTCAGACCGAACAGCAAGTAGGCGCCATGGCTGAGTTGAAGCCTGCGGGCTACATCGGCACGCCCAGCTTCTTGAAAATCATTGTGGAAAAAGCTGCTGAGATGGGCGTGAAGTTGCCCAGCGTCACCAAAGCTTTGGTGTCTGGCGAAGCCTTTCCTCCCAGCTTGCGTGATTGGTTAGCTGGACACGGCATTGCAGGCTACCAGTGCTACGCCACGGCCGACCTCGGTTTGATTGCGTATGAAACCGAAGCCCGCGAAGGCTTGGTGCTGGACGAAGGCGTGATTGTAGAAATCGTGCGTCCCGGTACTGGCGACCCTGTGCCCGAGGGCGAAGTGGGCGAGTTGGTGGTGACATCGCTCAACCCTGATTACCCCTTGATTCGTTTCGGCACGGGCGACTTGTCGGCCGTGCTGCCGGGTCAATGCCCCACAGGTCGCACCAACGTGCGCATCAAAGGCTGGATGGGACGTGCCGATCAAACCACCAAAGTGCGCGGCATGTTCGTGCACCCGGGCCAAGTGGCTGAGGTGGTCAAGCGCTTCCCAGAAATTAAACGTGCGCGTTTGGTGGTGACGGGCGAGATGGCCAATGACCAAATGAGCCTCAAGGTTGAAGCACCAGACGCCGAGGGATTGGCTGCAAAAATTGGCGATGCCGTGCGTGATATCACCAAGCTGCGTGCTGAGGTGGTCTTGGTTGCGGCGGGCAGTTTGCCCAACGACGGCAAGGTCATTGAAGACGCACGGACTTATCAATAAGGTGTATTTGCTTTGAGGTTGATGTAACTTAACCCGTTTAAGTAATCCCCGCTGTTTTTAAGGGATGCTGAGCTCTACTATCATGCATTGTCATAAAGGAGACCTCATGAAAAAACTATTCACTTTGAGTTTGCTGGCTGTGGCCGCATGGACAGGCGCCAATGCGGCCGATTTTCCCGTCAAAGACAAACCGGTCACCATCGTGGTGCCGTTCACTGCGGGAGGTCCTACAGACCGCGTGGCGCGTGATTTGGCCGAAGCCTTGCGCAAGCCGTTGGGCGCCAACGTGGTGGTTGAAAACGTGGCTGGTGCTGGTGGCACGATTGGCGCGAACAAAGTGGCCAAGGCCCCTCAAGATGGTCACACCTTGTTGTTACATCACATCGGCATGGCCACATCGCCTGCCCTGTATCGCAAGATGCCTTACAACACCGCCGAAGACTTTGAGTACTTGGGCATGGTGAACGATGTGCCGATGACGCTCATTGGTCGTCCCACATTGCCCGCCAACAACTACAAAGAATTGGCCGTTTGGATTGAGCAAAATAAAGGCAAGGTCAACTTGGGTAACGCTGGTTTGGGCGCTGCCTCACACCTGTGCGGTTTGTTGTTTCAAGACGCGATCAAGACCGACATGACCACGGTACCTTACAAAGGCACAGCCCCTGCCATGAACGACTTGATGGGGGGGCAAATTGATCTGTTGTGCGATCAAAGCACCAACACCACCAGTCAAATCGAGGGTAAGACTGTGAAGGCTTTTGCCGTGACGACTGCCAAGCGTTTGACGACACCTGCGCTCAAAAATCTGCCTACTTTGCAAGAGTCTGGCCTCAAAGGTTTTGAAGTCACTATTTGGCACGGTGTGTATGCGCCTAAAGGCACGCCTGCCGATGTCACTGCCAAGATCAACAAAGCCTTGAAGACTGCGTTGAAGGACCCGGAGTTCATTAAGAAGCAACAAGCTTTGGGTGCTGTGGTCGTGACTGACAAACGATCTGACCCTGCTGAGCACAAGAAGTTTGTTGCTGCAGAAATTGCCAAGTGGGGTCCGATTATTCAGGCGGCGGGTGTGTACGCCGACTAATCAAAGCCACCTTCGGGTGGCTTTTTCATGGGGTAAATACGGGCCTGTTGTGACGCCCAGGTGGCAGTTCAAGGGGGGCGTCAATGGCATCATGTCTCTCTCAAAATGAAGGACAAGCCATGACCCTCCGTCGCCGTATCTTTGCGCAAGCTTCTTTGTTCAGCGCATTCCATGTGCTCCATGGATCAGCATTCGCCCAACCGGCTTGGCCGAGCAAACCCGTGCGAATTGTGGTGCCATTTGCGCCGGGGGGAACCACTGACATTTTGGCGCGAGCCATTGCACCTGAGCTCACGCGAGCATTTGGGCAAACCTTTTTTGTGGATAACAAAGCGGGCGCGGGAGGTAATTTAGGGGCCGATATCGTCGCTAAATCGCCCAACGATGGCTATACCCTGCTCATGGGAACCGTGGGTACCCACGGTATCAATCGTGCGTTGTACAGCAAGCTCCCATTTGATCCCATCAAAGATTTTTCACCCATCACCGTGGTGGCCGGCGTGCCCAATGTGATGGTCATGAATGCAGACATCGCGAAATCGCGCAACATCAATTCAGTGACTGATTTCATCGCATACGCCAAAGCCAACCCCGGCAAACTGAATATGGCGTCGAGTGGTAACGGGACTTCTATTCATTTGGCAGGTGAGTTGTTCAAAAGCATGAGCGGCATTTACATGGTTCACTTTCCGTATAAAGGGTCCGGCCCTGCCATGCTCGACTTGTTGGGTGGATCGATGGATGTGATGTTTGACAATTTGCCATCGGCAATTCCACACATCAAATCAGGCAAGCTCAAAGCTTTGGCCGTGAGTAGCAATCAACGTTCTGAGGCGGTGCCTGATTTGCCAACCCTCGAGGAGGCGGGAGGACCTGCCTTGAAAGGTTACGAAGCGAGTTCGTGGTTTGGTTTGCTGGCGCCTGCTGGTACACCCGTGTCTGTGGTGAATCGCATCCAGCAAGAGGTTGCCAAAGCGATGGGCACAGCGGTCGTCAAAGAAAAGTTGTTGTCGCAGGGTGCCATTCCGGGGGGAAATACGCCAGATGAATTTGTCAAATTCATTGACACTGAACACAAGAAGTGGGCCCAAGTTGTGAAGACATCTGGCGCCAAAGTCGACTGAGAAACTCTCAAACCATCAGGTGTTCAAACGGCAGCGCTTGTTTGACCAAGATCACCGTGCAAGGCGCCTCCATGGCAACCTTGATCGGTACGGTGGTCACAAAGCGTTGCATCTGCAAGCCCCGGGTTGCGGCGCCCATGACGATCATGCTCACGTTGTTGCCTTCGGCATAGCGCACGATGGCATGGGCCACATCGCTGGACTCTAGAACATGGTAGGAGGTTTGGTGTTCATCCAAATCCAGCGGTTGCGCCCATTGCTGCAGCATGGTGCGGTACTGGCGGTGCAGCGTGGTTTCGCTTTTTTCGTGTTCTGACGTGCTGCTGAGGTTGGGTGAAATCACCGTCACCACAGCGAGACGAGCACCTGGGCGAATGCCCAGCGAACGTGCCACGGCTTGGCGTAGCGAATACAACGTGGCGTCGCTGGCTTCGTGGTTTGGCACCGCCACCATGACGATGGGCACTTCGTCAATTTGCTGCGATGGCAGTGGACTCGGTTGGTAGTGCATGCCTGCCGCTTTGAGCCAACGTTTGAAGTGCGTGAAAAATGGCGTGCCTTGTATCTGCTTGCCACGTTTGGTGACCTTCACCTGCTTAGGGTGTTCCAAGTCAAATGCCAAATGTGCAGCTGATGGATAGCGCTTGGCTGCCTCGGGCTCTAGGCAGCGCAACACCACCTCTTGCAACCACTCGGGTAAGTCGTCACGCAGGCGGCGTGGCGGTGTGGGGTCCATCCACAAACGCTGGCGCATGCCACCGCTGGTTTGTGGGTTACCAAAGGGCAGTTCGCTGGTGGCTAATTCATACAGCATCACGCCGATGGCAAAGATGTCGCTGCGCGGGTCACCGCGTACGCCCACCACTTGTTCAGGGGCAATCCATGCCGGCGATCCGACGGCTTTGCGCAGCTCTTCAGCCAGCAAGTCGGGGTAGTGCGCATGGCAAGACAGACCAAAGTCCAGCAGCACCGCATGCCCATCTGGATGCAAAAGCACATTGGCCGGTTTGATGTCGAGGTGGCAGGTGTTTTGTTGGTGCAGGCTGTGGGCCGCGCGGGCGATGGATGCGCCAAGTCTTGCGATGTCCGCCACTTCTGCGCGCGTGCGGTTCTCTGTGTGTGCGTCCAGCACTTGCTGCAAGGTAAGGCCGGGCACATGCTCCATCACCAAGTAAGGCAGGTTCACCAAATCACCGGCAGCCACAAAGCGCGGTACATGCGTGCCGTGCAGTACTTGCAAAATTTGATGCTCCACCTCGAAGCCCACAATGTTCTCGGCGCCGTCGCCAGCGGTCATGCGCGGCACCTTCATCACCATGTCAAACGGCGAGGGGCGCTCGTCGGCATAAGTCACTTCGTAAATGTGCGCCATGCCGCCCGCATGTAAGCAAGCACCGATGCGGAACCCGTCCAGTTCGGTGCCTGCTTCTAGGCGTTTCATTTGCCTGTCTCCAAGCGTTGGGCAAAGAATTCGGGCAAACCGGCTTCGCGCACCGCGCGAGCGGCCGCCCGGTGGTCATAGGCCACGCGGTGAAAAGTCAACTTAGCGGCGGTGCTGTCAAACACGGCGTACATGGCGCGTGGGTTGCCATCGCGCGGTTGGCCAACCGAGCCAATGGTGGCAATCCATTGGCGATGTTTGGGGGTGGGGATGGGTACGCCAGACGTCGGTTTGAACGCCATCAACTGGCGGCCCGTCCCTCGGTAGTACAGCGACTGGTGGTGCACATGACCACCAAACACATAGCGCACATCGGGGTGGGTGCAAGCCGCATCGAGGCTCAGGGCGGCTGTGCGCTCGTCTTCCACATACCGCCACCGCTCAGGTGCATCCGCACTCGCGTGGACTAACAACATTTGGTCGACCTGTGCGGTGAGCGGCAAGATCTCTAACCAAAACCGCTGCGCAGGCGACAACTGATCGTGCGTCCATTCCGCCGTTTGACTGCCCAGCGAAGGGTTGGGGTTGGCCGTGTTGATGTTGTGCGTTTGAATCAGCTCTTCGTGGTTGCCACGCAGCACGATGGCACCGTCTTGCTGAAGTTTTTGGCAACGTGCCACCACCTCGGACGGAAAGGCGCCGTAGCTCACCAAATCACCCAAGATGGCCATGCGCTCAACGCCTTGCGTTTGTGCATGTGCCAAACATGCGTCGAGCGCGTGCAGGTTGCTGTGGATGTCTGATAGCAGGGCGTACTTCATATCCAATGGGTGAAGCGATGGCTGGGCCTGGCTTAGTAGGTGTAAACGCCTTTGCCAGTCTTGCGGCCCAATTGGCCGGCAGCCACCAACTCTTTGAGCAAGGAGCAAGCGCGGTATTTGCTGTCGCCAAACTCTTGCAGGTACACGTCCATCACCGCCACGCACACATCCAAGCCAATCATGTCGGCCAAGGCCAAGGGGCCGATGGGTTGGTTGCAGCCGAGCTTCATGCCTGCGTCGATGTCCTCGGCGGTAGCCACACCTTCAGCCAGCACAAAGAAGGCTTCATTGATCATGGGCACCAAGATGCGGTTGACCACAAAGCCAGGCGCGTTCTTCACAGTGATGGGGCTCTTGCCCAAGCGGGTAGACAGGTCGTGTACCGCCGCGTGGGTGGCGTCGGAGGTTTGCAAGCCACGGATGATTTCCACCAGCGCCATCATGGGCACGGGGTTGAAGAAGTGCATGCCGATGAAGCGGTCGGCACGGGTGGTGACGGCTGCCAGTTTGGTGATTGAGATGGATGAGGTGTTGGACGCGATGATGGCTTCTGGGGCCAACATGCCGTCGAGCTGCTTGACGATTTTGACCTTGAGGTCGTAGTTCTCGGTGGCCGCTTCGATCACCAGTTGGGCCGCTGTGAGGTCGTCGTAGCTGGTGCTGGTTTTGATGCGCGACAAAGCGGCGGCTTTGTCGGCCTCGGTGATTTTTTCTTTCTTGATCAAGCGGTCCAGGCTGCTGGCCACCGTGGCGAGGCCTTTGGCGACGGCGGCTTCAGAGATATCGACCATCACCACGTTCACGCCAGACACGGCACAAGCTTGTGCAATGCCGTTGCCCATGGTGCCGGCGCCGATGATGCCTACAGTTTGAATGCTCATTGGGAAATCCTTGTCTTGAGGGTTGATCTTTGAGAGCAATGTTAGCGGGAGATGGGTTGCGTTTGGCTGACGTTTGTCAAGCTTTGTGCTGTGTTGCATCTTGGGGGCATCGCAAGGGGTGGGTTGCGCTCCGCTGAACGGGCTTGGGGCTGCTTCCTCATGCTGGAGTACCAGAAATCGTCAGCCACCCCAAGCCCATTCACCTGCGGGTGTTTGTTGCGGCACTTCGCGTTGCTCGTGCCTATTGCTTCACGCTTTGAAGCGCTTTTTCGTCAGGTGCAGGGCGATTTTCCAGGCGACTGCGGTGTAGATGGCCAACACGCCTAGGTGTAGGGCAGCATCTGCGGGCCATTGGTCCAGAAACAAGGGGCGCACCAAGGCGATGGCTTGGGTGAGGGGCAGCCACGCCGAGATGTCGCGCACGATGCCCGGCAGTTGGTCGCGCGGGAAGAACACGCCGCTCAAGAACATCATGGGCGTGAGGAACAGCGTGAAGTAGTAGGTGAAGAAGTCATAGCCCTTGGCCAGCGCATTGAAGATCAGCGCAATGCAGCTGAAGGTGATGCCGACGAACAGCAAAATAGGCCACGCTGCGAGCAGCTTCCAGCTTTGAGTGATGCCGAGCGCAAACATCACGCCCAAGATAGCGGTGATGGTGAAGAGGGACTTGAAGGCTGCCCACAGCATTTCGGCCAGCAGCACATCGTCCAAGCGCATGGGGGCGTTCAAGATGCCGTCCCATGTTTTTTGCACATGCATGCGTGAGAAGGCGGACTACAGCGCTTCAAACGTGGCTGCGTTCATGGCGCTCATGCAGATGGAGCCGCTGGCGAGAAACAAGATGTAGGGCACTTTGTCTTCGCCTAGGGTGACGTCGCCCACCAGTGCGCCCAGGCCGTAGCCAAAGGCCACGAGCCACATCAAAGGTTCGGCAATGTTGGCGACGAGGCTGGGAATGGCAAGCTTGCGCCACACCAAGAGGTTGCGCAAGAAGACGGGCCAGAAACGGAAATAGGTACTCATATCGGTTTAGCCTTCCTCACGGATTTGGCGTCCGGTCATTTTCAAAAACAAATCTTCCAAGTTGGCCGGACGGTGTAGCGTGCGCAGGCCCGTGTGGGCGCTTAAACCTTGCAGTAATTGCGCCGCGTCTTGGGTGTAGAAAAACACGGTCTCGCCACTGGTCTCTATGCGTTGCGCCAAGGCTGCGAGGGGGCTGTCCACCAAGGCCAAGGCACCATGGCCGTAGACCTCCACCACATCGGGTTCCAGGTGTTGGGCGATCAAATCGCGTGGTGTGCCTTCAGCAATTTTTTTACCATGGTCCAGCACTAACAGGCGGTTGCATAAGCGCTCGGCTTCGTCCATGAAGTGGGTGGTCAGCAAAATCGATTTGCCTTGTTGCAGCAGCTGCTGCAAACGCTCCCACATCAGGTGGCGGGCTTGCGGGTCTAGGCCCGTGGTGGGCTCGTCCAGTAGCAGCAAGTCGGGGTTGTTGATGAGGGCGCGGGCCAAGCTCAAGCGGCGCTTCATGCCGCCCGACAGCTCGCCCGGTTTGGCGTTGGCCTTGTGTGACAGCGCAGCAAACGCCAGCAGTTGCGGAATGCGCGCTTGAATGTCGGCCTTCTTCATCCCGAAGTAGCGGCCAAACACCATCAGGTTTTCAGCGCAGGTGAAGTCGGGGTCCAGCGTGTCGAACTGGCTCACTACCCCTAAGCGTGCTTTGATGGCCAGTGCATCGTCGGGCATGGACAGGCCGAACGCTTGGATGCTGCCGCCATCGGGCTGTGCAAGCCCTAAGCACATGCGCAGTGTGGTGGTTTTGCCTGCGCCGTTGGGGCCAATGACGCCCAAGCATTCGCCGGGGGCGATGCTGAAGGACACATCGTTCACCACGGTGTGGTCACCATAGCGTTTGAGGAGGTGATTGCATTCAAAAAGTGGGGTGCTCATAGGCTCATTGTGCCCGCCTAAAATCTTAGTTATGAACGAAAAAACCTTTGTGGCTTTGCAATACGTCCTGCCTAAGCAGGCACTCACACAATTTGCAGGCCTCGTGGCGCGCGCGCGTTGCGGCAGCTGGACCCATGCACTCATCCGCTGGTTTGTCGGCAAGTACCAAGTCAACATGGATGAGGCCGCCCAGCCCGACATCACGCAATACGCGTGCTTCAACGACTTCTTCACCCGCGCCTTGAAACCCGGCGCACGCCCCTTGGCCGACGCCGCGTTTGTGTGCCCCGTAGACGGGGCCATCAGCCAGTTGGGCCACATCGATGGTGACCAAGTGTTTCAAGCCAAAGGTCACAACTACAGCACGCAAGCGCTGGTGGGGGGCGATGCCACCTTGGCTGCGCAGTTCCAAGACGGCGAGTTCGCCACGATTTACCTCAGCCCCAAGGACTACCACCGCATCCACATGCCCAGTGCCGGCCGCTTGCGCCGCATGATTCATGTGCCGGGTGATTTGTTCTCGGTCAACCCCGCCACCGCCCGTGGCGTGCCCGGCTTGTTTGCGCGCAACGAGCGCGTGGTGTGCGTGTTTGACATGCCAGCTCCTGCTGGCGAGACGCCTCAGCAATACGTGTTGGTGCTTGTGGGTGCCACCATCGTGGGCAGCATGGCCACACCGTGGCATGGCGTGGTCAATCCGCCCCGCACAGGCACAGTGCGTGAATGGCGATATGACGACCCAGACCTGAGTTTCAAGCAAGGCGACGAAATGGGGCGTTTCTTATTGGGCTCCACCGTGGTGTTGCTGTGGCCTAAGAACACCATTGCGTTTAACTCTGCTTGGCAAGCGGCGCGGCCTGTGCGATTGGGTGAAGCGATGGGTGCGTAAACTATTTTTGAATTCATGGACTCTGAGTTATTCATTTTTCTGACATAAAAATTTCATTCTTTTGACTTGCGCGCGAGTCATGATCCCACCTCTGTTTGTCACACCAAGAGGTTCATCATGAAGCGTAAAGTCATTTTGTGGGGCGCTTTTGCGGCCCTGTTCGCTGTTGGTTTTGCTGGCTGTAGCTCCACCAGCGATACGCCTACCCCTAAGAACGTGATCTTCTTTTTGGGTGATGGCATGGGGCTGACGACCATGACCGCGGCCCGTATCTACAAAGCAGGTGAAGACGGCGAGCTGACCATGGACACGCTGCCAGAAACTGCCTTCATCAAAACCTACTCGAACGACGCGCAAGTTACCGACAGCGCCCCTTCGATGGCTGCTTATATGACCGGCGTGAAGATGAACAACGAAGTGGTGTCGATGTCCGCTGACACCAGCGCCTTTGACACAAATACATTCACCTCCTATGTCAGTGGTGCTGACAGCACCTGCCCCAGCACAAACGGTACGGCCGTGCCTACGATGCTGGAAAAAGCCAAAGCAGTCGGTCTAGCTACAGGTGTGGTGACCACGACGCGCATCACACACGCCACACCAGCAACCACCTACGCTCATATTTGCCACCGCGATGGCGAAAATGCAATTGCTGCACAACTCGTGCCCAATGGCAGTGGCTACAACAGCGCTTTGGGCGCTGGCGTCGATGTCATTTTGGGCGGCGGTTTGTCCTACTTTCAACCCAAAACCACAGCGGGCAGCAAGCGCACGGACACACGCGACCTCGTGGCCGAATTCAAAACGGCGGGCTACAAATTTGTGAGCAATAAAACCGAGTTTGATGCAGTGGCTGTCAGTGAAGAAAAGTTGGTGGGCTTGTTTACCAACAGCCATATGAGCTACGACTTGGATCGCTTAGCCAATGCAGCCAATGAGCCCAGCTTGGCTGACATGACCAGCAAAGCCATTGACATTCTCAAGCGCAACAAGCGTGGCATGTTTTTGATGGTCGAAGGCGGTCGGATTGACCACGCTTTGCACGAAACTACTGCACGCAAAGCGTTGCAAGACACCGTGGCGTTTGATGATGCCATCAAGACTGCGATCGACAAAATGCAAGTGATCGACCCCGGTTTGAAAAACACCTTGATCGTGGTCACGGCTGACCATGACCACACCTTGGTCTTGAACGGTTACGCCGGATTGACGGGTAAAACGACTGACGCGAATCCTGGCGTGTTGGGCTTGTTGCGTAGTTACATCGATGGCGTCTTGTCTACCGACGCTGGCGGCAACCCCTACACCATCATTGGCTTTGGCAACGGCGAAAACCGTCCCGCGACACGTACGGCGTTGACTGACGCCATCGTCTTTGGCGCCACTTACCACCAAGAAGCAACCATTCCCGTGGCCTTGGGCAGCGAAACCCACGGAGGCGGTGATGTGTTCTTGGGTGCGATGGGCAAAGGCGCTGAAAAATTCACCGGCGTATTGGTCAACACCGAAGTCTTCGGCTTGATTCGCGGCATTTTTGGCCTGTAAGCCCTGACCTATTTTTGGAGTACATCACCATGAAACACACATTCAAATTTTCAGTGGCGGCACTCGCCTTGACCAGCGCCATGTCTGCATTTGCTGACGGCGAAGCCAAAAACGTGATCTTCTTTTTGGGCGATGGCATGGGCCCTGTGACTGTGACGGCTAGCCGTATTTACAAATATGGTGAAGCTGGCAAATTGACCATGGAAACCTTGGGCCGTACCGCCCGCGTCAAGACCTACTCACTTGATGCGCAAACCACCGACAGCGCGCCTTCGATGGGTGCGTATATGACGGGTGTGAAGTCACGCAACGAGGTGATCTCCATGGACGGCGCCACGAAGGCACAGCTCGGTTTTCGTCCTAGCACCGATGCCGCTACAGGTGTGAGCAACGCGGTCAACAACTGCACGACCACCAATGGTGCTGCTGTGCCTACCTTGCTGGAGCAGGCGATTGCCAAAAACAAAGCCACTGGGGTGGTTTCTACCGCGCGGCTGACCCACGCCACACCGGCCATCACTTACTCACACATCTGCAACCGCAATGCGGAATATGACATTGCACGCCAAGCCGTTCCTGGGGGCGTAGGCTACAACACAGCTTTGGGTGCCGGTGTCGACGTTTTGATGGGTGGCGATAGCCGCTACTGGGTGCCATTCAACACCTCAATTCCCAACAAAGGTCGTCCTGATAACCGCAATTTGGTGCAGGAGCTGAAGGACAAAGGTTACAACTACGTCAACGATCTGACCACCTTCAATGCTGCCCCCTCAGCTGCTGGTACGAAGATCATTGGCTTGTTTGACCAAGCCTTGGCCGAAGGCCACATGTCTTATGAGTTGGACCGTAACCCAGCGCTCGAACCCAGTTTGGCGCAAATGACAGCCAAGTCGATTGACATCTTGTCGAAAAACACCAACGGCTATTTCTTGATGGTCGAGGGTGGTCGGATTGACCATGCCTTGCACGGCACCAACGCCATGCGCGCCTTGGCCGACACCATTGCCATGGATGATGCGATCAAAGTCGCTTTGGACAAAGTCGATTTGAGCAATACGTTGATTGTGGTGACTGCCGACCATGACCACACGATGGCCTTCAACGGTTACTCGCACTTGGGCAACAACATCTTGGGAAAGACCACCGATTACCGTACGAAAAACTTGGCCAAGGCGGCTGACGGTAAGCCCTACACCACGCTCGTGTTTGGCAACGGCGGTGCTGCTGCGCAGCGCAAAGATGTGCGTGATGATTTGACCAACGTCGACACAGCCATCAACAAAAACTATTTGCAAGAAGTCGGCGTGATGTTGGGTAGCGTGGGCTCTGAAACGCATGGCGGTGGTGATGTGATGTTGTTTGCCAAAGGGGCTGGTTCGGCTAACTTCAAAGGCACGATTGACAACACCAAGGTCTACACCCTGCTGAAGAAAGCGTTTGGATTCTGAACATGAAAATTTTGTTGACACTCAAGCCTTGGATTCTTGTGTTGGGCTTGATCGCGGGGGCTGCGCAGGCAGCCTCTGATGTGACGCTAGAAGTTACCCATCAAAGCAACGCTTTGGGTGCCGATGGCATCAAGCGCAGTACGGTGTTCACAGAACGTGTGGTGCGTCAAGGTGACACGGTCTGGATTGAACGCGTCATGCCACCGGGTGCGCATCTTGAGGATGAGCACGCCAAAGCCAAGGTGGGCGCTGCCAAAGACCACAAGCATGCCGACCTGAGTGCCGCCACCCGCTGGATTCAACGCCTGCCGGATGGCAAGCTGAGGTTCCGTTTGGTAGCTATGCATGACAAAGTGGTGGTCGACATTGCACCTGCTGAATACGCGACCGTGGGTTTTGATGGTGCGTGGTTGGCTGCATACCACTTGATTGACCCGGCTGTACTCAAAACATTGAAACCCGGTGAAACAACGTCGCAAGGTCAATGGTTTGAAAACACCAAAGGGCGCAACTCAGTGCGCGTCCTGTGGGACGCCAAACGCGAAATCCCTTTGCAGGTCGTGAGTCAAGGCGCCAACAGCAATCGTTCCACGACGGTCAAGGTACTCAGCGCAGCAGCCAAGAGTCCGTGGGATGTGACGAAGAAGTTTGCCCAAAAAGACTATTCTGACTTTTTGGACTGACGCACGATGGGTGGCGTGATTGCGAGAGGCGGCGTTACTGAAACGCCACCTCTGCAAAACTTCGTAACTTGCGGCTGTGCAGTTGTGCAGGCCCTTGCTGGCGTAGCAGCTCAATGGCGCGCATGCCGATGCGCAAGTGCTGGTCCACACGCTCGCGGTAGAAGTGGTTTGCCATGCCAGGCAATTTGATTTCCCCGTGCAGCGGTTTGTCACTCACACACAGCAGCGTGCCGTAGGGCACACGAAACCTAAAGCCGTTCGCCGCAATCGTGGCGCTTTCCATGTCGAGCGCCACGGCGCGGCTTTGGCTAAAGCGCCGTTGGGGCGTGGTGGCCGCATTTTGAGTGGGCAGTAGCTCCCAGTTGCGGTTGTCGGTGCTGGCCACGGTGCCAGTGCGCAAAATGCGTTTGAGCTCTGCACCTTGGCACTGCGTCACATCTTTTACCGCTTGCTCTAGCGCCACTTGAATTTCAGCCAGCGCGGGGATGGGTACCCACAGCGGCAGCTCTTCGTCCAGCACATGGTCTTCGCGCACATAGCCGTGGGCCAGCACATAGTCGCCTAGCTGCTGCGTGTTGCGCAAACCTGCGCAGTGGCCCAGCATCAGCCAGGCGTGGGGGCGCAGCACGGCGATGTGGTCAGTGATATTTTTTGCATTCGCTGGCCCCACACCAATGTTGACCATGGTGATGCCAGTGTGGTCTGCCCGCACCAAGTGGTAGCCGGGCATTTGCGGTAGGCGTGGTGGCACTTTACCCAAGGCATCGTTGACCTCAGCAGGCAGTCCGACGCGACGCGTGATCACATTACCGGGTTCCACAAACGCGATGTAGTCGCTGTTGGGGTCTTGCATCGCCTCGTGCCCTAAGCGCACAAACTCGTCGATGTAGAACTGGTAGTTGGTGAACAACACGTAGTTTTGAAAATGCTCGGGGCTGGTGCCGCTGTAGTGGCGCAAGCGTTGTAAGGAATAGTCCATGCGTGCAGCAGTGAACAGCGACAAAGGCTGCGGCTCGTTGGGCTTGGCCTCGAACGTGCCATTGGCAATGCCGTCGTCCATGGCGGTGAGGTCGGGCAAGTCAAACACCTCTCGCATGAGTTGACGGCGCTCGGCGCTCATCTCGCCTTCCACATGGTCGTTTTCA
>Ga0213920_1000675_pt1 | contig 23465 bp, 24 predicted proteins | sample McNCre1117MG_FD_161054 | JGI IMG/M metagenome (GOLD analysis project Ga0213920, IMG submission 161054) | Freshwater microbial communities from McNutts Creek, Athens, Georgia, United States - 11-17 MG | ecosystem: Environmental > Aquatic > Freshwater > Creek | place: USA: Georgia | collected...
GTGAAGAAAAAACACAACTACGCGTTCATTCGCGAAGACTTGCAAAACTTGGTGAAAGAAACGCAAGAGGGCGTGGGGCGCGTGAAAGCCATCATCCAAGATTTAAAAGACTACGCCCGCACCAACGTGGCCTCGCATTACGTGGCCTCTGATCTTCACATCGGCCTCAAGTCAACCCTCAACATTGCACGCAACCAACTGAAAAACCGCGCCGATGTGCGCCTGATCCTTGGCAACTTGCCGCTGGTGGATTGCACACCCTCGCAGATTGACCAAGTGTTCTTAAACCTCATCGTCAATGCAGCACAGGCCATGCCCGAGGGCAAGATGGGCTTGATTGACATTCGCACCACCTGCGATGAACGCAAGGTACGAATTGAGGTGCAAGACAACGGCCCCGGCATTGCGCCCGAGGTTTTGAAAAAAATATTCGACCCGTTTTTCACCACCAAAGACCCAGGCACCGGCACGGGCTTGGGCCTATCGGTGTCGCAAAACATCATTCAGCAACACGGCGGCAAGCTCGAAGTAGACAGCACCGTGGGTGTGGGTACCACGTTCACAATCACTCTTCCTATCAAACGCCCTACCAAACACCCTGTAGCCAAAGGATCAGCATGACCGAGAGCAACGAATCATTCGATGCCAGCCAATACAAAGTGCTGTGCGTGGACGATGAGCCCAACATCTTGTCGGCGCTGCGCCGCATGCTGTCGCTCGAAGGCTTTGAGGTGTTCACAGCAGAAAGTGCTGCACAAGCCCTTGAGCTGCTCGCCAAACAATCGGTGAACGTGATCATCTCGGACATGCAAATGCCTGGCATGAACGGCAAAGAGTTGCTAGAAAACGTCAGTCAGCAATGGCCACAAACCATGCGTTTGATGCTCACCGGCGCATCTGATGTATCGGGTGCGATTGAGGCCATCAACCAAGGGGCAATTTATCGGTATACAGCCAAGCCTTGGAATGACGACGAGCTGTTGGGCACCATTAAATCTGCCATTGCGTTTGGCACGCTGGCCAATGAACATGACCGCTTAGAAGCGCTCACCGAAGCGCAAAAAGAATCGCTCAACGAAATGGTCGACACGCTAGAGTCGCGCGTGCAAGAGCGCACCAAGGATTTACGTGCTGCATATGTGGCATCAATCAAAGCGTTCTCCAACTTGCTGGAGCTGCGTCGTGCTGATTTGCTACCGCATTCACGCCGTGTCGCCACGCTATCCATGAAGATGGCCAAGTTGGCTGGCCTAAGTGATGACGAATGTCAGTCGGTGTACATCGCAGGCTTGCTGCACGACATCGGTAAGATCGGCCTGAGCGACCGCGTGCTCAATACCAAGTTCATCGAACTGCCGCTGGCCGATGCCAAGGTCTATCGCACCCACACCACCATGGGTGAGCAAACGCTCAACACGCTAGACGACATGCGAGGGGTGTCAGCCATCATTCGCTCGCACCACGAGTACTTCAACGGCACGGGCTTTCCAGATGGTTTGTCGGGCAACGACATTCCGATTGGCGCGCGCATTGTGGCGATTGTGGAAGCCTACGAAGAGTTGCAATCGGGCGATTACGCCAAGAGCGAAAGCAGTCCCGCCGATGCGGTACGCGTGATTTTGAGCAACAAAGGAACACTGTTTTGCCCTGAGATGACCGATGCGTTTGTGAAAGCGTTGCGCAGCTGATCACTGTCGCGCTGTACGCACGTTGGCAGGCATGGCTTGTGGATGGCTGGTGCGCCACGGGTTGATGTCCAAGCCCCCACGGCGCGTGTAACGCGCATACACCTCTAGGCGCAGCGGTTTGCACTGACGTGTGATGTCCATGAAGATGCGCTCCACGCATTGCTCGTGAAACTCGTTGTGGTTTCTAAAGCTCACGATGTAGCGCAACAACCCCGCTTGGTCAATTTGGGGGCCTGTGTAGCTGATGCGCACGCTGCCCCAATCGGGCTGACCCGTGACCAAACAATTGCTTTTCAACAAATTGCTGGTCAAGGTTTCGGTGGTCGGCGCCTCGTTGAAATTGGCGGTGAGCAACTCGGGGTTGGGTTGGTACTGATCGCACTCCAAATCCAAACGGTCCAAGCTCAAACCATCGAGCTCATGCACAGGCTCGCGGTCAAAGTTGTCGGGCAGCACCAACTGCACGCCCACACTGGCTTTGACGGGCTGCCCCTGCCAAATGGCAGCACTCAAGTCTTGGCGCAAACGAGTTTGCAATTCGGTCACATCGTCGATGCGCGTGTTGTTGAAGCTGTTCAGGTACAGCTTGAACGATTTGCTCTCGATGATGTGCGTCGACTCCGCAGGCACGGTGATACGCGCCAAGGCGACTTGCGGTTTGCCTTTGGGGTTGAGCCAACTCAATTCATAGGCGGTCCACAAGTCAGCGCCAAAAAATGGGGGCTGCGCGTGGATGCCAATTTCGTCACGTTTGGTTTGGCGCGGAATCGGGAACAGCAACGATGCGTCGTACTGATCCACATACGACGACGATTTACCCAGCTGCGATTGTTCAGGCGTGTTCATAACAGTCATCAATCCAATTTGCGGCGGAACACTTTGCGGTCTGACTCGGACACCGAGGCATCAAACGCATAGCCTTCCATGTTGAAAGCTTCCAAGCCTTTGGGTGTTTTCACTTGATGGGTCACGGCGTAGCGTGCCATCAGCCCTCGTGCGCGCTTGGCGTTGAAGCTGATGATTTTGTATTTGCCGCCTTTGTAGTCTTCAAACACGCATTCAATCACACGGGCTTTCAAGGCTTTGCGGTCCACCGATTTGAAATACTCTTGTGAAGCCAAGTTGACAATGATGGGCTCGCGCTCGGCGCTCAGGCGCTGGTTCAAATAGTCGGCGATCTGTGAGCCCCAAAATTTGTAGAGGTTGTTGCCTTTGTCGTTGGCCAGCGCGGTGCCCATCTCTAAGCGGTAGGGTTGCATCCAATCGAGGGGGCGCAGCACGCCGTAGAGGCCACTCAAAATGGCCACATGGTCTTGCGCCCAATCCAAGTCTTTGGGTTTCAACGTCTTGGCATCCAAGCCTTCGTACACGTCACCATTGAAAGCCAGCACGGCTTGCTTGGCATTTTTCGCGGTGAATTTAGGGCTCCACGCTTGGTAACGTGCCACGTTCAGGCTAGACAAAGCATCGCTCAAGCTCATCAAGCTGGCAATGTCTTGCGGCGATTTGTCTTTGAGGATGTCAATCAACTCAGCGGACTGCTTCACAAACAGCGGTTGCGTGTGCGGCACATCGCCCGCAGGCGTGTCGTAATCAAGGGCTTTGGCGGGTGAGAGCAGGAACAACATAAAGTAAAAAAGGCTTCTCGGAGAAGCCTGAATTATCGGGGGCAGTCGCCTCTATCCCCTAGGTAAAATGTGACTTTTAGCCCTCTGGCCCAACGGCTGCGCTTTGCACGCCGTTTTTCTTTTGTCAAAAGCCCACCCATGAGCAACACGCCCGCCCTCCCCCTCGAACAACCCGGCCTTGATCGCCTGTCTAAATCGTTCGAACCTGTCGCCCTAGAAGCCCATTGGGGCCCCGAGTGGGAAAAGCGCGGGTATGGCGTGGCCGGCTTCCGTGGAACAGGCTCACCTGCGGCGGATGCGCCTGCGTTTGCCATCCAGCTGCCCCCGCCCAACGTGACGGGCACGCTGCACATGGGCCACGCCTTCAACCAAACCATCATGGATTCGTTGACGCGCTACCACCGGATGTCTGGCTTCAACACCGCTTGGATTCCCGGTACCGACCATGCCGGTATTGCCACGCAAATCGTGGTGGAGCGCCAGTTGCAAGCCAAAGGTATCAGCCGCCACGACATGGGCACCAGCCCTGCCGAAGCACGCAAGAACTTTGTGAGCAAGGTGTGGGAATGGAAAGAGGAGTCGGGCAGCACCATCACCAACCAAATGCGCCGCATGGGCGACAGCGTGGACTGGAGCCGCGAATACTTCACGATGGACCCCAAGCTGTCCAAGACCGTGACCGAAACCTTTGTGCAACTCTACGAGCAAGGCCTGATCTACCGCGGCAAGCGCTTGGTCAACTGGGACCCGGTGCTGATGAGCGCGGTGTCCGACCTCGAAGTCGAGAGCGAGGAAGAAGACGGCTCGATGTGGCACATCCGCTATGACTTAGCCGATGGCAGTGGCTCGCTCACTGTGGCCACCACGCGCCCCGAAACCCTGCTGGGCGACGTGGCCGTGATGGTGCACCCAGAAGACGAACGTTACAAACACCTGATCGGCAAGCAAGTCAACCTCCCGCTGTGTGGTCGCACCATCCCCGTGATTGCTGACGAGTATGTCGACAAAGAATTCGGCACTGGCGTGGTCAAGGTCACGCCTGCGCACGACACCAACGACTACCAAGTGGGCCAGCGCCACAAGCTGGACATGATCTGCGTGCTCAACTTGGACGCAACGATCAACCACAACGCGCCCGAAAAATACCGAGGCCTCGACCGCTTCGTGGCCCGCAAGGCCGTGGTGGCCGACCTCGAAGCTGCAGGCGTTTTGGTTGAGGTGAAGAAGCACAAGCTGATGGTGCCGCGCTGCGCCCGCACGGGGCAAGTGATCGAGCCCATGCTGACCGACCAATGGTTTGTCGCGATGAACCAAGTGGGCAAAGGCGACGCCACCGGCAAGAGCATTGCGCAAAAAGCCATCGATGCCGTGCAAACCGGCCAAGTGAGCTTTGTGCCCGAGAACTGGGTGAACACCTACAACCAGTGGATGAACAACATCCAAGACTGGTGTATCTCGCGCCAACTCTGGTGGGGCCATCAAATTCCAGCTTGGTACGACGAAGACGGCAACGTGTATGTAGCGCGTGATGAAGCCGAGGCGCAGGCCAAAGCGCCGGGCAAGACGCTCAAGCGCGACGAAGACGTGCTGGACACTTGGTATTCCAGTGCGCTGGTCCCCTTCTCTACGCTCGGCTGGGCCGCTGGTTCCGAGGGCGTGGGCACTGGGGATGGGCGCGGCGACATTCTGAGCGAAGCGAAGAGGAGCAAGACCGTCTCCAGTGCTCACGACCTCGGAACCAGTCCGAGCCAACACAGCGACTACGACTTGTATCTGCCGTCTTCTGTACTGGTCACCGGCTACGACATCATCTTCTTCTGGGTCGCTCGCATGATCATGATGACGACCCACTTCACCGGTCGCGTGCCGTTCAAGCACGTGTACATCCACGGCTTGGTGCTCGACGCACAAGGCAAGAAGATGAGCAAGTCTGAAGGCAACGTGCTTGACCCTGTCGACTTGATCGATGGCATCACGCTGGAGCCTTTGCTTGAGAAGCGCACCCAAGGTTTGCGCAAGCCTGAGACTGCGCCCAAAGTGCGCAAGCAAACCGAAAAAGAATTCCCAGAAGGCATTCCGGCCTACGGCGCAGACGCATTGCGCTTCACGTTTGCGGCACTGGCCACGCTGGGCCGCAGCATCAACTTTGACAGCAAGCGCTGCGAGGGCTACCGCAACTTCTGTAACAAGCTGTGGAACGCCACGCGTTTTGTGCTGATGAACTGCGAAGGCCAAGACTGCGGCCTGAAAGAACACACCAAAGAAGAATGTGCCGTCGGCGGCCCATCACACGGTTACCTGAGCTTCAGCCAAGCCGACCGCTGGATTGTTTCCAAGCTGCAACGCGTGGAAGCCGACGTGGCCAAAGGCTTTGCCGAATACCGCTTGGACAACGTGGCCAACACAATTTACGACTTTGTGTGGAACGAGTTCTGCGATTGGTATTTGGAAATTGCCAAGGTGCAAATCAATGTGGGCGACGACTCGCAAAAGCGTGCGACGCGTCGCACCTTGATTCGCACGTTGGAAACCATCCTGCGTTTGGCGCACCCCATCACCCCCTTCATCACCGAAGAGCTGTGGCAAACCGTGGCCGTGGTGGCGGGTCGCAAAGCAGCTGACGATGCCTCTGCGTCCATCAGCATTGCGGCTTACCCCGTGAGCCAACCTGAACGCATCGACGAGCAAGCCGAAGCCTATGTGGCACGCGTCAAATCCTTGGTCGATGCTTGCCGCAACTTGCGCGGTGAGATGGGCGTGTCGCCCGCCACACGCATGCCCTTGTTTGCGCTCGCGGGCAGCGCCGAAGAGCACACCTTCATGCAAAGCGTCGCCCCTGTGTTGCAAGCCTTGGCCAAGCTCAGCGAAGTCAAAGTGTTTGACGACGAAGCCGCTTGGTCTGCTGCCGCGCAAGCCGCACCTGTGGCCGTGATTGGCGAGCTGCGTGTGTGCTTGTTCATCGAAGTGGATGTGGCCGCCGAGAAGATTCGCTTGGGCAAAGAAGTCGAGCGCTTGCAAAACGAAATTGAAAAAGCAGGCTCTAAGTTGAAGAACGAAGCCTTTGTGGCCAAAGCACCACCAGCTGTCATCGAAGAGGCCAAGAAACGCGTGGCTGACTTCACTGCCACGTTGACCAAGGTGCAGGAGCAGCTTGTCAAACTGCAGAAATAAAGCCTCGATAAACTTGGCAAAACTATTAAGTTCTCACGTATGACCAAAGCTCTCACCAAAGCCGTTTTCCCCGTCGCAGGCATGGGCACCCGCTTCTTGCCCGCCACCAAAGCCAGCCCCAAAGAAATGCTGACCGTGGTGGACAAACCGCTCATCCAATACGCGGTGGAAGAGGCTTACGAAGCCGGGATTCGTGAAATGATTTTTGTAACAGGCCGCAGCAAGCGCGCCATCGAAGACCACTTCGACATGGCCTACGAGTTGGAAACCGAACTCGAAGCCGCAGGCAAACAAGCCTTGCTCGACATCGTGCGCAGCGTGCAACCTGACGACATGCAATGCGTTTACGTGCGTCAAGCACGCGCACTGGGTCTGGGCCACGCTGTGTTGTGCGCTGAGCACTTGGTGGGTGATGAACCTTTCGCCGTCTTGTTGGCTGACGACTTGATGCGCGGCAAAGCGGGCGGCCCCGGTGTGTTGAAGCAAATGGCGGATGTGTTTGCAAGCACCCAATCTTCTGTGTTGGCCGTGCAGGAAGTTCCGTTAGAACACGTTCATCGCTACGGCGTGGTGGCAGGCAAAGACATTGGCAATGGGTTGGTCGACATTCAGCAAATGGTCGAGAAACCCAAAGCCGAAGTCGCCCCCTCACGCACCACCGTGGCGGGCCGCTACATCTTGACCCCTGCGGTGTTTGAGCGCATCCGCGCAGGCGGGCGTGGCGTGCAAGGCGAGATTCAACTCACCGACGGCATTGCAGGCTTGTTGGCCACGGAGAAAGTGTTGGCCTATTCGTATGAAGGCAAGCGCTATGACTGCGGCAGCAAAGTGGGCTTTTTGCAAGCCAGCGTCGAGCTGGCCTTGGAGCACGCTGAAGTGGGTGCAGAGTTCCGCGACTACTTAAAGCAACTCAACGTCGCTTAATTTTTAACGTCGCTTCAAGATGTGAACAAAGTCGCTGCCCTCGGTGGTCTGCGACAACAGTTCATTGCCAGTCTGCTTGGCAAAGGCAGCAAAGTCTCGCACAGAGCCCGTGTCGGTAGACACCACTTTCAGCACCTGACCACTCGTCATCGTGGTCAGCGCTTTTTTGGCTTTCAAGATCGGCAGCGGGCAGTTGAGTCCGCGTGTGTCAATTTCTACATCGAAGTTCATGCGGGAAACACTCCTGTCGACAAGTAGCGATCACCTCGGTCGCACACGATGAAGGCGATCGTGGCGTTTTCGACCTGTTGCGCAATTTGCATCGCCACCCAGCACGCACCCGCAGCAGAAATGCCGCCAAAGATACCCTCTTCGCGCGCCAAGCGGCGGCACATGTCTTCCGCGTCGTCTTGGCTCACGTAGACCAATTCGTCCACATGGCTCGCGTCGTAAATCTTAGGCAAGTACTCTTGCGGCCATTTGCGAATACCCGGAATGCGTGAGCCCTCTGAGGGCTGCGCACCGATGATGCGAATGGCGGGGTTCTTCTCTTTCAAATAACGCGACACACCGGTGATGGTGCCTGTGGTGCCCATGGCGCTCACGAAATGCGTGATGCGACCCTGCGTTTGCTCCCACAGCTCAGGGCCTGTGGTCTCATAGTGAATGCGCGGGTTGTCCTCGTTGGCGAACTGATCGAGCATGCGGCCTTTGCCTTCTTTTTGCATGCGCTCGGCCAAATCACGGGCGTATTCCATGCCGCCGCTCTTGGGCGTCAAGATCAATTCGGCACCAAACGCTTTCATGGTTTGCGCGCGTTCAATCGACAAGTCCTCCGGCATGATGAGCACCATGCGGTAGCCCTTGATCGCCGCAGCCATGGCCAACGCAATGCCCGTGTTGCCCGATGTGGCCTCAATCAAGGTGTCGCCCGGTTGGATGTCGCCACGCTCTTGCGCACGTTGAATCATGGACAACGCCGGACGATCCTTCACAGACCCCGCAGGGTTATTGCCTTCGAGCTTGCCCAAAATCACATTGTTGCGCTTGGCATTGTCAGCCGCACCCATGCGTTGCAAGGCCACCAAGGGTGTCTTGCCAATCGCGTCTTCAATCGTGGAATAAATTATTTTTGAACTCATAAGGCATGACTGTGCCATAAGTTTTACCGTCGCCACAAACCCGCATCAATTTGTTCACGCCCCGTTGGGGCACACAAGCAAGAACGCTACCCAATTGGTTCTAGAGCATATTTTGTATTGAGCAAAAAAGGACCTTTTACTAGCATCTCCGCACAAATTTAAATTCTTGGAATTGATGAAGATGTCTAACGCGCCTACTCAGAAAACAGCTCAACACACAAAGGTCAGTGCGTGAGATTCGCCGTCATGACCTCGCTCATCACAAGCGCATTGATCTTCATGACCAGTGCCATTGCGATTGCCGCACTGTCTTGGATTTACGCCGATCTCCCACCGGCCAAAAGATTGCCTGACTCAAAAATTGAGATCAAGTGGGGCGAAGGAAGTTAGCAAAAAAATCCCCATGTATTGCTACACGGGGATTTCCAGTCTAAGGATGACTGTGTGTTCTGTTCAAACACAGCGCCATGCTAACGAAACAAGCCGAACTTTCACATAGAACATTCGGACTAGAACCAACTGGGTGTCTGAGCATGCCGCCTATGCCCGCCACCCTCTAACTTATAAGAAACATGAAACCCAGTTTTATCATCGTGATGATCATCACTGTTGCCAGCATCTGTGCGACATCCGTGTTGTTTTTAGATGCACCGCCCAAATACACCCAGCAAAAACCGATCGCGCCATCATCCATCGAAATCAAATGGGGGGAAGGCTCCGAAGCGGGCATCCCCAGTTCGGCGATCAACAAATGATTCAGACGCGCTCTGACAGCTTGGCCTCGACCACTGAAATGACTTGCTGAAAACTCACGGGCTTGTGCAGCACAGGGATATTGAGTTTCGAAAAGTAATGGATGTGTGAGGGTGAAGTGTCTGCCGTCACGATCATGGCGGGTATTTCTTCGTTGAAGACCTCTCGCAACTTGCCAATCATCTCGGCACCTGAACTGCTGTTGAGGCGATAGTCACTGATGATGAAATCAATCGAGCTAGCGCCCAATGCGGACATTTGGTCTTCAAATGCCTGTTCGTCCAACGCCACTTTGATCACGATCACACCTCGTGTGGTCAAGGCTTGACAGTACGCCTCCAAAACAATCGGGTCATCCTCAATCACGGCGATGGTTTTTCCAGCCATGGACGTTGCAGCGCTTTTGGGACTGCGGACTGTATTGATGTCTACGTTATGCGCTTCTTCCACCACAGGGTAGCGCGTAGAAATAGTGAAACTTGTCCCCTTTCCCAATTCGGATGAGATCGAAATTTCAGCGCCAATCAGTTTGCACAAGCGACTCACAATCGATAAGCCAAGGCCTAGCCCGTCATGCTGTGCGCGGGTTTTATCCACACGAAAAAACTCTTGAAAAATACGCGCTTGGTCATCTGCCGAAATGCCGCATCCTGTGTCGGTTACGGAAATATTCAGGAAGTCATCTTTGTTGAAAAATTGAACCACGACCTCGCCATGATCGGTGTAATGAATGGCGTTGTTGATGAGGTTCAAAAGCATCTGACTCAACAGCGCATCATCTCCCACCGCATGTTGAGGGTCCACCTCAAATTGAATTTTGAGTTGCTTGTGCAAGGCATGAGGCTTGACAACTTGTTTGAGTGATTCAGCCAGTCGAGAGACTGAAAAGAGTTGGTTGCTGGACTTGAAGCTCAAGCTGTCAAGCTTGCTGATGTTCAGCAACGCTTCAAACATCTCATTGAGCGTGACGACACTGTTTTTGATCTTGCCAATCGTGGCCCTCTCACTGGGAGGAATGACATTCACATCCAACGAATCGAGGTACATGTTGACGGCATACATGGGTTGGCGCAAATCATGGCTGGCAGAAGCCACAAAGTTGGACTTGGCCACGTTGGCCGCAATGGACTGGTCACGCTCGATGGACAACTCTTGATACAGCTTTTCGTTTCGCAATCGCAATCGAACAGACTCCTCAAATGTCTTTGAAAAATTCTTGGCAATCTTGATGACACAGATAAACAAGATAGACAGGCCGATTGCAAATGGCCACGGGAAAATCTCTCTGTTCCACAAGACACTTGAAATTGCGGGAACCAACGTTGGAATGACAAAGCTATAAAACGTGGGCCAGTGCACCGAGTAGCCAAACATGATGTTGAACATGCCACCTGCTGTGACATACAAATAAATCATCCTGTTCATTGAATCGAGATCTGGCACCAACAAGATCCAACCCAGCCCCCAACCAAAACCAATCAAGCCAACTCCCAAGGTCACAACATTCAAATCTCTCTCTGGATTTGAAATTTTTTCTTCCTTGTACTCCAGCTGTGCCGTGGTCCACGTTCGGATGAAGGTGGCGATCGTCATGTAAGTCAACCAAATGGCCAACTTGATCGGATCTGCATCGTCGTAAAAGAGAAGAAGCGCGAAGACAGGCGCCAAGATATTTGTCACAGTCACGGAACGTGCCGTCTTCACAATGTAGGCAGACTTTTGCTTGGCGATCTGAATAGATGAGAAGTCATCGAAATCAATCGCGTGTGTCGATTCAGGCATGAGACGTATCCACTCCAATGAGGAAAGGCTGCTCAGTCGCGCGTAGACCACCGCGCATCTGAGCGAAATAAAACGTCTTAAATTTTCATTCCAAAAATATAAATTTCTAAAACATACCACTAGAACCTTAGCTCTAGCCTCACAAAGAACGGCTCACCCAATTCGCCCCAGACACCAGAAAGACAAGCGGGTAATTCATTCTTCGTACAACCGATTAACTATTGTTTATGAAGACCATCTTGCTTAGGATCAAAGAAAAAACTGATTCTTATGAGAAAAAAAGCACTATTGATAGTGGATGACCATCCTGTGTACAGAGATGCACTGGGTGAAAAATTTAGTGCTGAATTTGCGGAATGGCAACTCCCCGTCAGGCTAGCAGCTGACACCACCGAAGGCCTAGACATCATTCACAGGGCACTTGATTTTGACTGGGTGGTTGTTCTTGACATCTTGCTCCTCGGCTTGAGCGGGGAAGACGCCATCGCGCTATTCAGATCACAACCCCAGGTGACACACGTTGTCGCGATCTCTGGATTAGACGAGAGCGAATGGCGCCAACGGGCAATTGACTCGGGCGCATCCGCTTTCATTTCTAAAAACAACGTCAGCCAATTCATTTGCGATCAAGTCAAAGATTTGATGAACATGCAGGACCAGCCGATGGCCTTAGCGTCTGAGACGTCTTTGGATTTTCGTTTGACGCAACGACAACGCGAGGTGCTGACACTCATCGCAGATGGGCACCCCAATAAAATCATCGCGGACAAACTCGCCATCAGTGAGCAAACCGTGAAAATTCACACCAATCAAATTTTCCGTGAGCTCAAAGTTTTTAACCGAACCCAAGCCGTTCTCAAAGCTCAGAAATTTTTACTTGTCTAAAATTTTCTGATGGTCATTTGAAAAACCATCCCCATGAAAAAACTACCCAAAATTGAATTGCACCAACTCGTCCCCTTTGGATTGGCGATTTCTGCAGTTGGGTTTTGCTTCATGCAAACCGATGCGTTCATGCATGTAGGCGCCATTCTTTTTGCCCTTGGCTTGCTACCTGCTGCGCTGGTCCTGTCCAAGTACAAAGACTAAACAGCATCGTTCAGCTTCCTATTCCCTCCGCACTCAAAACATTGGCAGGTGAATTAGGCGTAACGCGCGAGGCGTTGTATCGCTCAATGGCTGCGCTTCAGTCAGAAAAAATTCTCAAGATAAAAGATGCGCAACTGATACTGATGAAGCGATGAGGACACCGCGGGTGTTTCGCATCTATTTTTAGTTCTAGACCGAATTGTTAATTGTGAAATGTGGCGAAAATTTTTAGCATTTGCGAATGCTGATTAACATCAAACGCGCCAACTTTTTCCTTCTTTGCTGCCTGATCGCCAACGTAGCAACACTCCCTGCGCTCACCGCGCATGCGAATCCCCACGCAACATACGCGCCCACACTTGGCAACGACGACACCACGTTTGTTTTTGCCGCCCGTTGCCCCAATGGCGAACCCTATCGGCTCTCGGCCTATCAAATGGAGATCGATGGTTTAAGCCAATCCTTCTACGACTTCGAAGGACCTGCGGGAAAAGGAACCATCCGAACCAACACTGAGCCTAAAAAAATGGTCACACGCGTCTGTCGCAACTTGGCCGACATTCAGGACGGCTCGAAGTTCGATTAAGTGTGTTTCCTAATTCAAGGCTGAACCACGCATCAACGGTGGGGGCGCTTGGCTGGTGCGCCGGTTGAGGGCATTCTGTTTTCAATGTGTCGAAACGTCACGCGCCCTTTGCTCAGGTCGTAGGGCGACATCTCTACCGTGACTTTGTCGCCAGCCAAAATGCGGATTTTGAATTTACGCATCTTGCCGCCGATGTAGGCCACGATTTGATGGTTGTTCTCGAGTGTGACGCGGTAGCGCATGTCAGGCAACACTTCGTCTACTTTGCCTTGCATTTCAATCAGTTCTTCTTTGGCCATGATGCATCCTCTATGTTTAAGCGAATGTCTTGGGGTTAATCAACCATTGACGGCCTTGTACGGCCGCGTAGGTCAGGGCGCTGTCGGCAGAGTCAAACTCTGGATGAAAGCTGTAGACCTTGTCGTGTGTTTGAGATTTCTGGCCACGGCGCACCGAGAGCGATGCGATGTAGTGACCGTTCTGACACGAACGCGTCATCGGCGTGATTAAAAATTTGCCCGCAGTGAATGCGGAATTGGTATGTGTTGTCATCAACGAAAAATAAATACGGCCCAAAAGGCCAAGCTGGCGAATAAGCCAGCGCGATGAACTTGCCGAGTTTGTAAAGCGTGACCACCAAAAACCCAGTGAGATAGGTAGGCGGTAGAGGTGTGTGGCGTTGAGGGTGCCACTGCCCAGTCAAACTTAATCACAGGAAAGGTAAGCAATTGCCTGCGATGCCCGCAATTGCAATTCCAATCCACCGGGCGGCTGAGTGCAGCCCTTTTCCATGACGCACATCGCACACACTTAAGTTTCTTGCGTGTGTGCCGATCCTCTTTGGGCAAGCCCCACACGAAACACGCCATGTCCGATCTAACCGTCACCGTCGCACCCGTCACATCTTTGGAAAGAGCCAAGGACAGTACAAATGCGCCGTCAAAAGAACAGACCAACGCCGTAAACCCATCCCGACACGTCATCGCAAGTGAGGACAAGAAGTTCAAGCCAACGTCAGCAACCGATTTGAACTACTCAATTGATCACGAAGACCATGCCCTGCACCTCAAAGTGCAGCGTGCCAACGGCGAGGTGGTTCGGGAGGTGGTGTTCGACAGGATTGACCCTAGCCTGCTCGACGTGAAGAAACTCAAGGGTGTCTTCGTGGATGGCAACTCCTGAGAATTGGGGGTAGCTGCCACGGTAGCCCGCGAAACTCTCATTTTGAAAGTTACACAAAGCAAAACGCACGATGGGTTAGATCGTGCGTTCATTCTGCGAAGGTCTTAACTAGTTACAAACCGACCTGATACATCAACAAGCCAGTCGTACTGCCTGCTGATTGAAATGCCTCTTTGCGATACATTGCATTGAAGCTGATGCGTTGATCTTTGGCAACTGCGTAGCCGATACCCACAGATGCCACAGGACGTGTCTTGGCGTAGTTGGCACTGAAATCAGTCGCAGTCAACCCAGTTACGCCCGAAGCATCAAGGGTGCTGATGTTTGAACCGATGTTTTGCTCCACACCTGCACTAGCTGTTACATACAAATCATTGCCATACTTCTTGCTCATACGTACACCAGCCAACGCCGTGGTGATGTCTTGGTTTAGGTCGCCGTATGTCAATGGGGTAGTGACTGCACTGGTTTCTGTGTAGCCACCACGAGACACTTTGGTTTTGCGAACACCTGCGTATGGCGCGGCAATCCAGCTGGTCTCAGGTAATGCCATGGCGTAGCTAACAACACCCGACAGGGCTTGCGACTTCAAACCAGCCGTACCAACACCGGCCTCGGATGTACCCACGACGTTACGAGTCTGGGTAATGTTTTGCTCACTCCAGCTGCTGGACAAGCGAACTTCGTAGCCACTCAAGTCAGTGTTCTGGTTCCAAACACCAAATACGCCGTACATGGGTGATTTGTCCACAGTGATACTTGTAGCATTTGGTGTGGTTGCGTTTTGGTCAATGAAGGCACCAATTCGCATGTTGGGTTTTGCTTTGTAGGAGCCGACCAGCAATGTGCTCATCTGCTCTCCAGTGATGTTGTTGGTCATGGCGAAGCGGCCACCACCGCTTACACAAACACCGTTCGCAGAAAACACCGTGCAGTCGTAGTTCAAGCTGTTATTGACTAAAGCTGTTTGGTAGTTAAACACTGAGCGTAATGCAGATGCTGATTGAACAAGTGAATCTTGTGTGTCTGCTGCTGATGGGCCTGATGGTGCAGGAGCTGGTGCCGAACTAATCAACAGATCCCAAATGTTTGTGGCAACACCTGTTTCAGTCAATGTGTAGGTGTAACCGTTTGAAGTTCCAGTGATAGACGTGCCCGATGTTCCGAGTGCAGTGTTCGTCACACCATTCAAAACTGTTAGGTACGTACCTTGAACAGATGATCCCGTTGCTGATAGGGATGAAACTCCAAAGGCCATCGTTCCCGTGCTGCTGTACGCAACCAATTGACCGTAATGGGTGGCACTGGTGATGATGATGTTGTAGTTTTGTGGCAATGGACCACTCATCGTCAAAGCCGTTGTTGAAGCAGTGCTACTGTTGCCACCTTGGGCGTTGTTCAGGGTGCCAATTGTGCTACCAGTATTCAGAATGCCACGACCTGTCACGCCGTTTGTAGCAACGATCGCACCCAAGTTAGTAATGGTCTGGATGGAGCCACCATAAGCGTTGCTAATGGCAGCAATATCGCCAGAAATCAGCCCCGTAGATTTGTTGCTAATTGTTCCAATACTGCCACCGGGGTTCCAAATCGCACCAGCCAAATATCCTGCATCCGTGATTTGCGACAACGTACCGTAGTTGTCAATGTTTGTAATTGACCCCCAATTTACAACTGCCCCTGAAACACTGCCTCTAATCAATCCGTAGTTAGCAAGCTGGGCTATAGTCCCGTAAGTATCATTCGAAATACCATACGAATAACTTGTTATCGAACCAGTTGAAGTATTTTCTAGAACTGCAATGGATGATGTCGAAGACTGTGGCCATCCAAGATAAATTGCTGGCGGGGTTGTGCCTGCACCAGTGCCAATAGATGTAATGTTGCCTGAGTTTGATAAAGTGCTCAATGTCGTTGCGTTGCCAAAATTGAACGCTGAAACTGCAGCTGCATCGTTGGTTGAAATTGTTTTACTTTGGTTAACTGTGATATTTGTTGCATTAGCTGGAACGGTACAACTTGTTGTATCCGCATCAATTGTGTAGTTTGTACCAGATTGAGTGCCACAAGTTGCATGAGCCATTAGCCCCATGCCTTGCATAACCAGACCGAGAAGTGTCAGCTTAAATTTACGATTTTGAGTATTCATTCTTAGAGATTCCATTGGTAACTTGTTGAGTTTGATTCCAATGGGATCTCATGCGAAATCGCATTTATACGAATTCGTGACGGTTTTACATGAGACATTGTTTGTCATGTGCTTTTCGCTGAAACACATGACAGAATTTGCTTATGAAAACATCTGTGGACTTCGTAAACTTAGATTGGCTGCTTGATAGTGAACCCACAAACTATACGATCAACGAGTCACATCCAGACGTAGAAGGCACCGTAATTCCGATGCCTAAAAGCCTTGGCTCAGGTTCTTATGAGGCATGGATGTTGTCTATAGGGGCAACCATCTATCAAGCTCGGTATGACTTTAACCCCGACATTGGAGGTCAAATAATTCCTACCGCCGATGTGACGGCATCCTTTAATGAACCGACGCTAATGATTCACACTTTGAAGAAGGGAAGAGTCATTCATCAAGATTCGTTAGCAACTAACCATTTGATTTTTGGTGAAGGCGTTGATTTATTTCGATACGCTGAATCAATTTCAGTGACACCCATGGTCGACACATCCGAGAACATAGAGATGACTTCCCTAATGATAGGAGACTCATTTCTAAGTGCATTAATTGGTAAACCTTTAGCTGAGGAACTTATTGTCAATCTTGGCTTGCGCCCTATGCCCAAGGTGCTTGTTAAGCCTATACCTCACTACGTCAACAACTCTCTGCAGGAGTGCTTGAAGTCTGAGTACACAGCACCGTTAAAAAAGGTTTGGGCACAAGCAAAATCGTTAGAGTTCATTTCAGAACTCGCCACTCATTCGTGTAATAGCAAATCAAGAAGCGCCTCAACAGAGAAGCACTCTAGGAAGTTGATCAAAACATTGCATCAATATCTAGTCAGTCTAGATGGCAAGTTGCCAACGATTGACTCATTGGCTCAAACGTTTGGAAGATCGGCAAGGGCCTTAAACGAGGACTTTCAAGCTGAATACGGTGAATCAATCTTCAACTTCGTCTTAAATCATCGACTCAACTCAGCTCACGAAGCGATCAAAACTACGTCTATACCTTTGAAGCAAGTATCAATGCGTCTTGGCTACGCACACGTCAATCACTTTAGTGCAGCCTTCAAGAGAAAATTTGGCTACTCGCCTGGAAAACTAAGGAAATAAACATCCTGTGCAATTCCGAGTACTGCATTCCCGTTCGAACACCTGCTAACTCTCATTTTGAGATTTAGCGTGATGCAGCAGTTTGGCAACCTGAGCCCGAGCAAATAGGCGGGACTTTGCCTTAGCCCAACGTCCAGTAACGGGACGTTTGCCAACTCTCATTTTGAGAGTTTCAAAAGATTAACGCACGATTGGCTAGATCGTGCGTTAATCAAAGATTAGTCATTGACAGTATTACGTCAATACTTCCAATCCCTCAGAACCATTGTTCCGAATCGATTTCGTGACACCATCTGAACTAAATTAATGGCGCCACTTTGTGCAACTGTTGCCTTTTGGTTTTGCCACGTACCACCATTAGGACCAGTCATGTCTTTTGAGATCACATCCCCCGCTACATAGGTTGGACTTATGGGTAGAAACATTGAGTTGACCTGCAGACCTGAGGCGGTTGTGTTTTTTGTTTGCACCATCACCTTAAATGGAGGGGCGGCATTAGGAGTCCTTACGTAGGAAATATTGAGCGAAGGAACTGTTGAACCCGCTACTGCATTTGAATCGGGTGTGATTGCTGTAATCGTACTTTGTTGAAGTCCATCAGACCACTTAACCTTGTCAATCTCACCAGACTGCGTAGCAACATCACCCATTGTGTATGGACGACTTCTCAAGCGTTGATAAAAGGTGTAGTCAGGCACAGCAGGACGTACAGTGTTTGATGCAAGTACTACCTCAATTTTGTATGCGGTGCCAGGCTGAATAGCCAGGATGTCTGCATCACTCAACTTGGACGGAGCGAAGTTCTGATTAACACCAAACAATGTAGCCCAATTGTCTGTATCAGATGTAGTCGCAGCCCTCGAATTGAGCTGATACAGTGCCGAGCAGATACTTGGAGACGTCGTTTCTGCATCGATCCAAATAGTGAAATACTGAGTACAGCCAGCAGCATCTTTTCGTAGGTATATACCGCCGACAGGAAGCAACGGCCCAGTCACTTTTACATAGCCAATTGCGTTGTGAGCATTGCCAGTGTTGTAGTCTAAGTAGAACTGAATGCTAGTCCCGTAGTATGTTGATCGTGCATTAGTTGTCGTATTCCTTTGTACAAGTTGCTCACGTTTTTGGACAACGCCAGCAATATCAAAATAAAACGGTCGCTGATTCCCACGCAGCTTCAATACTCCACCTGTATTAGCTGCTGACATCTCTACAACAGTCTGTATCGTCTCAGTCACTCCATCTGTGCGTGTGAGACCAATTGCAATCAAAGCTCTTGTATCAGTTGGAGTTGCACTAAGGAATCGTATTACCTCTGGTTTTCCAAAAACTGCGTTATCGTAAGTACCTCCCTGCAATCTGAAATTGAATTCACTTGCTCCATTTTTTCCATCATTCAGATAGTCGCTAGCAATCTGCAAGACCGAGCATGAGCCAGTCAATGCGCCAACACTGCCCCTTGCTGTAGATGCTGTAGCGAAGCAGTTGTTAAGCTGTGTTTGGAACAGATCGGCAATGGATGTATCTTGAATCTGCGATGGCAATGTAGTTAACGCAGATGAAAAATTTGTATTTTTGTTGATCGATATTCCGCTGCTTGCAAAGTTTGATGCCGGTGCAGAGCTCAAACTTCCCATGTCGTCATGCACCGCAGCCCCTGTGTTGACAATATCAACGCCACCAGCTTTTACATCCACCTTGACGTTATCTAAGACCTTATCAAATCCAGTGCTATCTGCTGTAAATTTGCCTTGCAATAAATCAAAGTCAGCAGGTAGTCCCGCTGCCGTAAGAACATTTGAAAGAGCCGCAGTAATTGCCGATGATCGTTGAGTTACTGCCGTAGCACTAACAGCAGATTTTTCATTCACAAAATCATCAACAAGCTTAAGCGGATCACCAGTACTCGATAGTGTTGCGGATAGTGCGTGAGTCAATGGTGTCACGTTTAGCGTTTGACTCCCGCTTATTTGCGTTGGCAGAACAGACACGAATGTTTCTTGAGTATCACCAACTTGTCCTGTGGCACTTACGACATAAGGAGCTGTGCATGAGCTCAAATCTGACGCAGAGAAAGAGTACTCACCTGAACTGTTAGCTGTAGTCGTCTTCACTGAGCCATCAGCACATGTAAGTTTGATCAGGGCGTTGGAAATAGGCGCACCTACAGCAGCTACGCCAGTAAGAGTATTTGGAGTTGCAGAACCGACACCACCACCGCCTCCTCCTCCACAAGCGGCTAGTAAAGCCAACAGAGCAAAACCACCAAGATTTTTTGCTTTCATAAACAACCCTTAAAAAATACCATTCAAAATGAATAGCATTATTATTGTCTAATTGGCAATCAATTTAAGCTTAGTGTTTACGCTAATTTTTGGCTCGATAGGTCAACTAATCGATTTTTCGAGGCGGCGAAATGACTCTCAAAAATTGAGCAGCAACTACGAGCACGACCCAAGTTCCCGTGACATCACCTGCAAGCATTGAGATTGATGACTCATAAAGATCGCTAATCTTGTTCGACTCAAACAAGAAAACATCGTGAAGTGCAACGTTAAACACGCCACTCACTAGAGAAAAGACCGCCAAGTGTTTTACGTTTAATCCATGTAGATCATTAGCTAGTTTCAATATTTTTGTACATGCAAGTACAGCGAGAAATGGGCTAGCAGCCGAGAGGATAGCTACTTCAATGGAGTCAATGACATTAACACCTGTTACTGGATTACACGTAACGTAAGTTCCAATAAACAACCCTACTGAAGCGGGCATTCCCATGAGCAATACGGTTATTAGTCTTACCGCTGCTGGAAGAAAGATCCAACAGACATACTCGTTGACTTGAAACGAAGAAAAGATCCAAGCATTCAATCGATAAAGAGTAATCCAGAGTAAGGCAGCAATCGACGCATAAACCACCGAAATTTTCCAGTCGGATCTATGCAGTCCAAACATGTCTAGCTTTTTTGTGCTGCAACCTCTAGGCACTTGCCTAGCTGATCAAAGTAATCAGTTGCCAATTTGGTTGGTGTTATGTACTTAACACGACTATCGCTCGCATCAGCAATCAGCTCAACGATACCTTTCTGTTTGAGTGATTTCAATCGCCGATGAACCGTCGTTGAAGATGCATCTGGAGACATAGCCATAGCCTCCAACACACTGATCTTTCTACCTAAATGCCAAGCGGTAGCAAGTTGATTAAGCAGTCTTTCCTCAATCGGATCGATTGAGGGAAATGTAGGCATCTCCCTCAATGCTTGAACTAAGTTCAAGAATCTCAGATACGTAAATGTTTTTTTGAGTTGCTTTGTCACGTTGAAAGTTTACAACTTCTAAAAACTCTCAAAATGAGAGCTAGCCCTGAGCCTACCCAACCGCCAGCAAGCCGATAGACGCAGAAGACCATTACATCTCAGCACTTAATCTTTGTGCTTGCCGTATTGATCGTTGGTTTTAGAGTTCTTGTACGTCCCACCTTTGTGGGAGCTACCAGAACCACCTTGGTAGTGACCATCATGACTTGAAGTGTGCTTGCCACCACCATAGTGAGGCCTGCTACTGCCTCCACTTCGCCCCCCTCTAGCTTCGGCAGTAATGCCAGACAGAGCAAGAACGACGCCAATTAGGAGTATTGAGATGCTTTTCATCTCAATAAATGTAATCGACACTTACAAAGTCCGCCAGTGAAACTTAGCGCCAGCCTCCCCCCTACAGACCTATCACCTAGGGGCTGTGTTGTCGTGTTACACGACATCTGCTAACTCTCATTTTGAGAGTTACAGAAAGCAAAACGCACGATGGGTTAGATCGTGCGTTTTTACTAACAAGAACCATACTCAGTCTAGTGATCTTTTCTTGCAGCCCATTGAGTGTGCTCACGTGAAAAAGCGTTCTCTGCATCGCTTACAAATGCAGAAAAATTTGCTTCTGTTTGAACATTTATCAAGTCTTCGCGTATGAGACTAATTTCATGTGCCGCCAAGGCATAAGAAATAGAAAGATCTTGAAAACGTTTTGCCTGTATCCAACTTAGCAATCCTGCCGCACATGTAACAAAAAAATCCGTGGGCCAGTACGGAGCACTTGGGTAAAGAATTTTCAACAATGAAAGAGCAATAGCGATTGTTATCGTCGATAGCAAAAGCATGAAGAATTTTTTGACTGATTTTTCATTTTGCGACGCCTTACTTGCATACCAGTTCTGCTGTTCGATGATGCGTTTTGATTTGTAGAAATCCATGCGGGCAGTCATCTGTTTAGATCGCCGCATTTCCATTTCATCTGTAATTTGTACGCTCGCTAAGTTAGATGTAAATAGTCCGGCTATATCTTGATTCTGTTCAATGATCGCTTTCAGTTTTCGTTTAAATCCAGTACGGTCAGAGTCGTCACTGTTGTTGAATGGTTCCGCTCGCGAGATGTAACGCCAAGTTATGGTTTTTATCGATTCAGCAACTGCACGACTGGCATACCAATCGCGATCAGGCCTTGCCATAAACAAGTATGTTGCACACGCCAAAGCTCCAAGCAGAACAAGGGCCTGAACTACCGCGACAGCAGCACAAGTTGAGTTCGCAATCGAGATAGCAGATGCCAGAGCAAGCAACGCCATGTGCGTATAGAAATTTTCATAGAAAACATCTTGTTTACGTTTTGACAGTGCTGACGCTGATTGATACAGAGCCGGATAGTCGGTGTGATTCATCGATTGTTCGCGTAGTACAAATTCCAAATGCCATCGATTAACGGCTCTTTATTCCATCCAACAGTTTTATTTGCGTTGTCCTGCACAACTGCAGAATTACGCTGCTGTCCCCAAGGACTAATCGCCAAGATAGGTTTACCGTAATGCTTTGCTCCATTGATTTCTTTTTGGATCCACTTACTATGGGTCGCATACATACCGCTTGGAATAACGATCACATGCGAACGAGAAATTTGATCAAAGATAGCCGCTTGAAGTGCAGCTGTGTTCGTAGCGTTATGGATTGGATGACTTTTGGGAATTGAGTAGTCACGGAAATCTAATGACGCAGAGCCCGCTCTCCAACGCTCACCAAAGATCCACTGTTCAAGTGTTTCATAGTGATCAGAATAAGCCCAAGCATGGCTAATGAATACATGTATTTGTCTAGTGCTCATATTTAAATCCTTAAATATTTTTCAAAGTTACGCCACAACAGACCGAGCCTAAGCTCGGCCCGAAGTCAACGCTCCGTTACTTTTGCTGCTGAGGAAACACCAACAGCTGCCAATGAATCGGACCGTTCAGAGGACTATGCTGACGATGATTCTGAGGCGGTAACGTATGCCCACCAGCAATAGCAATTTCATCGCCACACGATGTGCAGCGGTATATACCAGGGTGAGGGGCTGAAGTCCCGGGGTTGTGCTTTGTATCAAACGCAACACTGGTTGACGGAGTTAGGCGATTGCCATCTTTGTAAAGTGCCATGGTTTTTCTCCAATTGTTGGCAGGTTAAGCCGGTCATTGAATACCCTAAAAGATGGCGTAAGCGATGTCGTATAGACTTCTCAGCACCAACTCCTACAAGAGAGGGTGACAGGTGACCGGTAAAAAGTTTCCTGTCAAAGGCTGCATCGGGCTGGACCCCTTTGCGGCCTTTTTCTTTTTAGCACTCTCAGAATGAGACTGCCAAGCCCAAACTATATCTGGTGTTTTGTACAGCATCAATACGCTACGGGTAGTGTTTTAGCAGAAAATGCTTACATTTGAAGTTTCACTGAATGAACTGTCCCAAATGCGTGTTTCTTGAGGCTGTTTGAAGGCCAGCAATAGCGTCGAGTTGAATTTGAAATCCAGCATTGACGCCATTTTTCAAGCTGTTTGAACCGCCAACGCTGGTGGATCTTGAGCGTGAAATTGCGACGCACAAACTGCGTGCAGTAATAAAAAATTTTCAGCAATTTAAGAAAACGTTGACGATAGTGCCGCTGTTGCACATGTTCAATGCCAATCGAGTTGTTGTTGCAGTTGTCGCGAGCGTAAAACTTGCAAAAGTTCCCGCTACTGATGCCGAATACATAGATTGCCGACGGTCCCGTACCGTTCAACCACAGCCCAACTTAAGCCCAACCCCTTCCATCCACCACCATGAACCAAGTTTTTTCACAGCAGGCCATCACGCCGCAAAATCTGTGTCATAATATCGGTCTTCTCTCCCGTGCCCGGGTGGTGAAATTGGTAGACGCAGGGGACTCAAAA
>Ga0213920_1000676_pt1 | contig 23449 bp, 33 predicted proteins | sample McNCre1117MG_FD_161054 | JGI IMG/M metagenome (GOLD analysis project Ga0213920, IMG submission 161054) | Freshwater microbial communities from McNutts Creek, Athens, Georgia, United States - 11-17 MG | ecosystem: Environmental > Aquatic > Freshwater > Creek | place: USA: Georgia | collected...
CTCAAGAATGAAGGCTCCTCAGATCGATTACGAGTCCTATAGCTCGTCCTGTACCTTTAGCTTTAAGGGGTGCTGGATTCACACCTCTTCTGATAAGCGGGGGAGTTATATCAAATGGACGGACTCCCAAGGTCGGACCCGTTGGAGTTCTTCTGTTAAGGCAGCCAAGACGGCTATTACCAAACTGATTCGTGGAGGGAAGAAGCATGTCGAATAAGATTATCCGTAAAGAGTTCCAGGGTACGGTCCTGGGGGTTAAGTGCCGATTCATGGACGTGGTCCAGAACGAGGAAACTGGCCTGATCCTGACTCAGAGGATAGTTACTGAGTCTCGCCGGATTAGTGGGTACGGGGCAGAGGCAAAGATTCAGGCTGAACTCCGATTCGACGATAGCTGCGGGAATAGGCACGAGACCTTCAGCATTACGGCAGAGGTGAAGCTGCCTAGAGGGCATGATGTGGAGGCTTGCGGCTGCCTGCATGAAGAGATTGCTATTGTGTTTCCGGAGCTGACTCCGCTCATCAAGTGGCACCTGACCTCGACGGATGGGCCTCTACACTACGTAGAGAATACCCTTTACCACGCACAGGACAGGGACTGTTGGGGCCTCAGGAAAGGGGAAAAGCGCCCAATCCTGGGACCGGACAAGGTTCCGTCCTGGGTGCCGAAGGCCCATGAAACGTACGTAAAGGGGCATGAGCAGCCCGCTCCGATTGAGTACGAGGTGTGGTGTCAAGAGGGCGAGGGCAAGGACCGGGACCTGGACGCTGCCCGGAGATGTGCCGTCTGGCCGGACGCGACCGATGAGGAACTGTGCCGGGACGACCTGAGAGATGTCCTGGAGGCTCGCTTGCCCAAGATTATGGTCGAGTTTCGTAAGGACATGGAGACGGTGGGGTTTGTTTATCCAGAGAGGTTGAAATAATGGGTATGTATGTGGCAAATGTTGAGGGGTGGACCATCAGCGTAAGTGTTTGGATTGACCATACTGGAACCCTGATGGCTACTGGATGGTTTGAGCGTGACTCTGATGGTACCGGTGGGAACCTGTATTTCGTGACTAAGGGTTTGGGGTTTGAGTTAGAGGATTACAACGGAACCACGGACCTGCCCCAGACCGTTACCGATTGCCTAAGATCGGCAGGGGTCATTGTTGATTCTGAGTTTGACTAGAGGATAGATATCATGACACCAGAAGAAAGGTTTGCACGGGACATCAACATTAAAGTGTTGCTGGAGTCTTTCCCTCGTCTGACCGAGGTTGAGGCTACGACCCTGCAGGACAAGTTGTGGGGTGTAGCCCACAGGGTCCGGGTCGCGGAAGCCCGAGCGTGCAACGAGGAGTTCGAGGAAGGGCGGCGAGCTGTGCGGGACAAGGCACATAAGGATGTTGCCAAAATCCTTGAGAGGTATAAAGTTCACTGCCTCTACAACCTGAGCACGGACGCCAGGGGTTGCGGGCTGTGGCTGCACCTTCCGACTAAGCGGTTTAACACAATGGGTGGCGAAGAAGCCGGGTGGGGGTTCTGAACATGGTCAATATCGAGTTTGATACTGACGGGCGGCCTTCGAGGAGTACCTGGAAAATCTGGGACACCAACGGAAACTCTATAGGTTCAGCCTTCGTGTCTCCGGAGCCTGATGAGGTCGAGGACCCCGAAGAAGAAGACGAAGAGTAACTTCAAGCCCTCCTATACAGGAGGGCTTATCAGTGTGGGCTCTCAACGAACCTCTTTCTATGAAAGGGCACCGTGGCCTGGAGATGGGTTGAGCGCCAATTCTGGCCCGAGAGCCCACACTGATAGGAGGACGCATGATCTTTGTGCAAAAACCCGGCGCTGTCCGGTGGAAAAGATGTAGTCAAAACTTCACGGTCTCACAAGGTTGGGACCGTGAAGTTTTTCTTCTGGTGAAGCACCCTATAACCGGGGCTCCGGTGCAGGAGCAGGCATGGGTACGGGAAACCCTGAAAGGAGAAGCAGGTGACCGAAGAGGTCCTGAGAAAGTGCAAGACGTGCGGTAAAGAGAAGCCCCTATCTGAGTACAGGACAAGTAAATCCAAATACACAGATAAAGAGTGGGTGCGCTCTAGTTGTTATTCGTGTAACAAGATTCAGTCCAACAAGGCAAACCGTGATAGGTACTACAGGAAGAAAGCCGCTAAGGAGGGTGAGTTGAACTCTGAAAGATTAGTAATGATTGTCAGCAACCTTTCTACCCGGATGAGGAAGGTCTATGAGGTAGTGCCACTTGCTGAGCCCTGGACTGTAGCCCAGATTAGTGCTGAGCTGCGCAGGAAGGGCATCAGCAGAGCCTATAACGAGCTGGAGGCCTGCATCAGGCAGTTGGCGGACCTTAAGATTGTTGAACCCTGCCCTAACAACACATTCATAAAGGCTAGGGTCAAGGAGAAAGAAGATATGCCTACTCTAAGTCTGCCGAAAACCACGATGGTAACGGTAGTTGGTCCTGAACCTCAGAAAGAGGAGCCTATGAACAAGCGAGAAACCCCGGTTGAAAAGATTAGCGCCCTGTCCCAACGCATCGACGGAATTATCCAGTCGCTTCGTACTCTGGCCTCGGACATGGAGACGGCAGCCCTTGAGATCGAGGAGACCATTTCCAAGCGTGACCAAGACACGCAGAAGCTGCGCCAGCTTCAAACCCTTCTGAAATCGTTGGGGGAGTAGATGGATGGATAAACTGGATGAAGTAGAGAAGGCGGTCATGACCCTTCTTAAAGAGGGGAAGAAGCCCACACAGAGAAACGTGTTGGGCATTATTGGCGGGTCTTTCAGGGACATTGGACCGCTTATCGACCAAGTCATGAATGGCATGAAGGAGGTCGAGATTCGGGATGCTTACGGAAAGGCATACGCGATGTTTCCGAAACCTGATGGGGTTGACTGGTACGAGATGGCCCAGGTCGCACCTCTGGAAATGCTCGCTGCCTACCTTCACCGGGAGATGGAGAGGGACGAGGAACACCTTGAAGAGATGGAGGACCTTCGGCAACAACTGCAGCTTGCACGCAGCAATCAGGTCAGGGTCGGGGGCAACTTCAGAACCCTGGAACTTCGCCCGCCCATCGCTGTGAGGTTTGGAAACGAGGTGAAAACGGACAAGTCCCTCCTGACTGTCTGGATTGGAGAGGGGTTGGACGGGCTCGGCGGCGTTGAACACCGCCACATCAACCTCCCTGTCCTGGAGAGGCTGGTACGGGAGCTGTTGGAGACTGAGACCCCGGACATGGTCTCGTCCATGATTCTGGCTCCACTGCGCCTCCTCGCCAATCAGGTGATGCGACCGCCTCGGTCTGAGGTCCCGGCTGCCGATCTGGTCTCGGTCGGCAACAACGCCGCATTCTGGCCTGCCCATGCTTGGTGGGACGCACACAAGGAGATTGCCCTGCCCCTGGCTAGTTGGTGGCCGTCGATGATGGACGGGAGGCAGCCGCGTTCGATCCCCAGGGATGAGCTGGTGGCTCTGGTGATCCCCTCCCTCCCGTCAATTGAGCGGGAGGCTCCTGACTGGTTTCCTCTGGTCCAAGCGTGGGCCAAGGCAACGTCCCTGATCTAATCGAGTCAGACACGGCAACCCAGGGTTGCCATTTTACTGGGAGTTTCAAATGAAACTGTACGCTGAAGACGGCTACACCTATGAACTCGACGGGGAGAACATCCTGGTCAATGACTGGCCGGTTCTTCCGGGTGAACGGCACCCGCACAACCTTCGGCTGTGGCTGATCGGTAACGAGTTCGGACCTGTCGTGGCCCTGTGGGCCTGCAACGAGCAGGAGGCATTTGACACGATGCTCGACCATAATTATGAACAATTCCTGGTCGACGAGAAGGACGTGGAGGATGATCCGGACGGGGACAAGTACACATACCTTGGCAATGCCTCGGAACCCTGTAACCTTGATTATTCGTGGATCAAGCACGTGAGGCTGGAGAAGGACCGGGACTTTGAACTGTGTATGAAGTTTGCGGTTGCCAGGGCTATGTGTCTGGATAACCTTGGAGAGTAGGATTAGTATGCGTAGTGGGCAGACAGCCCGAGCTGAACCCGGCAGCGTTACCGGGATGACAGGAGCAACGATCATGAAAATGACCGAGCAGCAGTTCCGCGATTGGGCTTCTTCGGTGAAATTCACCTCGGAGGCAGCACTTGACGGGGAAACTGACACCGAAAAGTATGCTGGGGATGACGAGGACGGGCAAGCCATCCTCGCCCCGGCAGCTTTTGGAATCGCCTGGAAGGCGATGACCGCTCTGGTTCCTCCGACCCTGGAGAAGATCACGGTCACGTACCAGTCTGGGGTCGAGTGGTCTGGCACCACCTCTCGCCGATTCAATGATGAGTACGTGGCCTACGACACCGAGTACGCCCCCTCGGTCATTATCGAAGGCGTACAGCTTGTCGATGAGGACGGCGACGACATCGAAGAGTACGAGGCCCATCGGGTCGTCCGCGAAGCCGTTGAGGGTCTGGAAGACATCGACTTCGACGCCCTGCTCCCTGCCATAGTTACCGAAGACATCGACATTGACGAAGAGGACACCATGGAAACGATCACCCTTGAAAACGACAACGCCGCTGCAATCCGTTTTACGGGGGAGGAGATTGCGGTAAGCAGCTCCAGCCCTGACACGTCCAGCAGCTACCACTCCGGCTCGGTAGGCCGGTGGACAGTCCTGAAGCTCTACAAGACCAAGGGAGGGAAGTTTGTCTGCCAGTCCATCGGGTACACCCAATGGCAAGGCGAACACGACAGGCACAAGGCTCAGGTGTGCGAAACCGAGGCCGACGTGATCGCCTTCTTCGGCCACGGCTGGCTGGCAAAGAGTCTGTACGCTGAGGCTGGCATTGAAGATACTGTTTATGTTGAGTGAAACGCGCCCAGGGGAAATCTATGACCTTTAATTATACCGAAGAAGAGAAGGACGACATTCGTGGAATGTTACGGACGGCTCTGGCTAATGACTTCGTGAAGAAGTACGAGACCCTACTAACAGAATATGTTCAAGTGTGTGGAGACGAGTTCATTGACCTTGTGGAGAGTATAAACCCCTATTCTGTGGGTACTCAAAAAGTTGGAAGATACCTTAACCTGTACGCAGCAAGTAGTAAGAAATTTACTGCAACTCTTGCTCTCAACCACATCAACGATGTATTCGGGGTTGAGGACTATGACGAGATTTGGGTGGAGAATGTAAAGGTCCTTGTTATGACTAAACAAGGTTGGTACGCAGCTTAAATATCTTCTAGGGTAAACCATGAAACTGCACGAACCCTTCATTATCACTCCCCGCCTCCTCCCCGGACTCAAGATCGGGGACGCGGTCCTTAGTCTTGATACTGATATGTCCATTTCCGAGGACAACAGGGACGTGGCTACTTTTTACCTGGATGCCAAGGATTTCAGTTACTCGGATAGTAACCTTCAGTCAGGGGTTTGTGGCTTCGCTTCTCTGGTTGAAGTATTTGAGACCATGATTAGTTTCATGGAGGCAGCAGGGGAGGCGGTTCGCTTTAATATGTCCAGTGCCCATGAATCCGATAATTCGGACCTGTTCCCGCCCAATGTCATGGACTGGTGCTATGAGAACGCAGACGAACTATCCTGGATTTCCTGCGAGATACACGACGAGAACGGGTATGTGCTTAACAACCTTATCGAAGAGGATACTCATTAGATGCCTAACTACGCCGCCCGGTTCTATGATCTGCTAACCAAGTACCTACGCCTCAAAGCTGAGTACCAAGCTCTGAGGACTCAGCTTCAAGGCTATCAAGAAGTTGCCGAAACCGAACCCACTGCTAAAGGATGCTGACCATGAAAACTCAATTCGACACTATTTATAACCCCATGCAAGAGACCATTGAAGATAGGTACCTTGTCGTGGGTTATCTGTCCCACGACGAAGATTGTGGAAACCCTCTGGAGGACAGTGACGGCATGGGTTATGTCATTGGCCGTGGAAAATACGAAACTCGGCGTCACTCTGAATCGGAACTGTTCAGGGCGTTGGGGTTGAACAGTTACGGTGAACCTGATTATAGTCTTAACCCGGTCTACGACAGGATCGAAACCAAGTACATCGCCTGGGTTGAATCCCTGACAGATGAGCAACTCAACAGGGTGTGGCGTAATGCTGAAGAACTGCGTGAGCACCTTCTGACCGAGACCCTGGGTGAATACGAGATGGGTGAGTATGTCTGGTCGGCTCTTTCCTACTGTGTAGAAGGCCGCAGGTCAGACTACTGGGACTCCTACTCAGAGTTTTTGGACTACCTGGAAGATTGGCCTGAGCTGAAGCTCGACTGGGAAGAGGCATGGCATGAGGCCCGAGAGGCAAGGGAGATCGGGGACCCGTGCGCAGTCGTGCTCGATGTCTACGACCACAGCGGTCTGCACTGGTCTGTGTCCGGAGGGGGCACCCAATGTCGGTGGGACACGACCTCTGGGGCTGGGGTGTGGCTGCCCGATGACTACGCCCGTGACGAAATCATGAACCGGGCCAGGGTCTACGACCATGCCACTATCCGGGAGAGTGGGTATGGTAAGAACAAGACCTATACGGTGTGGTTGGACAGGGCAGAGAGGGAGTCCTTCAAAGAGTGGGGGGATGCATATCAGACTGCCAAGCGGTACGCTGAAGACTTGATAGCTCAAGGCGCATTCCCTACCCGGAAGGGAATCCTGTATGCGTCTGAGGAATTGGCCGAGCAGGCTCTTGAAGAGTACAACGCATGGCTGTCTGGAGACTGCTACGGAATCTGCGTCGAGGTTTATGAAATCGATGCAGAAGGAGAGCAGGGCAAGATGATTTCAGATGACGCCTGCTGGGGCTTTATCGGGAGCGACTTCGCGGAGGAAGAACTCAAGGGGTTGTTTGACTACACGGTGATCGAGACCAAGAAGAAGGTCGTCGAAGAAACCAAACAAGATCGCATCAAGAATCGTTTCCGCGACGCTATGAGTAATGCACTTTAACTTGGCTCTGTTGATATGTTCTTTCTGAGCAAAGATGAGGCAGAGCTGGAAGCCGCTTTAGCAACAAAAGGTAACGTAGAGGGCTTCCACCCTTCCTCAGAGTGGTATCAAGGCGGGCCAATCATTGAGCGAGAGGGCATCAGTTGGCACTGCGGGAACAAGACAAGCTGGCACGCATACGCCTACGGTGGCAACGACAACATCACCGGCCCCACCCCGCTCATTGCAGCTATGCGCTGTTACGCTGTGTCCAAACTTGGCGATGAGGCTGAGGTTCCTGATGAATTTCTGGAGAACTGACATGGAAATCCAATTCAAAGCGATTGGCCTGACATTTCAGGCTACTGTACACTATACACCATACTCTGCTGGGACCTACTGGGAGCCTCCGGAACTTGAAGAGGTTGAAATCCTTACCCTGGAGGTGGGCGGAAAAGATGCCATGTTTCTCCTGACTTCTAAGGTTGAGGAGGAGATCATCACCGCAGCAGAAATTGCTGTTGGTGAGGAACTGGAGTGGAGGAAGAGAGAACAGGGAGAAGACCTTGCTGCTTCTCGTGCCGACTTTGCTTACTTGGATTAGGGGGAAACAGATGATTAAAGACTTTGAAACGTGGTGGAGCTACGGGACACTCGATGAAGAAAACCCGTACACTGAGGATAGTCCCGCGTTTTGGGCGTGGGAGGGATGGCAGGCCGCTATGGCTGTCCAGGCTAAGCAGGAGACCGAGAATGGCAGTTAAAGGTACAGGTGCTGAGTTCCTGGCGTTTTACCAAGACCCCGAGTTTTGGCCGAAAGGAGCCTGGCATGATGACACGCTCATATGGATTGACGGAGAGTTTTACGAGGGGTCTGAAGACTACGCTACGGTTATCCAGCCTACGTCCAAGGTACGAATTGAAGGTGGTGGCGTGTACGACCTACCGAATGGCCGAGAGGCCAGCTTTGAAACTCACTTCAAGGCATGGCGCAAGAAGCAAACGACTACTACGTTTGTAGTGAGCGGCCCCAAGGGTCGAGCCGATGAGATGAAGGCATTGCTTAAGGCCAATGGATTCAAGGTGGATGTTTAAATGAAACTAATCAGAGTGACAGATAAGTGCCATGTCAACCCTACCGATATTTCGGAGGTGGAAATGTCCGAGTATGGGTACATTACGATCAAGATGAGAAGTGGTGCTGGTCACTCGTTTGAACCCAACTACAGGGAGTCCAACTTCGCAGCTTTTGATCGGATTATCCGTGAAATCAATGAAGCACTCAAAGTAGGAACAAAAAATGACCGTATATAACGTAGATGTGGAGGTTACAGTCACAGTAGTTGTTCAGACTGAAAGCGAAGAGGAAGCAGTAAACCTTGCAGGGCAGAACTGGGGAGAGTGTTTTCTCAGCAGTGAACATAGGCCGTCATTACAGGTGACGGGAGAAGCAACCTGTGCTCAAGACCCTCGGGATGGCTGGGATATGTTCTGCGTCCCCTACGGTGGCAAAGAAAGATTAGGTAAAATTCTGGAGTTCATGGGATGAACCAAGCCTTTTTCATTCTAGGGATGCTGACCGGAATTATCCTCATGTCCGTACTTCTCGGACTCATTAAAATATAGGAGAGAACATTGTCTATCCTTAAAGTACAGTACAAGTATTTTCCGTACCCTCTGCCTACTGACTGGTCCGTGCCTAACTTTAGGTTCGATGAGGCCAAGATGAATCTCCTCTGGCTCGTATGTCCGGAGGTGGATAAGGTCCACGATAAGAAGTGGGACGGAAACGTGGTCACTGAATCCATCAACCTTGAGTTAGACGGAGAAACACGGGAACTACTCAAAACCCTGCTGCCTACCCAGTTCATGAAAGTCTTCTCTCGTGAGTGTGCGGACTACGCGATGACGGAGTTCTGGCCTACTCACTACCTTGAGACTATGTGGACCAGGGCGCGTACAGCGGAAAGGAGGCTGACCGGGGATAACTCCAATGTGGTTCATGTGAACTTCAGGAAGAAGGTCGCATGACTACTGAATCAATTTACGAGTGGGTCACTACAGAGGGGAGGTTTCCAGTTCCCCTCTACCCCTACCAGGTTGAGGCGGTCAACTCCCTATCCAACCTTAACCGCCTTGCCTACTATTTTGATGTAGGAACAGGGAAGACCTTGACCAGCCTCGCTACGGCTCAGTGGAAACTGCACCACTCCGCTGACGTAGTTCTTATCATTGTGCCCCCAGTGCTACTGACTAACTGGGAGCGAAACGTGTCCCGATTGGGCTACGATAACTCCTATGTGGTGTACCAAGGAACACCAAAGAAGCGTCAGGCTCTTAACCTGGATGCTCGTTACATCATCGTAGGAATCCAGATTTTCAAAAATGACATTAGCCACTTAATGAGTCGGCTAGGTCATAAAAGAGTTTTTGGGATCATAGATGAAGCGCAGATGTTAAAGAACTCCGGCTCCGACAACTTTAAAAAGGTAAGGGATTTCTTCAGGGAGCAGCAGATATGCTTACTGACCGGGACACCGCTTAGTACCCCGTTGGACGGGTACGCGATGGTAAAGATTGTGTCACCAACTATCTACAAGAGTCAGTACCAGTTTGAATCCATCCATGTCGAGTCCCGTGATTTTTTCAAAAAGCCTACAGCCTGGAGAAACCTGGAGTGTCTTCAGGAAAATCTTCTGAACAACGCAGTACGTGTTCTCAAGGAGGATGTATTGAAGGACCTTCCGGAGCTGACCTATAACCCGATCTACTATCAACTTGATCCAGGACACCTGAGACTCTATAACCAACTCGCCGAAGAGCAGATTGTGCAGATGGGTGGGGACGAGAAACTGGACCTGACTAACGCCACCGCGCTCTGGAATGCTCTGAAGCAAATCCCCTGCAATGCCGAGCACTTCTCCCTAGGCGAGATCAAAAGCACCGCCCTGGACCTGATCCTGGCCGTTCTGGATGAGCTAGGCACGGGCAAGCTCGTCATCTTCTGTCACTACAAGATGACGACCAGGAGGCTGCTGGAAGCCCTTGCTGGCTTCGGTGTGGTTGGGCTTTTCTCCGAGACCAAGGATCGACAGAAGAGCATCGACACCTTCATCAACGACCCGGACTGCCGTGTCATTGTCCTCAACCTCCAGGCCGGAGGCGCGGGCATCGATGGCCTGCAGGACGTGTGCAATGATCTGCTGTTCGTCGAGCTACCGCCCAACGCTGCGCAGTTCCGGCAGGCTGTTGCGCGGGTCCATCGCAACGGCCAGAGGCGGGGTGTCAACTGTCGGGTCGCCTTGGCTGAGAAGACCCTGCAGATTTCCAACTGGGAGGACGTACAGGACAATGACTCTCTCGTGAACCGTGTCATCCGGGGTCCGCAGGACATTCGGGCTGCCATTTTTGGAGGTTCTGCCCGGCCTGCCCCTACCTCCTGAAGTTGCCATTTCAGAGTGGACAGCTAAATTACCAAGGCCGATTGCGGGTGGGGGCAGCGCCTGCTATCCTTGCCACCCCTTCCCGATCAATAGGATAACCGTATGACATATATGTTTTATCAGGAAAAAGGGGGGGAGACGAAATGGGAGTGTGCCCTTGCCTCTGAAAGACAGAACCTTGTAGGCAAGGGCAGCGTAGAGTTTGTTACTGCGCTGGATGTAGATAACTCTTTTCAGGCTGAGATGCCCCTGGAGGATCGGCTATCTGTAAGATACTCCGGACCCTTTTACCTGGACTTTGACGGCAAGCTGGACGGAGTACCTGGGGATGACGCAGATGATCGAGCCCTTGAAGAAGCCCTATCTAGCGCAAAGCTGGTAGCCCTGAAACTCAAGGATGTTCATGGCTTCGATGTGTCTCAGGGGAGGTGGTACTTCACGGGAGGGCGCGGAGTACATATCGAAGTGCCCCACGAGGTACTGGTAGCGAAGCCCAATAGGCAGGGGGTAGTCGGACTACCTCTCATCTATAAGGAGATCGCTTTAAGTCTGTACGAAGAGTGTCTGGACATGCGTATCTACTCATGCGGCAGGGGCCGTATGTGGAGAGTTCCCAACGTTCTTCGTAGTAACGGACTTTACAAAGTCCAGGTCAGCTTCGATGAACTGATGGGCGCAACTACCGAGTCCTATAGGGGTATCTGTTCTGCTCCTCGTGACCCTCTCCCTGTGTCTCCTCCGACCTTTAACCCAAAGCTGGCCCTGATCTATAGCCAAGGCCGGGACAGGGTCGAAGCAGGCTTCAAGAAGCGTAAGTCCAAGAAGAACTCCTCCAGTGTAGCCAAGAATTTCAACGGTGAGTGGCCGGACTCGGTCAAGCTCCTGATGGCTGGAGAAGGGCTGAAGAAGGGGCTAGGATGGAATCAGATCGCCCTGCAAATTGCGAGCCTGTCTCTAGCCATTGGTAAGTCTGAAGCGCAGATGGTGGAGGATTGCCGCAACCTGATCGATAACCATTCAGGAGACAGTAACCGTTACGGCAGCCCTGCAAAGCGGGAAAGGGAACTCCGTAACCAGTACAGGTACCAGGACGGGACGGTGACCTACGAGTTCTCCATTGGCGGGGTCAAGTCCCTGTTCGAGAGAGGAGCATATACTCAGGACCTTGACTATAACGAGTTTGTCCCGGACCCGGAAGAAACCGTAGGGACTGCCCCTGATGGAACAGCCCTGATCGCAGCCCCGAATCACCCTTCTGAGGATGAGATCAAGATCGCCGAGGAAGAGAGCAAGGCACGACTTAAAGTAAACGCCAGCCGTGCTGGCATGTTTGCCAAGGGTGATGACGGGTGGTACACGGTTAGCGCCTGCGGAATTACTAACCCAACCATGCTGATAAGGCTCTCTGATGCGGAAACAATCGGCTTTGAAGTGGAAGTGCATGTGGACAAGAGACATCATGGACGACACATGCTGCCCATGTCGGCCCTGACCAGTAAAGCCTCCCTTCAGACATGGCTGAGTAAGTTCGCTGTATCAGTCATGGCCCCGGACAACTATGTTCCTAACTTCGCCGACTTTCTGCGACTCAACACGAAGAAGGATAACAAGATGCTTACTGTATCTAGGGAGGGGGTAGACGTTATTACTCCTCCCACCACTGATGAATACCCGGAAGGAAGACCGACTGAAATTATCTTTTCTTCCGCGAATAAGGTCCTGAGTACAGAGGGGACACCCCTGCGCTTTCGGGGTGTGTATGACCCAACAGGAGCCTTCAAGACTGACCTGTGGGCAGCCCCCGACCTTGTCGATACACCTGAGACCCGCGACTACTTCGACAACCTGTTCGAGATCAATTCCCCCATCAATGTCGCCAAGCTGATCGGCTGGTTCACCGCCTGCTTCATGTGTCAACCGATCCGGGAGAGTTTCAAGCAATTCCCGATTCTGCAGTCTTGGGGTGCGGCGGGCTCTGGCAAGTCGAAGAGCACGGAACTGTTCTCCCACATGCACTACTACCGGCACGACCCGAAGAAGCTGTCCTCGACCGGGTCAACGTTCTTTCCGATCATGGCAGCCGTGACTCAGTCCGCGTCCATCCCTGTACTCTTTGACGAGTACAAGCCACGAGAGATGACCAAGTACAACAAGGACCTGCTCACCAACATCTTCCGGTCGAACTACGAAGGAAACATGATTGAGCGGGGCACCTTGAACAAGGACGCAGGGACGAAGGAAACCGCGATCAACTCATTCTTCAACGTCGCCCCGATTGGATTCATCGGGGAGGCTATCGAAGCGCAGTCAGCGATCATGGAACGGTGCATCTCCATCGACTTCTCGAAGGCCAGTCGAGCGAACCGATCCGCACACTTCGACAAGGTCTTTGTCCATCGAAGGGGAGGGCCGCTGTCCAGTCTGGGCAAAGTGGTAGCTCAGCATGTCATGGCCTCCAGCGTTCCTGGAATCGGAGCCAGGGTGACTGAGTACCGCGAAAGCATCCGGGGCATGGTATCGAAGAAGGTCTCGGATGACTCAGAGCGCCCGATGTTCAACATGGCTGTGGTCCTGACCGGCCTGGATATGTTCAGAGACTCGCTTCAGTCCGTGTTCGGGGAGAGATACAACAGCAAGGTGGAGACCTTGAAAGCATCTCTGTACGAGAGCACCGACGAGATTCTGATCGTGACCATGTCCGAGGCGTCGAAGTGCCTTGATGTGTTGGCTCAGCTTACCCGTGTCCAAGATGAAACCTTCAAGCTGACCTCCAAGGTTGACTATCAGGTTTCCGACGACCGGGAGTACGTGGACATCAAGCTCAAGCCCGTCTTCGCGAAGTATGTGCGCTACTGCCGCAGCTTGGGGCAGGAAGCTCTCTACGACAACGACAAGGCGTTTATCGAGGGCCTTGCCCGTCACCAGTCTCTGATCGGGCGGGGTTCGGACATCGGAAGTCCCCCCTTCAGGGTGACTCCGTTCGAGACCATCTTCCGCTTCTCAATCGCCAAGATGGAAGAGGAAAAGATCGACAGCTTCATCTAAAGAAGTTGACATAACAAGGTAGAACTACTAAAGTTCTACTCATGGGGGCACGACCCCGAAAGAGTACAGGGGTTGCTAAAGCTACGGCGAAACGGCAACCCCTTTACCGTCCACGACACGGACGTTTAATAACCTGAACTACCGGAGAAACAACATGGGCATCCTGAACCAACCCGAATCCCGTCCCGCTTTTGAAACCGAAACTACTATTGAGACCGAAACCATGACCCAAAATACCATCTCCACCGTTGTTGAGGCTCCTGCTGTCCAGGCTCCTGTTGCTGTGGCTCAGGCTGCCCCGGTCCCGGCCAAGAAGGCTGCCAAGTTCCAGATGGCCCTGCAAGACCAGAAGTTCGCGTTCCCTGAAGATGCAGTAATCGGCCTGTCGCTGGCTGTGCCCCGTATCAAGGGCGAGCAGGGCGCTGCCTACATCAAGGAGGAAAGTTTGGGGAGCCGTTTCCGCATGACCGTGGAATCGTGGAACCCGCGTTTCCTGATTTCTGCAGGCATAAGCTCCAGCAGTGCGGGCTATAAGGAGTCGATGGATTTCATCCGTAATAGCTACGACGGTGTTACCATCCCTGGCGAGACTATGACTGTCCCCGAATACGTCCAGTACCTCAAGGATGCTCACGGGTACAACAAGGCCAATGCTAATCCGTATATCGACATTTGGGGTTTCGTGACCTGGACCGAGAAGAAGGGCGACGTTCCTCAAGAAGACCGTTCCCTGTATATGCTGCAGGCGTCCAAGACCTCGGCGGGTAACTTTACCGCTTTCTGCACGGCTCAAGGCGTGATGCGCTCCCAGGGCATCCTCTCCGGTGAGATCGAGGAAATTGAAGTAGTGGCCCAGCCTCAGTCTAAGGACGCCATGAAGTACACCAACTTCAGCTTCTCCCTCCCGAAGAAGAAGTAAGCTCCCGTCCCGCCATCCAGGTAAGGCGGGTAATAAATACCTGGACCTAATACCGGAGCAAATGGGCGTTCACGCCCCAACGGTTTTCTGTGACAATGGATGGTATAGGAACAGGTGACACCCCGGAAAGGCGGAGACCTAGAAGGGCGGCGGGCTGGATGCTCCGAGTAGGCTAACTCCATACAGCGTATGAACAGGCCGACAAGCCTGTGACGGGTTCGATTCCCGTGCCGTCCACCAAAAAGATTTTTGCAATCGCCGGTATAGCTCAGTTGGCAGAGCAACCGCCTTGTAAGCGGTAGGCCGAGGGTTCAAGTCCTTCTGCCGGCACCATAACTTTAGCAGAAAGAATCAGAACTATGAGTCTTTACCTTCTCGCTGACGTAGAAACAACCGGGGTCGGGGCCAGCGATAAAGTCGTTGAAGTGGCCTGGATGCTGATCGATGATGCCTTCCTGATCGTGGACCAGGGCCACAGCCTCATCAACCCGCAGCGCCACATCCCCGCCGGTGCCAGTGCCGTACACGGTATCGTGGATTCGGACGTGGTTGAAGCCCCGACCCTGGACGAATATTTCGAGCAGGTCGGAGGGCTTCAGGACCTTGGCTGCCCCCTCATCGCCCACAACTCCTCCTTTGATTACCGCTTCCTGGCCCCTTACCTGAAGCCGAACACACCTCAAATCTGTACCTTGCGCCTTGTACGCAAGCTCTACCCGGACATGGACAATCACAAGCTGGGCACCGTGGTCTATTCCTTGGGCCTGAAGGTGGATAAGGAACGCTTCCACTCCGCTGACGGCGATATGGCTGTGCTCCTTGCGCTCTTGGGCAAAATCTATGAAGACCACGGCCTGGAGCTGAAAGACCTCCGCGCCCTTTCCGAAGCCCCGATCCGGAACGGGGTCATGAGCTACGGCAAAAAGCACCGTGGCAAGAAGCTGGCCGATGTTCCGACCGATTACATGGAGTGGATGGTTCGGGAAGCGTCAGGGGTCAAGGAGGACCTTATGGCAGAGGTGAAAGAAGAATTGGCTCTCCGCAAAAATAGTCAATAAATCTTCTTTAGGATGTAGACAAAAACAATACACAGTATTAAACTTCGCATCACACGTTGAGTAGTAAGGGGACCTACTCAACATCCTAAATCCCCAGCACTCTCTACAAGGAATTACATCATGGCCGAACTGAAACAAGTCGCTATCGCCGCTGACGGTACCGTTTTTGAAACCCTGGAAGACGCCAATGCCCACGACGCTTTCTGTGCCAACAAGGCTCAGATCGAAGCCTTCGTCAACCGCCACTTCCCGGTCCCGGAAGCTGAGCTGGTCTTCAACGAAGACGGCTCCCCGAAGCTGAACGAGAAGGGTGAGCAGGAGAAGAAGACCAAGCAGAACAGCAACCGTGGCCCGGCTCGCAAGACCCTGAGCCTGTGGCTGGCTGAGCAAGCCTCTGCCTAATTGGGCTGCTGTGCGAAACAAACCCCGCTTCGGCGGGGTTTTATATTGTGGGTACAACATGAAGGACCAGAAGAAACTCTCCCTAGAAATCCTGGCCCACTTGAGGCCAGCGGCTGTAGGAAAGTTTGACCCGGCCAGAGTTAGTAGAAGTCTGAAGACTACCCTTCCCCCGCTTCTAAAAGAAGGGAATCTTCCACCCCCGTTCGAGAATGTGGCCTACTGGGAATACTTTATCCCAAGGGTTAAAGTCACCGATGAGGCTATTGCTGAGACTTTCTCCCGGCTTGTGTTCGAGACCCTTAAGCCGGGAACTATCAGTAAAGAGTCTGTTTGGGAAATGGTTCCCGATACGGTTAAGAGGTTTTGTGGGGGGCGTATTGAGCGGTATCTGGTGTGGGCTGGACACCAGAAGGGGTGGGCCTTGACTGTTTCCGAAGCCGGGATGCTCGCTTACAACGACCAGGAAACTATCGGAATTGCGGACACAATTCCTGTGTGCAGGTACAAAGAATACCTTGATGGGTGCTCTTATACCTTGGACATGCACGGTGTCACAGAATCTTACGAAGTTACGGTTAAAGATATAGCCCTGATCTTACTTACGGGGAGGGTGAAGGGGAATAAGAACAACGAGGAGCTAGTCTCCGCGCTTTCCTTAGTCAACCATCTGAAGATTTACTCGATAGCGCCCTGGCTGACAGTGACGAGTCAAAAGTCCCTGTCTAAGAGGATTGTGAATATCCTGCTCAACGGAAAGCAGGCCACAAGTAAGCTGTACAGAATCCTGGTGCCCATGTACATGAACAGCACCGCGTTTCAAAGGTACTTCGGCAGCCCTTCGTCTTGGTCTGAGGACCCCAGCCAGAAGGTCAGAGAAAACATTTACAACAAACTCGTTTATTTAGGACTAATAGAACAACAATGAATAGGAAGAAGATCGTAGGCATTTCTGGTCTTGCAGGGTCAGGCAAGGACACCATCTCCAACTACCTATGGGAGCGTTACGGCTACACCCGTATCGCGTTCGCGGACCCGCTTAGAGCCGCAGCGGAACACCTCTTTGGGGTCCCGGTCTCAGTGTTCCTGGATCGCGGCACAAAGGAGGACAACAATAAATATTGGGACCTGACCTACAGAAGCATGTTGCAGCTCCTCGGCAACGAGGCCATCAAGCCTGTCTTCGGGGACGACTTCTGGATCAAGAGGTGGATGCTCACCTACTCTGGCTTCGACAAAACGGACGATGTCGTGGTGCCTGATGTGCGGTTTGAGAAAGAAGCAGAATTCCTCCGATCCCTTGGAGGGGTGATTCTTCATGTGCACCGAAATGATGCCGGACTTAAAGGGGATGAGGCCAACCATGCTTCTGAGGCAGGGATTAAGGTCACCTCTGACGATTACTTCCTAACCAATAACGGAACCCTGCAGGACCTCTACCGTGTCCTCGATGACTTTATTGCGCATCTGGAGGAGTGATGGAAAGGACTAGCGATGAACTTGAAAGGGCCAGCAATATCGCCCTTGCCCATGATGAGGAGTCCATCGCAGCGGTGCGGCGACTTGCCGCACCGGAGCAAGACCCCTCTAACATTGACCCGGACTGCGTGGACTGTGGGGAGGAGATTGAGGAAGGACGTTTAGAACTTCTGTACTGCCGATGCTTTCGTTGTCAAACGCTGAAAGAGAGGAAAGACAAAACCTATGCTAAACGCTGATCTTTACGAGATCGCTGACCGGGTGTGGCCCATCCATGCCCTCACTTCCGAGGAACAGAGGGACCGCAACATTGAGAAATGGGTGCGGTCTGTTTCTTATCTGGGCGAAAAGTGGTTGTTGGCTTTCAAGGTTAAGAAAAAATGGAACATCTAGCCACTGTATTCATAATGATGATGCTCTGCGTAATTCTGAAGGAAATAAAACAACTGTCCGGTAAGACGACCCGGACCATAGAGGGTATCACCTGGATGTACGTGGTACTCGGGATTGTGATAATCATCATGGAGGCTAAACAGTGGCTTATTTGATCGTTGACGTTAGTTCTCTCATTAAGACCTGCCTGTTCGCCGGCAAGGACGAGGAGAATGGCAAGGTTGTGTTCCATGAAGGCCGGGAGGTGCAGGTCAACTCTGCGCAGTACGGTTACGACAACGCAATCAACAGCGTCGTATCGTGCCTGACCACCACAGGCCACACCCCGAACCAGATGATTCTCGTCGTGGAGAAAGGCAGCACCAAGGCCCGCCGCCGCGTCTTCTTCGACGGGTACAAAAAGGATGGCCCCAGCCGCCCGCAGGAGTTGATGGACAGCATCAACGCCGCGACCGACATGGTTGTCAATGCTCTGCGCTACGTCGGGGCCACGGTCGTTTCCCAGGCTGGGATTGAAGCGGACGACGTGATTGCCTACCTTGTCCGTAACCTGAAGGGTGAGCGTCTGACCATCTTCTCCAATGACGGTGACCTTGCCCGTCTCATGGACCAGGAAGATGTCATGATGTGGAAGGGTGGCAAGATTGTGTCCGAGAACCCGTTCGGCCCCTTCGACTGCCGCCATATCACCCTCTTCAAAGCCCTGGTCGGTGACTCCTCCGACACCTACCCTGGTGCCAAAGGCTTCGGTGAAAAGGCGTGGCTCGACCTGCTGGTCAACTACGGAGAACACCTTGACTCCCTGGAAGGCATGGTTAAGCGCAAGGTTCTCCACGAGCTTGAGGACGATGTCGCTTTCTTCAAGCCGTTTCGCAAGGTTATTGACAACGCGGACACGGTCTATGCCTGTTACCGGGTGGCTACCCTCTACCCGGAGTGGGTAGATGGGCTGCGCACGCCTCTGGTCTGGAAGGCCGGCATGGTGAGGCCCGCCGAGGATTACCGGCTGCGCCCGTGGGCGGAACAAAGCCGCCTCGTTACTGCAGCGAACTACTCAGCAGCTTACGAGTTCCTGGCTAGTCGGGTGGCCCAGACCGAGGAGTTCTGCCTGGACTTGGAGACCTCGACCTGCGATGAGTCCGATGACTGGCTGGCACAACGCACCGAGAAGGGTGGTGGAGTGGATGTCATCGCTTCCAAGATTACAGGTTGTGGTCTGACGTTTGGTAGCAATGGGCAGTACGGCTTCTACTGCTCGGTCCACCACTCAGACACGGACAACATCACCCTTGAGCAGCTTGCCCGTCTCCTCATGTTGATCCCGAAAGACAGGGTTACCATTGCGCATAATGCACACGGATTTGAGTTGCCCGTCATGTACCTGGAGCTTTCTTCGTTCTTTGGGAAAGACAATGGGTGGCGTGGATTCTTCCCCAACATGGTCGATAGCCGAATCGCAGCTACCTACTGGGATGAGAACCAGACTACTCATGGTCTTAAACCTCTCTCTGACCTTCTGTTGGACTACCAACAGGAGACCTACGAGGAGGTTACTACTGTAGAACGTCCGGTTACCTATGCAAACGACCAAGGGGTAGAGTTTGACGACATTGAGCGGGTTCAGTTGCGCATGAACCAACTCAGTGCAAAGCATGTCTTCTCTTATGGAATGGACGACTGCTACACCGCTCAAGGTATCTACAACTTCTTCAAGATCATCATGAAGACTGAGGGCACCTTCGACACCTTCATGAAGATTGAACAGAAGCCGATGTACCTCAGCGCCCTGTCCTTCGTGAAGGGGACCCCAGTGGATCAGGGGCGGCTCCGTACCCTGCATGAAGCCGATACGATCCTCAAGGCTGAGATGGAGAAGACCCTGGATAAATACCTTGTCGCCAAGGGTTGGGACGGTACCGTGTACCCTGTCTTTGAAGGCGAGCTGACCGCCTCCCAGGTCAAGGACATTGTCCAGATCGTCCTCGGAATCGAGCTGAAAACCCAGACCCGGACAGTCAGCAAGATTTGTAAGCTGATCGATGGACTGGACCACGAAGATGCCCCCATGCTGGCTGAGCTTATCGGTAGCGGGGACTTGGATGAAGTCAACCGACTGGTCCAAGACCGCTTTGAGGGTAAGCCGAATTTCAACGTGGGGAGCCCCAAGCAGATTGCCCACCTGATGTACGAAGTGATCGGGCTTCCGATCCGGCTCCGCAACAAGGCCACGGACGCCATGAAGGCCAAGGGTATCAAGCTGGGCAATCCGCAGACCGACGACGATGCCATTAACATGGCTTTGAAGTTTAAGGATGTGGAGGGCGAGCCTGCCGAAGTCCTCAAGGCACTGCTGGAACTCAAGTCCATCAATACCCGGACCAGTCTGTACTGGACTGCCTACCCCAAGTTCGTACATTGGCAGACCGGCAGGATTCACCCGGAAGTGCAGCAATGTAGCACCAACACCCTGCGCCATGCCGGGTCCAAGCCCAACATCCAGCAGCAGGACTCCAACCCGGACGGCGTCCGCAGCACGATCAAGGCTCATCACCGGGACGCGGTCGTGGTCTCCTGCGACCTTGCCGGCCAGGAAATCCGCTTGCTTGGTGACTACAGCCGTGACCCGAACATCATGTCCGCGTACATCGGAGACCCGCCGAAGGATTTGCACTCCTTCACGGCTGCGATGATCCTGGGGGTGAGCTATGATGAGTTCCGGGAGCGGTACAAGTCAGAGGATGAAGCGGTCGCCACCGTAGCGAACGCGGCTCGCCAAAACGGAAAGACCACCTTCTTCGCCTCGACCTACGGCGCGATGGCTCCGAAGATTGCGCTGGGCCTGGGCATCTCCGAAGAGCTGGCGCAAAGCTACCTCGATGCCCTTGACCGGGCCTTCCCTCGTGTCGGTCCCTGGAAGCAAGAGACAGAGGAGTTCGCCTCCAGCTACGGCTGGGTCCCGATCATGGGAGGGGGCCGTCGCCACCTCCGCGATCTGTTGTTGAGCCCTGACGGTTACACGGCGAGCAAGGCCAAGCGTCAGGCGTCCAATGCTCGGATTCAGAGGGCAGGCGGTACGCAGATTCGGAGGATCATGGGCCGTATCTGGGACAGTGACTTGATCGATAACTACGACTACCGCTTCTACTGGCCGGTCCATGATGAAATCGTGAACTCGGTCGGAAGTAAGGACGCTGTCCCGGTCATCAAGAAGCTCCACGCCATCATGTGTGAGCAGTTCCTGGATGTGTTGCCGTCCTCGTCCTCGATTGGTATCGGTCGCACCTATGGTCAGTTGGTAGAGATTGGCGAGGTCCCAGACACGGACAAGATTCTTGAGGCAGTCCGGGTCGCGTTCGGTGGTAACGAGGAAGTTGCCGTCCCGGCTTAATGTGTTAAGGTGTTAAGGTTGTAGGGCAACTACATATGCCCTACTTATGGAGAGTCCAGTGGCTAAAAAATTCAGCCCCGAATGGTGGCTAGACCTAAGACCCGAACAGGCAGGTAAAGAGACAGAGAGGTTAGTGGAAGCTCTGCTCAAGGAAAGGAATGAAAGGCTTAGCTTCGCATGGCACCGGATGCCCGATGCCAAGGCTGCCCGTGGTGCTCTGGCTGCACAGCCTGCTGACTACCTAGTGGCTTCAGCGGGCCAAGCCTTCTGGCTTGAGGTTAAAGCTCTGCGTCACGAGTTCCGACTTCCTCGCGATAGGCTTACCCAGCTTCCGGTGCTCAAGAAGTTCAAGCTCGCGGGGATGCCCTCCATCCTGCTTGTCCATCACTACACCACCCAGAAATGGCGGGCACTTTCAGCTCCGAAGCTCAGTACCGATGTTCCTAGCTGGGACCTGAGACCCTGGGTACCCTGTGATTCTCCCGAAGAGGCTCTAACTATCCTAGAGGGTTTTTAATGAAAACCAAATGCTCCTACTGTGGCAAGAGGGTTGATACCACTAAATTTGGTAAGTATGCCCCTCACTTTGTAGAAGGCAAAACCCGCTGCGATGGCAGCAACAAACGTGTTTCTGAGACTAAAGAGGTTAAACATAAATGAAGTCCAGTGAAATCTTCACCGTACTCGAACAAGTTGCTTCTACCTCGAAGAAGAACGAGAAGAAGGATATTCTGAAGGAACACAGCCTGAGCCGTCAGTTCCGGGAGGTTCTTGAAACTGCCTACAACCCCTTAGTGACCTTCGGGATTGCCAAGCGTCCGGATCGGTACGAATCCAGGACTGAGGAGGAGTTCTCTGAAGAGACCTGGAAGTTCCTTGATTCCCTATCCGACCGTAGCTTGACCGGGTCAGCGGCTATTTCCGAGACCCGTAAGTGGTTATCTGAACTCAACGAACCCTCCGCAAATCTTCTGTGGAGGATCATCTCCAAAGACCTTCGGGCTGGGATTAGCGAGAGCACTATCAACGACGTGTTCCCCGGACTGATCCCTGAGTTTCCATATCAACGCTGCTGTCTTCCCAAGGACGCCAAGGTCGACAAGTTCGATTGGGAGGCTGGGGTCTTCAGTCAGGTCAAGGCTGATGGGATGTTCCTGAACATTGACCATGAAGAATGTGGTCATGTCCAGTTCAGGACCCGTCAAGGTCAGATGTTCAATATGGACGCCGTCCCTGGGCTGGTGAGTATGGTCCAGACCTACATCAAGAAGGGTACCCAATGCCACGGCGAAATGTTGATCTTCAAGGGCGGTAAGATGCTGCCTCGCCAGGAAGGTAACGGAATCATCAACAGCGTCCAGTCGGGCTCATCGTTTGCGGCGGACGAAGTTCCCCACCTTGTCCTGTGGGATCAGATTTCGTTGGACGCGGTCAAGCCCAAGGGTGTTTACAACACCCCATACAGTCTTCGTTTTGCTGAGTTGTCCAGGCAGTTGGCCGGGACCAATTGGTCCAGCCCGATCTCCGTAATTGGAACCCGCGTGGTGCATTCCATGAAGGACGCACTTCAGCACGCCCTGGAGATTCAACGTGAGGGAGGGGAGGGTACAGTCTTCAAGAACCCTCACGCTTTCTGGAGGGACGGGACCAGCAAGGAGCAAGTCAAGCTCAAGCTCGAAGTCGATGTAGAACTCAAGATCGTAGGCTTTACCCAGGGCACAGGCAAGTTTGCCAAGACCTTCGGAGCCTTGATCTTGCAATCTGAAGAGGGTCTGCTGGAAACCCAGGCATCGGGCCTCAAGGACAAGGACCGGGACAACGTCCACGCCAACTGGTCTGACTACCTCGACTCCATTGTCACCGTCCGGGCCAACGACCTGTCCGAAATCACAGGGCAGAAAGCCGCCCTGATGCACCCCAGGATCGTGGAGTTTCGCAAAGACAAGAATAAGGCCGACACCTTGCAGCAGGTTCGTGACCAGTTTGAAGCAGCGAGGATGGGTAAATGACCAGACCTGTTACGCACACGCTATTCTGGCCCGGCACCCCTCAGCAGTTTGTCCATGCCCAAGTGAACGTGTTCCTGAAGCATGACATCCCGCTGTACCAGTATCGTGAGGAGACCCCTCACGGGGTCTGGATGGATCGGGTTATCGCTAAGGCTGAGGAAGATGCAATCATCGTTTTCGCAGATGTAGATGCGTTCCCGATCACTCGGGAAGCCTACGACGTGTTGACGGATCAGGCCCGCAATGGTGCTGTGGCGGGGGTAGCTCAGGCTAACGTCCACTACCCAGCCGGAGATCAAACCCCCTACGCTGCCCCGGCCTTTATGGCTTTCTTGA
>Ga0213920_1000679_pt1 | contig 23348 bp, 23 predicted proteins | sample McNCre1117MG_FD_161054 | JGI IMG/M metagenome (GOLD analysis project Ga0213920, IMG submission 161054) | Freshwater microbial communities from McNutts Creek, Athens, Georgia, United States - 11-17 MG | ecosystem: Environmental > Aquatic > Freshwater > Creek | place: USA: Georgia | collected...
TGTTATGACTTCGACCAACTGAGCGTATGCCCCATTCATTCGTCTCACGGATTAAGACAACTTGTGTAGACCATGTGTGTGTGTCGGTGATGTGTTGATACTCAGCGTCGACACCTAAATCTTTGTATGCGCCAGAAGCCGAACCTGCAACTGCTGGGTCTCTGGCGAGACTGGTCCTCATGCCAAACAAACCGTACATCCATGAGCGATCACCTTGAGTTTGGGGACGAGCAATACGAAAATACGGATTTGATGTCGAATTAATGGTGGTAGGTGCGCCCGAGGTGCTAATGAGACTGCTGTTCGATGAAGATTTCCAGTAATTTCCAATAGAAAAATACCATTGTTCATCCAACAGACCATAGAAGCTAATGCCCTTTGTCTGTGATGTAAGACCTCCATCAATCAAACTTGTAGGCCCAAATTGTCCAAGCCCCCATGCATTGATTAGCTGGCTTGATTTGTACGGAAAAGAGTTTACTGGAGTTGTAATCCACAGATCCTCTTGCCCAGGAGCATTGTTTACCGAAAGTCCATAGACCATTTCTTTGTCAAACAAATTGCCTCTCTTGATCGCTCTTATTTCACTGGCATCTAAAAAGAAGTCATTGCCGACCTTGGTGCCTGTCTGAACTCCTGATGTTCCATAGAGTGGCGTGGTGTTTGCGGTGTTTGCCGTAAATTTGATTTTGCCTCCGACATCATTAGCAAACTTACCGGTCATGAGTGCACTGCCACCTTCGGGAATGAGCGAGCCGTTTTTGGGCATGGAGACTTCAGGACTCAAACTGCTGTTCGTATCTTTGACCTTCGTAAGAGAAGCAGAACCCAGTGCTGCGAAGGGAGTTGTAGTTTTCCCTTGCGCGTAAGCGAGCAACTTGAATTTACGCCCGCGTGGCGTCAACTCTCCAACATGGATGTGACAAGCCGAGCACTTTTCTTCAGTTTGCTCCCCGTAGACAGGAAGTGCCCATATTTGGAAACACCCAAAAAAAGACAAAAACCCGATAGCAACGCCACGAATCATGTAACTGCACCTGCTTTAAAGAGTGACGCTTGAAGGTAAAAAGCCGTTTTCATAAAGCTGAGATCGATTGACCCGAACAACTAATACATAGTAACTCTACTATTAGATTGCTTCATCAAAGGGAAAGTAGCCGCATAGGAAAACCCCTAGATTTACGACTACTGTTTTTCTAGTTGTCTATGCAAATGTCATCAGTTACAAACATAGGGGATGTTGTTGCTTACGATCGAATAAGGATAAATGGAAACATGCCAGCAATAACAGCTAATACCCCTATAGGTTCAGCGTACAAGGTAATACTCAACACGCCACCAATCGCAAATAACACCCCTAAAACTACAAAGATTTTCATAACGCCAAAGTAATGAAATGATTGGTGGAGAGCTCAAGCATATGCTAAACGTCGATTCAAAAAGAGCTAACTGGAATTTCATCAGGCTTCTTCATCAAATCTGCATGTGCTCGCGCGTAGTCCCTCGAAATGTTTTCCACCTTGATTGCTTCAATAATTACCTGTTCTTGCTGTGCTTGCACATTTGAAGGCATGTCGAGATGTGGACCAGAGTAAACAAAAACAGCGCAACTGACGAGCACAGCTGCAACAAAACTCTTGAGCGCATTCTTTGAAAAGTTCAACATGGAAAATCCTCATTATTGATAGTGAGGAGATTGGATTACGCAATGCTGGCTCTCACAACTAACTATTGGTTCTAGGTCGTTATGACTGGATGACTAAGAAATTTACAGACAACGGTTTTATAGCTGAGAAAGGTGTGAGGTCTATTTTTGAATTAGCACCTTTCATACTTCCAGACATCGCTCTAGCATTCCACGAGCTTAAAATTTTGAACTCTTTCTTTAACCTTAATAACTTAACAAAATGCATCGAATACACAGCTTAATTCGCGTCTTAGCAGGGCGTCCGCGCTTATGGACAGCAATTATTTTAGGATTGATAACATGGTTTTTATTACCGGAAAAACTCATCACCCATGCAGGAACTCGCTACCTATTAGCTTGGAATGTTTGCGCTTTAAGCTACCTAGGTTTTGCAGCTCACATGATGCGCATTTCTGATGCTGATCACATGACACGTCGGGCGATCAAACAAAGCGAAGGACGTTTTGTGGTCTTAGCTGTAGCAGTCTTAGGCGCGATATCAGTTTTGGTTGCCATCACCTCGCAATTAGGCCTAATTCGAGATGCCGAGTACAGCTTAAAAATTTGGCGAGCAGGAATAACCATCTTGACTGTATTGAGCACATGGTTGTTCGTTCACACATTGTTTGCAATGCATTACGCGCATGACTATTACTTAGCAAGACTTAATCAATTACCCGAACCACTTCAATTCCCAGGCGATACTCTACCTGACTATGGTGATTTTTTATATGCATCTTGCATCATCGGCACTTCTGGTCAAACAGCTGATATTTCCTTTTCTAGCAGCGCGATTAGAAGGGTGTGCCTTTTTCAATGTACGTTCGCTTTTTTCTTCAACACTACAATTTTGGCATTGACGATAAATATCGCAGCAAGTTTATTTTGAACGCAAAATATTTCTTATTTACAACTCCCCAAGATTTGAGAACTAACTGCAACTGCCATACAACGACTGACAAGGGGTAGATCGGCGCAATTCAATAAATGAGTACGCGCTAGCGGTGACTGATCACCAAATGTATCTATGTGCAGCTACACGAGAAAATTGAAAAATGTCAGAAGATCTCAAGAAATTTATAGACGAGCAATTCGATGCTTTGCGCAACGATATTTCCAAAGCTTTTGAACTTGCTCGCCTAAGACTACAAGCTACCGATGCAGCTTCAAAGTTAAACAAACAACAGAAAACCGTTTAGAGTGCTGAGGATTCCTGCGACGCCAAGAATGCACGGAACCCAAAACAAAACTTGAGCTCCGGTCAAGATTGCCACGGAAGTCAGCACAATCGCAATTTGCAGTAAGGCTTCGGCATAGTCAAACCAAGGGTCCTGACGCAAGGCGATGTCACGCTCGTGCTCGTGCTCTTTGGCCTTCTCCATCAGCTCTTTTTTGCCATCACCTGTTTCGGGCTCTGACTCATAACGAGCAATATTTTTCTCGTACGCCTCAAGCTTCTTCTCGGCCAATTCTTTAGCAGTTGCTGATAACTTGTCATTCGCGATTTGCATCTTTAAATCGTCAGCTGCGATTTTGTAGTCTGTTTGGCGAATGTTCTTTGCTTGGTAAAACGCATAGGCGTTAGCTGCCAAGATGTTGTTACTCATGCTTTCTTTGGATGCGTTGTTTCCCCCTAGGCTTGCAATTGCAAGACACATAGCCAAAACTGAAACCAGCATTGCGCAACGTGTTCTAAATGGGTCATTACCGTGATGTGGCAGTTCGGTTTCTGGTGTGTCGCTCATTTATTTTCCTTTGATTCAAAATCAAGTTATACGCTGGGTTACAGCGTTTTCATATTACAAGAGTTCTTTCTACTTTCTGTGACATGCCAGCACAGAGCAACATGATTACAACTACAGACATAGAACCAATTAACTATCGAATTTTTATGAACTTGTCATATTGCTCGTTTCTAATTTAGCTACGAGATGCGCTGGGCATTTTGCTTGAACCTAAACAAAAAATGAAGCGAAGCACTTTAGTTCTGATTACCTGTCTTATTGCGAATGTTGTCACCATACCCTTAGTCATGGCATCTTTTGATAAAAACAACCAATTCAAAGCTGTCTTAGGAAATGATGAACAAGAATTCATCTTTGCTGGCGGCTGTCCCAATGGCGATAAGTACCGTATCTTTTCGTATCAAATGGAGGTTGATGGTCTAACCCAGTCCTTTTATGACTACGAAGGCCCTGCGGGAAAAGGAACCGTCAGGACTAATGCACAACCTAAAAAAATGGCAACTCGCGTTTGTCATGAGCTAGCTGATATCAGCAACGGCTCTAGATTTGATTGATAGCAGTAGAAAAAAAGACCAGCACATGGCTGGTCAAATAGTTTTAAGGAGACCTCCACGACGTTTCCTCGTGTTGGCATTTTCACTATACGCTTTTTCCGAGTGAAATCAAAGCTTAATGATGACCACGTGGTGCACTCCTCATCCCCGGCTATTTAGTTGGAACTCGCAAGCTCAACTCGCTAGCAGTTTCGGCCTTTAGTTAAAAATGCGGACACTTGGTGGACACCCAAATGAAAAAAAGACTCACGATCTCTCGTAAGTCCTTGATTTATATGGAGGCGCGACCCAGAGTCGAACTGGGCTAAACGGATTTGCAATCCGGTGCATAACCGCTTTGCTATCGCGCCATGAACTTTGACGAAAAAGGGAAGCATGGAGTGCTTCCCTTATCGAATTTGGAGCGGGAAACGAGGCTCGAACTCGCGACCTCAACCTTGGCAAGGTTGCGCTCTACCAACTGAGCTATTCCCGCATAAGGCTTGTATTCTAACGCATTTTTTCCGTGTTTAGACGTGCGTTAGAAAAATCTTAATGCTTGATTGCCTCCGCTTTGGTCGCAGCATCAGGAGCTGTTGAAGCAGCAACTGCTGGCACTTCATCCGGCAGTGGCGTTGGCATTTTTTCAAGCGCAACTTCAAGCACTTTATCGATCCAACGCACCGGCACAATTTCCAGACCGTTCTTCACGTTTTCTGGAATTTCTTGCAGGTCTTTCACGTTTTCCTCAGGGATTAGCACAGTCTTGATGCCACCGCGCAATGCGGCCAAGAGCTTCTCTTTCAAACCACCAATGGCTGTGACTTCACCACGCAAGGTGATTTCACCTGTCATGGCTACATCAGCACGCACAGGAATGCCTGTAAGGGCAGAGACCAACGCAGTTGTCATCGCAGCACCTGCACTTGGACCATCTTTAGGAGTGGCGCCATCTGGCACGTGAATGTGAATGTCGCGCTTTTCGAGCAAGTCTTCTGAGATGCCCAAACGGCGTGCACGACTGCGCACAACGGTGCGTGCTGCTTCCACAGACTCTTTCATCACATCACCGAGCGAGCCCGTACGTGTGATCGTGCCCTTGCCAATCATGATGGCGGCTTCAATGGTCAGCAAATCGCCGCCCACTTCGGTCCATGCCAAGCCAACCACTTGACCCACTTGGTTCTCGGCCTCAGCTCTGCCATAGGTGTACTTACGCACGCCAAGGAAGTCAGGTAAGTTATCTGCAGTCACTTTGACCTGAGGCGTCATTTGCTTAAGCAGCAACGCCTTGACCACCTTACGGCAAATCTTGGACATTTCACGCTCGAGCGAACGCACACCCGCTTCACGGGTGTAGTAACGCACGATATCGCGCACTGCAGCTTCGTCCACTGACAGCTCTTCGTCTTTCACACCATTGTTTTTCATTTGCTTGGGCAACAAATACTTGGTGGCAATGTGCGTTTTTTCGTCTTCGGTGTAGCCCGACAAACGAATCACTTCCATACGATCCAACAAAGCTGGTGGAATGTTCATCGAGTTGGAGGTGGCCACAAACATCACATCGCTCAAGTCGTAATCGACTTCCACGTAGTGATCGGCGAACTTGTTGTTTTGTTCTGGATCCAACACCTCAAGCAATGCACTAGAAGGGTCGCCACGCGAGTCCATGCCCAGCTTGTCGATTTCGTCGAGCAAGAACAAAGGATTGCGCGTGCCGACCTTGGTCAAGCTTTGCAGCACCTTGCCTGGCATCGCGCCAATGTAGGTGCGGCGGTGACCGCGAATCTCGGCTTCATCACGCATACCGCCCAAGGCCATGCGCACGTACTTGCGCCCCGTCGCCTTGGCGATGGATTGGCCCAACGAGGTTTTACCCACGCCAGGAGGGCCTACCAAGCAAAGAATAGGCGCCTTGACCTTGTCGACGCGTTGTTGCACAGCAAGATATTCCAAGATGCGGTCTTTGACTTTTTCCAAACCAAAGTGGTCTGCATTCAACACATCTTCCGCGTTGGCCAAGTCGTGTTTGATTTTGGTTTTCTTGTTCCAAGGCAAGCCCACCAGCACGTCAAGGAAGTTGCGCACTACGGTGGCTTCTGCTGACATGGGCGACATGAGTTTGAGCTTCTTCAACTCAGCCTCTGCCTTTTTGCGTGCCTCTTGAGGCATGCGCGCGGCTTTGATCTTTTTCTCGATCTCTTCAATGTCCGCGCCCTCTTCGCCTTCACCGAGTTCTTTCTGGATGGCTTTGACCTGTTCGTTCAGGTAGAAGTCGCGTTGATTCTTCTCCATCTGGCGCTTGACGCGACCACGGATTTTTTTGTCAACGTTAAGAATCTCAACTTCACGTTCGATTTGCTCAAACAAATTAGACAACCGCTCGCGCACGGGCGACAAATCAAGCACCACTTGCTTGCTCTCAAGCTTCAAGGGCAAGTGAGCTGCAATGGTGTCGGCCAATCGGCCTGCATCGTCAATGCTTGAGATCGACGTCAAAATTTCAGGCGGAATCTTCTTGTTCAGTTTGACGTATTGGTCGAACTGCTGCATCACCGCACGACGCAACGCTTCAACTTCGCTACCCGACTCAGCTGGCAACACTTCGATCGGCGTGACGTGGGCTGTGAAATGCGACTCACCATCTTCAATGCCGTCGACTTTGGCGCGTTGCTGGCCTTCTACCAACACTTTGACCGTGCCATCTGGCAATTTGAGCATTTGCAAGATCGTGGAGACGCAACCGACTTCGAACATATCGGCCACAGACGGCTCATCTTTGGCCGCCGCTTTTTGTGCCACCAACATGATGCGACGTTCTGCAGCCATAGCGGCTTCGAGCGCCTTGATGCTCTTAGGACGTCCCACAAACAAAGGAATGACCATGTGCGGGAACACCACCACATCGCGCAAAGGCAACAGCGGCAGCTCAAGAGGGGTAGCGGGTAAAGGGGGTTGTCCAGACATGGTCAGCCTTCCAGTAAAAAAGGGACAGGCTTCATTGCACTGTCCCCGAGTTCATTCATCAAGCCTTTTTGGCGGCCTCTCGGTACACCAACAAAGGAGGTTTGTTTTCTTCAATGGTGGCTTCTTCAACCACCACTTTCTCAACATTCGTCGAATTGGGTAATTCGTACATGGTGTCGATCAGGGATTGTTCAAGGATAGAGCGTAAACCACGCGCACCTGTTTTGCGTGCCAAAGCTTTTTTGGCAATCGCACGCAACGCTGCAGGACGAATTTCCAGCTCAGCACCCTCCATGGCCAACAGCTTGCTGTATTGCTTGACCAATGCGTTCTTTGGCTCGGTCAAGATTTGTACCAAAGCATCTTCTGTCAGCTCAGCCAAGGTGGCGACCACGGGCATACGGCCTACGAGCTCAGGAATCAAGCCGAACTTGATGATGTCAGCCGGCTCAACCTCGCCAAACACTTCAGACAAGCTGCGTGACTCTTTGCTCTTGACAGTCGCGCCAAAGCCGATGCCGGAGGCTTCTGTGCGGTTTTCAATGACTTTCTCAAGTCCAGCAAACGCACCGCCGCAAATGAACAAGATATTGGTCGTGTCGATTTGCAAGAAATCTTGGTTGGGATGCTTGCGACCACCTTGAGGTGGAATGCTAGCCATCGTGCCTTCAATCAGCTTGAGCAAGGCTTGTTGGACGCCCTCGCCCGACACATCACGGGTGATGGAAGGGTTGTCCGACTTGCGTGAAATCTTGTCGATCTCGTCGATGTAGACGATGCCACGCTGTGCGCGTTCCACGTCGTACTCGCAGCTTTGCAACAGCTTTTGAATGATGTTTTCAACGTCTTCGCCCACATAACCAGCTTCGGTCAAGGTGGTGGCGTCGGCCATAACAAAAGGCACATTCAACATGCGCGCCATGGTTTGTGCCAGCAAGGTTTTGCCAGAGCCTGTGGGACCAATCAGCAAGATGTTGCTCTTGGTCAGCTCAACGTCGTCCTTCTTGGACGACTCTTTGTGCTTCAAACGCTTGTAGTGGTTGTAAACCGCCACAGCCAAGGTGCGCTTGGCGGGCTCTTGGCCAATCACGTAGTTGTCGAGGTTGGCTTTGATTTCTGCAGGCGTTGGCAAATCGCTGCCATTTTCTTTGGCAGCTTCTAAGCCTGGCAACTCGTCACGGATGATTTCATTGCACAAGTCAATGCACTCGTCGCAAATGAAGACCGAGGGGCCTGCAATGAGTTTTTTGACTTCGTGCTGGCTCTTACCGCAGAAGGTGCAGTACAGCGTTTTTTCGCCAGAAGCGCTTTTTTTATCAGCCATGTCGATGCTTATGTGTGGTGTCTGCTTGTGTCGATTAGCCGCGTTTGTTGATCACTTGATCAATCAAACCATACTCTTTGGACTCATCTGCACTCAGATAGTAATCGCGCTCGGTGTCACGTTGGATTTTCTCCATCGGCTGGCCTGTGCGCTCAGCCAAGATCTTGTTCAATTGCTCGCGAGTTTTCAAGATCTCGCGTGCATGAATTTCGATCTCAGTGGCTTGGCCACGCGTACCACCCAAAGGCTGGTGAATCATGACCTTGGAGTTAGGCAGCGAGAAGCGCTTGCCCTTTTCGCCTGCAGCCAACAAGAACGCGCCCATGCTGGCGGCCATGCCAATACAAAGAGTTGACACATGTGGCTTGATGAAGTTCATCGTGTCAAACACTGACATACCAGCACTCACCGAACCACCGGGAGAGTTGATGTAGAGCGAGATGTCCTTATCAGGGTTCTCGCTCTCAAGGAACAACAATTGCGCCACCACCAAATTGGCAGTTTGGTCGTTCACTTCGCCCACCAAGAAGATCACGCGCTCTTTGAGCAAACGTGAATAGATGTCGTAAGACCGCTCACCGCGGCCCGACTGCTCAATGACCATGGGGACCATGCCCAAAGCTTGTATATCCAGTGCGCTCATGTTGTTTCCTTGTGCGTGGATCAGCCTTGCTGACCCATCAATTCGTCGAACGAAATAGCTTTAGCGTTGACCTTGGCTTTAGACAAGATGAAGTCAGTCACGTTGTTTTCAATGACGATGGCTTCGACTTCGCCCAAACGGCTCATGTCGCTGTAGTACCAACGCACCACATCAGCAGGCTTCTCGTAGCTAGAGGCCAACTCTTCAATGTGCGCTTTGATTTGTTCGGGTGTTGCTTGCAAGTTGTTGGCGCGAACCAAGTCAGCCACCACCAAGCCCATACGCACGCGCTTTTCAGCTTGTGGACGGAAGATGTCGTCAGGGATAGGCGCTTTGTCAGCGTCTTTAATGCCGCGTTGCTTGAGGTCAGCGCGAGCGCCTTCAACCATGCGATCGAGTTCAGCTTGCACGCTGGCGTTAGGCAAGTCGAGTTCTGCTTTTGTGGCCACTGCGTCCAACGCAGCTTGCTTGTTGCGGCCCAGCAAACGGAACTTGACTTCGCGTTCTAAGTTTTTCTTGATGTCAGCGCGCAAACCAGCCACAGTGGCTTCGGCCACGCCCAGAGACTTGGCCAATTCGTCGGTCACTTCAGGCAAGTTGGCGGCTTCGACTTTCTTCAAAGTCACCAAGAAATCAGACTGCTTGCCAGCCACTTCTTTACCGTGATAGTCGGCTGGGAAACTCAATGGGAAGGTCTTGCTTTCGCCAGACTTCATGCCGCGCACAGCATCTTCAAATTCTTTGAGCATTTGGCCTTCGCCAAGCAAGAACTGGAAATCTTCGGCTTTGCCGCCTTGGAATGGCTCGCCGTCGATCTTGCCTTCGAAGTCGATGGTCACACGGTCGCCGTCAGCGGCTGCACCGTCTGCAGGGCGTTGTGCGAATGTGCGGCGTTGCTTGCGCAAGATGTCGATGGTTTTGTCGATGGCAGCGTCGGTCACTTCTGCAGACACGGTTTCAACTTCCAAGCTAGCCATGTCGGCAAATTTCACCTCTGGATACACCTCGAAGATGGCTTCGAATTGCATTTGGCCTTCGGGTGCGCCTTCTTTTTCAGTGATACGGGGCTGACCAGCAACGCGCAATTTGGCTTCATTGGTGGCCACGGCAAATGCTTCGCCCACTTTGTCGTTCATGACTTCGAATTGGGTGGAATAGCCATAACGCTGAGCCACGATGTTCATTGGCACTTTGCCTGGACGGAAACCGTCAATCTTGACTTGACGTGCCACGCGCTTCAAACGCACGTCCACTTCTTTGGTAATCACATCCACTGGCAAGCTCAAAGTGATCTTGCGTTCCAGTTTTTCCAAAGTTTCAACGGTCACAGCCATGTATTTCTCCTAATTTGGCATGGTTTGCAGCGGCCTGTTGGCCGCTTGCTATCAATCAAGTGGTGCGCGGGGCGGGACTCGAACCCGCACATCCTTGCGGACGTCAGGACCTAAACCTGGTGCGTCTACCAATTTCGCCACCCGCGCGGGTTTCTAAATAACAACGGGTGGTCAGCTAGACCACCCGCTTGAAATCGGTCAGCTTGCCATTTTAGACGGCTTTTCGACCTTAAACCACGCCGCGTACATTGCGGGAAGTGCAAGAAGTGTCAAGACCGTGGCCACGATCAGGCCGCCCATGATGGCAACGGCCATAGGCCCCCAAAAAACGCTGCGTGTAAGCGGGATCATGGCCAACACGGCTGCAGCTGCCGTGAGCACAATTGGGCGCAAACGGCGTACCGCGGATTCCACAATAGCCTCCCAAGCAGGTACGCCGTTGGCACGGTCTTGTTCAATTTGGTCAATCAAGATGACCGAATTGCGCTGAATCATGCCCATCAAGGCAATCACGCCCAGTAAAGCCACAAAACCAAATGGGCGGTTCAGAACCAACAAAGAGCCAGCGACACCTGCCAAGCCCAACGGGCCCGTTAGGAACACCAGCAGCGCACGGCTGAAGCTGTGCAGTTGAAGCATCAGCAGCGTGAACGTGATGAACAACATCACAGGCATGCCCGCTGAGATGGAGCTAGAGCCTTTGGAGCTTTCCTCCACCGCGCCAGCCACCTCGATGCGGTAGGTGGCAGCATCTGCTTTGGCCCATTGCGCTTCGAGTTGCTTGAGTTCTGGCAACAGCTGCTTGGTCACGGTGGCCCCCTGCAAGCCCTCGATGATGTCGCATTGCACCGTGATGGCGTACTCGCGCCCCTCACGCCACATGACACCGGGCTCCCAGCTGAAATTAAGTTTAGCGATTTGCGCCAGAGGAATCATGCGTCCAGAACTGGTGGGCACATAGGCGTTGCCTAGATCGGTGATGGCATCGCGCTCCTCAAGCGGCTGACGCAACACGATGTCAATCAACTTGTTGTCTTCGCGGAATTGTTCCACCGTCGAGCCGACCAACAAAGTACGCACCGCTTGTGCAATGGACTGGCTGGTCACGCCTAGGTTACGTGCCTTGGCTTGATCGACATCCAAGCTGATGGCTTTGACGTTTTCATTCCAGTTGTCGTTGGTGCCGCGCGTTGCGGTGTTGGCGCGCATGACAGCTTTGACCTCGTCCGCACGCAAGCGCAACACTTTGGGATCAGCCCCCACCACGCGGAACTGCACGGGATACGGCACAGGCGGCCCGTTGGGCAACAACTTGACACGTGCACGTGCCTCTGGAAACTCTTGAGCCAACATGGCAGGCCAAGCCAAACGCAAGGACTCCCGGCGCTTCAAGTCGTCAGGCACCACAATGATTTGTGACACATTTGACTGAGGAAACACTTGGTCAAGTGGCAAGTAAAAACGAGGTGCGCCTGAGCCAATCCAAGTGCTGACTGTTTGCACACCCTGCTCTTTGAGCAAGCGCTGTTCCACCGCTTTGGTCACGGCCTCGTTTTCTTTGAAAGACGTGCCTTCAGGGAACCAGAGATCCACCAAAATTTCGGGGCGTGCCGAATCTGGGAAGAACTGCTGTTGCACACGCCCCATACCCACCAAGCCCAGCACAAACAACAAAATTGTGATGCCGATGGCTTTCCAGCGGTATTCAACGCACCAAGTCACAGCTTTGCGAAACTGTGTGTAAAACGGGCTGTCAAACAACTCATGCTCACCCCCATGCTCCCCATGCGGCTTGACCTGCAAGAGCAAGGTGCCCAAGTAAGGCACAAAGTACACCGACACCCACCAACTCAAGACCAATGCAATCACGGTGACCGCAAAAATCGCAAATGTGTATTCGCCCACGGTGGACTTGGCCATGCCAATCGGCAAAAAGCCCGCAGCGGTGATCAAGGTGCCTGTCAACATCGGCATGGCTGTGACTTCATAGGCAAAAGTAGCCGCACGAACACGGTCGTAGCCCTCTTCCATCTTGCGCACCATCATCTCCACCGCAATGATGGCGTCATCCACCAACAGTCCCAAGGCAATGATGAGAGAGCCGAGAGAAATTTTGTGTAGCCCAATGCCCCAGTAGTTCATGGCTAAAAACGTCATGGCTAACACCAAAGGAATTGTGATGGCCACCACCAAGCCCGGACGAACGTCTACATACCAACCGTAGCGCCCGCCTTTGTGTAGCCCCAGAGCGACAAAGCTCACCACCAACACAATCAATACCGCTTCAATCAGCACGCGTACAAACTCGCCCACTGATTTCGCCACAGCCTTGGGCTGGTCTTGCACTTGCGCCAATGTGACGCCTGCGGGCAAGGTTTTTTCAATACGCGCGGTTGCCACCTCGAGTGCTTTGCCTAAGGCAATGATGTCGCCACCTTTGGCCATAGAAACACCCAGCGCAATCACGGGTTGCCCTTGGTGATGGACTTTGACCACCGCTGGGTCGACATAGCCACGTTTGACCTTGGCGATATCGCCCAGCTTGACTTGTTGACCTGAGCTGCCACGAATGGGCATGGCACGCAGCTGCTCTTCTGTCTCAAACTGACCATCAATGCGAACTTGCAACACATCCAAAGGTGTTTGAATCGTGCCTGCGTTTTCGACTGCGTTTTCTTGGCCTAACTGCGAGAGCACTGCATTGAGGTCTAGCCCAAGTTGAACCAACCGTTTTTGCGGAATTTCGACAAAGATTTTTTCGTCTTGCACGCCAAATTGCTCAACCTTAGCCACATCTTTGACACGTAGAAGTTGCTGACGCACATCGTCTGCAAATTTCTTCACCTCGGCAGAGTTAAAGCCCGGCGCATCCAAAGCGTAAATGACACCAAATACGTCACCAAACTCATCGTTAAAAAATGGGCCTTGCACGCCCTGAGGCAGGGTGTAACGGATGTCACCAATCTTCTTGCGCACCGAGTACCAAACATTGGGAACATCAGCCGGCTTAGAGTAGTCTTTGATTTGGAAAATAATTTGCGACTCGCCAGGCTTGGAGTAGCTGCGAATCTTGTCAGCATAGGGCACTTCTTGCAGTGTGCGCTCTAGCTTGTCTGTGACTTGCTCAGCCACTTGCTGTGCTGTCGCACCCGGCCAATATGTGCGCACCACCATGGCACGAAAAGTAAAAGGTGGGTCTTCGTCTTGTCCCAATTGGAAGTAAGACGCCATACCCAGCACCATCAGCACCACCATCAAATAACGCGTGAGCGCCGGATGCTCAATGGCCCACTGTGAGAGATTGAACTTTTCCATGCTCATCTCACTTAGCAGCGCCGAAGATCGACACTTTTTGACCTGCCGTCAGCACATGAACACCAGAAATCACCACTTGGTCGCCATTTTGCAAACCAGCATCCACCACAGCCTCATTGCCATCTGCTGTTGACACTTGAATGCTCTGGGCTTTGACTGTCATGCTTGTGGGGTCAAGCACCCAAACAGAGGTCGCGCCTGCCTCTGTGCGCAAAGCATGGGTAGGCAACTTGATGCGAGGCGACTCGCCTTTCAGATTGGCCGCACGCAAGCTCACGGTGACCGTTGAACCCAGAACAGGGTCTGCCTCTTTGGGTAACGCAGCTTTCACAACAAAGGTGCGGGTAATAGCGTCGGCACTGGCAGACACATCACGAACTTTGGCTTCGAATGTCTTGCCATCCGACCACTGGCGCACATCGACCACCACACCAGATTTCAATGAAAGCAACTTGTCTTCCGACACAGAAAACACGACATCGCGTGGACCATCTAGTGCGAGACGAACAACAGGCTGCCCCGCTGCCACTACCTGCCCTGCTGAGGCATCAACTGAAGTAATCACCCCCGCACCATCCGCCAATAAATGCGTGTAATTGGATTGGTTACCCTGCACAGTGTTCTGGGCTTGCGCTTGACGCCATTGCGCGTGTGCAGCCTTGTCAGTGGCCTGACGTCGCTCCAACTCAGCGGCACTGATGAAGCCTTGTTCAAACAAATTTTGGTAACGCTTTAAATCTGCTGCAGCGACATCACGGTTGCTTTGTGCTGCAACCAGCTGCGCGGCTGCCGCATCAGCCGCTACGCGGTAGTCTTGTGGGTCTATTTGCGCCAGTAATTGCCCCGCTTTGACGCGCTGACCAAGTTCAGCCTGTCGGGCAATGAGCTTGCCGCCCACACGAAAACCCAAGGTCGACTCCACGCGCGCGCGCACCTCGCCCGAAAACTCCAAATCAAACGACGTCGCGGTTGCCCCGACAGTCAGAACCTTTACCGCCCGAATTGGCTCTTGTTCTGGAGGTGCTTTGCTGCACCCAAGCAAAATGGCCAAGCTGCCAATGATGAAGAGCCAACGCGGCAAGGTGTGTGATGTGAGAACCATAAAGTCTTCAAAATATTAATGACCGATTGGTTATTAATGTAACCGATCTTGATTCACCTAGTCTGGATAAGGCCAAGCGACAATTGAAGTAATTTATGTCCAGCATCGACCATTACGAAAACTTCCCTGTCGCATCATGGCTTTGCCCTGCTCATTTACGCGGTGCCGTCACAGCGCTGTATCACTTCGCCCGCACCGCCGACGACTTGGCCGACGAAGGTCATGACCCCGCCCACCATCGATTGGACGCGTTGGGCGAGTATCGAGCGGACCTACAAAACTGCCTTGACCAACAGGCTCACAGCCCAAGCACACGCTGGCCAAAAGTGTTCAACCCGTTACGGCGCGCCGCTCAAGAACATCACTTGCCAGCTCAACCTTTGTTCGAACTGCTAGATGCTTTTGAGCAAGACGTGGTGTACACCAGTGTCGGTCAAGGTTACAAAAATCGCGCAGAGCTGTTGGACTATTGCAGACGTTCGGCAAACCCCGTGGGGCGTTTGATGCTGCATCTCTATGGCGTGAACGATGCCACATCCCTGACACACAGTGATGCCATATGCACAGCCTTGCAACTCATCAACTTCTGGCAAGATCGCGCCGAGGATCTGCGTCGTGGCCGCGACTATTTGCCTCATGGACACACGCTTGCGCAAGAGCTGCGCTTCGCGCGTGAGCTGATGTGGCAAGGTTCCCCCTTGGTGCATCGCATCAAAGGTCGTGCAGGCTGGGAACTGCGTGCCGTAGTGCAAGGTGGTTTGCGCATATTGGACAAGCTAGATGAACGCGCTGAGACAGCTGAGCACGCAGACCTTGCCAGACCAACACTGCACAAACTCGACTTTGTACACATCGCATGGCGCTGCCTACGCATGTGATGTTGAGAAGATAATCTGGCACACATGACACCTCAAGACTACGTCCAGCAAAAAGCATCTGCCTCAGGCAGCAGCTTTTATTACGCCTTTTTGTTTCTGCCGCCTCAGCGCCGTGCGGCCATCACCGCTTTCTACGCCTTTTGCCGAGAAGTCGATGATGTCGTCGATGAGGTGAGTGACCCCGGTGTTGCAGCCAGCAAGCTTGCTTGGTGGCACAACGAAGTACGCCAAGCCTTTGCAGGTCAACCGAACCACCCCGTCACGCAAGCACTCATGCCGTTAACCGCTGAGTTCGGCATACAAGAAGCTTCCTTGCAATCGGTGATTGAAGGCTGCGAAATGGACCTGACTCAGACGCGTTACCTTGACTACCTTAACCTCACACGTTACTGCCATTTGGTGGCTGGTGTGGTCGGCGAAGTCTCGGCTCAAATCTTTGGCCAAACTGAAACGGACACAACTGCATACGCACACAAGTTGGGCCAAGCGTTTCAACTCACCAACATCATCCGCGATGTAGGCGAAGACGCGCTGCGTGGTCGCATTTATTTACCTGTGACAGAGCTTCAACAGTTCGATGTGAAAGCTCACGAAATTTTGAACCGCTTGAACTCAGATCGCTTTCAAGCACTCATGCAATTTCAAGCTGCACGCGCACACGCTCTCTATGAAGAAGCCTTGTCAATGCTGCCAGTGAACGACTGGAAACATCAAAAACCAGGCTTGATGATGGCCAGTATTTATCGCACCTTATTGCGCGAGATCGAAGCTAAAAAGTTCCCAGTACTCACGCAGCGCGTAGCACTCACGCCTCTGCACAAACTCTGGTTGGCTTGGAAGATGCAAGCTTTGGGACGCTTCTGAGCTTTTTGAGACGACTGTGAAGCAACTGACCATCGTGGGCGCAGGCTGGGCTGGTTTGGCTGCAGCTGTAGCCGCCACCCAAAATGGCTGGCATGTCAAACTATTTGAAGCGAGCCAAACAGCAGGTGGACGCGCACGTAGCTTGCCACAATGCTTCGCCAGCCAACCTCTGGACAACGGTCAACACATTTTGCTTGGCGCGTACAGAGACACACTCAGCCTCATGCGCGTTGTAGGGCTGAACCCAGAAGCCCTGTTGCAACGCATCCCACTTGATTTGCGCTACGCGGATGGCCAAGGCCTCCAGCTTCCTGATTGGCCCGCTCCAGTCAATATATTGGCAGGCTTGGGCCGCGCACAAGGCTGGCACATGAAAGACAAAGCCAGCCTCATTCAGGCCGCATGGCGCTGGCAACGCGCAAGGTTTGAATGCGACCCAACTTGGACGGTCCAGCAACTGTGCGCGCTTAACAAGCTCAACACCACAGTGATCAAACAGCTCATTGAGCCCTTGTGCTTATCGGCTCTCAACACGCCTCTTCACGAAGCCAGTGCTGCCGTGTTCTTACGCGTATTACATGACGCGCTCATGGGGGGCAAAGGAAGTTCAGACATACTGATTCCACGCGTTGACTTAGGCGCACTTTTTCCCAACGCTTGCTTGCAATGGCTCAGCAAACACGGTGCAGATATTCAGTTAGGGCAACGAATTTCTGCCACCCAGATAGAGAATCTTCAACGTGTTGCATCACCCGATGACGCTGTGTTACTGGCTTGCCCACCATGGGAAGCCGCGCGCCTCACCGCTGACATCGCGCCCAAATGGGCCTACCAATGCGCAGAGTTATCGCACACGGCCATTGCAACGGTTTACATGCAATGCAAAGATGAGCACTTTCAAGGCTTAGATCGCCCGATGGTGGCGCTGCATTGCGATGAGCAAGCACCTGCGCAATTCGTGTTTGATAAAGGTGCGCTTTCATCACAACATGGCTTGCTGGCCGCGGTGGTCAGCGCCTGCAAGACCGAACGCGATGATGTGACAGAACAAGTTCACATGCAAGTGTGTGAGCAACTGAAGCTGCAGCACTTAGACATTGTCCAAACTGTGGTGGAAAAACGTGCCACTTTGGCATGCACTCCCATGCTTGATCGACCAGAATCATATGTAGCAGCTGGACTATGGGCCTGTGGCGACTACATCTGCGGCCCCTACCCATCTACGCTGGAAGGTGCTGTGCGCTCAGCTCAACAAGTGGTCACACAAATCAGTCAAGTTAGAAACGGTCAAAGGCTGAATTAAATCGTGTGGCCAGTCTTGGCCATGGGTATTCACCCACGCTGTTTGCATGCCTGCATTGATGGCACCCATCGCATCCGTATGGGGATCATCCCCCACATGTAACACAGACTCCGCTGACAGATTCAGCTGAGCTGCAGCGGCATGAAAAATGCGCACATCTGGTTTGGCCACACCAAACTCACGCGCGCTGATAGATGCTTTGAAATACGGACCGGCTGGCGTACGAAACACATCAGCATTTCCATTAGACAAGCCCACAAGGGGGTATCGTTCGGCCAAGCGTTCAAGCGCTTGCTGCACACCGTCATACAGCGTGACGTTTTGTCGCTCCGCAAAAAAGACCTCGAATGCCTCATCGGCCAAATGCGGCGCATCACCCGCTTGCAACAAGCTCTCACGAATAGACTCTCGCCGCAAAAAACTCAAGTCGTGTGCTTTGTCTGCATGGCGCTGGTTCACCGCAACTCGAATGCGCTTTTTAAGCTCTGCATCAGCAGACAACTTTGCAGTTTGTGGGGCATGAACAGTCAGCCAGTCTTGCAAAGCGACCTCCGCACGCGCGATGGTGGGCCAGACAGGCCACAAAGTGTCGTCGAGGTCTAGGGTTATGGCTTGAATTTTGGAAAGTTTGAGCATGCTGGGCGAGAATACCCCATCATGTTAAAAGCTGCATTCAACCCCGAACCGCCCTTCACCCACGGCCAGGTACCTCACACCGCTGTACTGCTGTGTAACTTAGGCACTCCTGACGAGCCCACAGCGCCTGCAGTGCGTCGCTACCTTGCCGAGTTTTTGGGAGACCACCGTGTGGTCGAAATTCCTCGTCTCGTTTGGATGACCATCCTGCACGGCATCATTTTGCGCGTGCGTCCTGCAAAGTCGGCTGCTAAATATGCGTCGATTTGGACCAAAGAAGGTTCGCCCCTGAAGATTTGGACCAACCAGCAAGCGCTGGCCTTACAAGAGGTTTTCAATCGTCACGGCGAGGCTGTGACTGTTCGCTACGCCATGCGCTATGGCAACCCTTCCATGAGCAGTCAACTAGATGCACTCAAAGCAGAAGGCCACACCCGAATCTTGATATTACCCGCCTATCCTCAATACTCTGGCACCACAACCGCCAGCGTGTTTGATTCGGTATACCACTGGGGGCTGCGCAGTCGTGTCCTACCTGAGTTTCGCTTCATCAACCACTACCACGACCATCCCGCATACATTGCCGCCTTGGCTGAACGCGTACGCGCACATTGGGCTGAAAATGGACAAGCTGAACGTTTGGTCATGAGTTTTCACGGTGTGCCTGAGCGCACATTGCATCTGGGCGATCCCTATCACTGCGAGTGCTACAAAACCGCGCGGCTACTGGGTGAGGCGCTTGGATTAACTAAAGCGCAATACATAGTCACGTTCCAATCTCGCTTTGGCAAGGCCAAATGGCTAGAGCCCTATACCGAACCAACTTTGATTGCACTTGCTGAACAAGGTGTGAAACGCGTTGATTTGATTTGCCCCGGATTCACCAGCGATTGTTTAGAAACACTCGAAGAAATTTCACAAGAAGCGCAAGAAGCATATTTGCATGCCGGTGGTCAAACGTTTCATTACATCCCCTGTCTGAACGACAACGCCACATGGATACAAGGTATGTATGACTTATGCAAACAACACATGGGCGGATGGCCTATGTCATCACCTGATCCGATGTCCTTGGCGACCAGTCAGCGCGAAGCGCTAGCACGTGGTGCACAAAAATAAAAGGCCGCTTAAACAGCGGCCTTTTGAAAAAACACATTCAGACTAATCACGGTGCTTTACTAGCAGCAGCCGATGCAGCACTTGCAGGTGCCGGTGTCACAGCTGGAACGCGACTGACGATGGGCGCACTGCCAGCCGAAGCCGCTGATTTGACAGCGCTCGCTACAGGCACAGAACTTGATGCGGCAAGCTTAGGCATCGAAGCCACCTCAGTCGAGGCAGACGACGCCACCCCATCAGCTGCACTTGCAGCTTCCACCGCGTCTGCTGGAACAACCTGCAAGGGAGGTGGGGGCTCAGCAGACACTGGTTCGTCATGGGGTTGCATATATGCAGCAACCAACAAAGCAGCCACAAACAAACCTGCAATGAGCCACAACGAGGTTTTTGATTTCTTTGACGTGTCTTCTGCGATGGCGGGCTGATCTATGGATGCAACCATTGGCTCAGATTGGTCAAACACGCCATCATCTGTCGAAGTTTCGACTTGAGCGCTGGAAGGCGCAAATTCAGAGACCACCACAGGAGCCATCTCTTGCGCTGACTCTTGAATGCTATCCAGATCACTGGCCGTAGTTTCAACGGCAGGATGCGCGAAAACCTCTTCAGAAGTCAATCCCAGCAAAGCGCCTACTTTTTTCGCCGCAGTAACCTTGACCGCTTGACTGTAGTAAGCACTTAGACCGCCCTCTTCCAACTGACGGATTTGCTTCACGGACATACACGCACGAGTAGCCATGTCGCCTAAAACCCATCCTTTGGCTTCGCGACGAAGGCGCAACAAATCACCGTTGATGAAAATCTCTTCTTGACTCATAAACGTGCTGCGCGTGAAGTGATCTGAAGGATTTATTTAACGAGTAACAACTCGCCCTTGATCGATGCGCCTTTTTGCACCGACAAGGTCTGGTAAACCACATGTCCGTCAACAGACGCTGAGGAGGTCACAATCAGCTCATTGCAAGTGGCCGTACCCGAAAATTTACCTTTGATGTGCAAGCTACTGCAAGTCACAACGCCTTCAACTTGGCCGCGAGCGCCAATGGTCAACTCATCCACTTGAATTTGGCCATTCAATGCACCTTCTACATGGATAGCGCCTTTCGCTGTAATTTCACCGCGGAAGGAGAAACCCTCGCTCAAAATTGAAGGCTTGGTTGCGGCAGTGCTGATCATGTCCATCATGCTATTTCTTGGTGTAGGTGCTGCAGGCGCAGCGGGAACGGGTTGTACAACGGTTTCTTCAACCGGATCAATGCTTTCAACAGACGCCTCGTCGATGGCATCTTCTGGCAAATTAACGTTGTTGGTTTTGGATTTGTTGAACATATTGTGCCGTCCGTATAACTTTTTGTGGGTTGACTGGGTATCCGCCAATCAAAATTTCCAAATGCAGGTGCTTACCTGTCGACGATGAACCTGTGCTGCCAATGTTGCCCAATACAGATTCGTTGGTGACCTTATCACCCAATTTCACTTCAATATTTGCCAAATGCGCATAAAGCGATTCGACGCCATTGGTGTGGCGAACCACAACCGTGTTGCCATATTGTGTATGGAACTGAGCTAGCACAACAACACCCGGCTTCACAGGATGAACTTTTTCATCACCAGTTTGACTGAGCATGTCCACACCTGTATGGAAATGCGTTTGCCCAGAAATGGGATGACGTCGCACACCAAAATCAGAGGTCACACTGTAATTAGGCACCGGCATCACACTGGGTAATGCGTACAAAACTTCTCGCAAGCCGCGATTGGTTGACAACTCATCAGCCACTTTGCCACGAAGCAAGGGGTTGTTTTTGACATCGTCTTCCAAATTAAAGCCACCGTTGGCCGCATTTTGCTGAATAATTTTGACAATCTTTTCTGTCAAGCCCGACGCCTCAAGCTGAGACTTCATGGTCACGTTTTCTTGCGAAACAGCAACCATCGAAGTATCGACAAAGCGACGGATACTCATGTCACGATCACGAATGGTTTGCGCCAAAGCCACCATTTGCTCATCACTGAGGCTCAATTGCTCCGCATTTTCAGCATCAGCTGCACTACTCAGCAACGCTCGGTAAACCTCTTCGTGAGATTTTTCCAATTTAGCGCGACTGAGCATCAAGCTCAAACTTGTGAAAAGCAACACCACGATAGATGCAAGCATTCCACCCGCAACCAAAATGCCACCTCTGACCAAGATTCGCTGGATACGCGCACTCAGATTGAGATAGTGCAAGTCTCCGTTTTGCTCAAGAATAATTCGCGCATCCTCGTACTGACGAGTCCATCCGCTAGACACCAGTCCAGGGATGAGGCGAACCCCCATGAGCAAACGGCGAAGCACCATATTGATCGAGGGTAATTAAGCGGCTGAACCGCCAACATTCACACTTGGACCATCGGCACCCTGGCTCAAGGTACCTTCAATCTCGCCGCCTTTTTCAATTTCAATTTCGGAATATTGAACTTTGCCTGCGATCTTGCCTGTCGAACGAACGATCAAGCTTTTCTCAGAGATGATGGTGTTGTGGAGCTGGCCACGCACATCAATAACCTTGGCAGAAATGCGACCTGTGATACGACCTGTTGGGCCGATCAAAACCTCTTCTGCAGTTAAATCACCTTCAATAACACCGTTAATGATGGCTTTAGAAGGAACAGTGAACGTACCTTTAACGACAACGCCGTCGCCGATAACAACACTTTCGAGTGAATCTGATTGATTGGACATATGGACTCCTTGCGTAAATTTTAACAAACAAACCGCCAAAAACTACATATTTTCAAATTTTGTGTTGTTTATTTGAAAAAAAAAGTGATTCAATGCAACTACTTAGAGCAAATTTTGAAAGTGCCACCTACGCTTTGATTGTTGATAACGTCAGCAATTACCTAGGCGCCCACCTTACCATCTAGGCTTAGAGAAATATTCAAATAACATGAAAAACACATCTGTCACGGCTGGCGTTATGGGCTGGCCAGTCGCACACTCACGCTCCCCTGTTATCCATAACCACTGGATTCAACAGTACAAATGTCGGGGCACTTATGGCTTATTTCCCGTAAAGCCTGAAAACTTAGAGGCCGCCATTCGAGGCTTAAGCGCTCTGGGTTGCGCAGGATGCAACATCACAATCCCACACAAAGTAGAAGCCATGCAGTTTATGGATTGGGTGGATCCTCTCGCACAGCGCATGGGTGCCATCAACACCATTGTGGTGCAAGCCGATGGATCATTACACGGCTTTAACCACGACGGTTACGGTTACATACAAAGCTTAAAAGATGCCCAGCCTGAATGGAGGGCAGACGCAGGACCGGTTGTGGTCCTTGGAGCCGGAGGCGCCGCACGAGCAATTGTTGTAAGTCTGATAGATCAAGGGGCCACCGAAATACGTATCCTTAATCGCACGCGCGCCAAAGCAGACGCTCTGGCGTCCGAATTCGGCGCAACCGTGATACCACTAGACTGGTCTCAGCGACACACTGCACTAGCGGGTGCTGCTCTATTAGTTAACACAACCAATCAGGGTATGCACAACGAGCCAGCCCTGGATTTAGAGCTGAACGACCTACCCACTGATGCACTTGTTTCTGACGCGATTTATATTCCTCTGGAAACACCCCTGCTAGCCTCAGCTCGAAAACGAGGCAACACCACCGTGAATGGCCTCGGCATGCTATTGAATCAAGCACGCCCCGCATTTCATGCGTGGTTTGGCGTCATGCCTGAAATCACGCATGAATTAAACGAGCTGATTACTAGCACCTTATAACTAAGCGCCGGTCATCTATAAAATTACCACATGTACATCGGGCTATGAGAAGCACTCATGTGTCGTTATTTGCTCGTTTGTACATAGGTAAGATTCTTCGCTAAAGCCTTGATTTTAAAGGCATT
>Ga0213920_1000680_pt1 | contig 23298 bp, 27 predicted proteins | sample McNCre1117MG_FD_161054 | JGI IMG/M metagenome (GOLD analysis project Ga0213920, IMG submission 161054) | Freshwater microbial communities from McNutts Creek, Athens, Georgia, United States - 11-17 MG | ecosystem: Environmental > Aquatic > Freshwater > Creek | place: USA: Georgia | collected...
ACCTGGCTTAATCAATTTGAGACGCTCAACAACTACTTTGCTTTGACGGGTAAGTTCATTGTTGTGTGCATCAGCGGATATGGGAGGGATCTCAATTGCTTCTTTGCATGTTTTAAAAGACAAAGAAGGAGTTGGAACTTTGAAGTGCAATCCCAAATCACCACGAGTACCAACGATGATGTACCGGTGACGAGCTTGAGGCACACCGTATTCTTCAAATTTATAGTGATGAACAGCTAAGTCATATCCATAAATTCCGGCGTTGTTAAGTTCAGAAAGAATAAGCTCGAAGGCGTTGCCCGAGTTTGAGCTACCTATTCCACTTACGTTCTCTGCAAAGATAAACAATGGGTTTGCATGGTTGATGTATTCAACGCCATACTCATAGAGCCTGCCAAATTTACCTTTCAAACCAAGAGACTCACCAACTTGACTGAAATCGTTGCACGGGAAGCCATACAAAAATCCGTCAACAACAGGTAGCTTTTTAATGTCAACATTCCGAATGTCGTCACAAATGCTCAGTGCATTTGGATTGCCTTTTAGCAAGTTATTCTTGTAAGTTCGGCAAGTGTCTGGGTCGTAATCAGTTGCCCATACATGCTCAAATGAAAAATCTAGGCCACGTGAATTTAGCCGTGTCTTGCTCAAAGCAGTTCCAATTCCACCGGGCCCGCTGTACATCTCTCCTACTGTGAAAGCGCGTTTTTTTTCTTTATTAAAGACTGGGATCTTTACCGTTTTGGCATGGGAAGATTTGGTTTTGTTCATGGGTTGTTGTTCTGGTGCTTTGGATTGGGTCTCAATGAGTACCTCGATCATTTCGCGAATTTTCTCGGAAACGGTAACTTGTTCCTGCTGGCATAGCCGGTCGAGCAGGGCTTTCTTGGACTCTTCTAGTCGAATTTGAAGTTGTTGACTCTTGCTCATTTTGTATTGACAAATAGGGCTACGGGTGGGATCATACCTCTACTGTTCCAATGCGTCAAATGAGCTTCACCACAATTGCTCAATCACGCTATCTGGTCTCCATTGATGATCTGAAGATTGGTACAAGATTGCTTATCATGGGCGTCTAAGATTTTGTAAAGCTAGCAAAGTGAAAGTCCAACTGTCCGCCGTATCGCCAATTGCTTTTTCTATGGTTAAGTCAGGAGATGTGGTCAGAATTGAGCGCAAGCCACCAAGAAAAAACGAATACAGAGAGAAGATTGGTCCCCCTACAGAGTGCTATCTAGTCGTTAAAGGACAAACAAAGATAGGGATGATTCCAGCTTTTTTTGTTAAAGAGCATCTTGAAATGATCGGGCGTAAATTTTGCAAAATTCAAGAAGTTGACGCGGCTAAGCAACTAATCATCATCACTTTAGATTTTCATATTCCTAGTAAAAGTAGTGAAAATTTGTCTAAAAATAACGAAAGCCATAGTCAATAATTTTTATGTCATATAGCGTGAAAGAAATGTTCTACACCCTGCAAGGTGAAGGCGCCAATGCAGGGCATCCCGCCGTGTTTTGCCGCTTCGCTGGATGCAACTTGTGGAGTGGCCGCGAAGAGGACCGTAGCACGGCCATTTGCCAGTTCTGCGACACCGACTTTGTGGGCACCGACGGAACGAACGGCGGCAAGTTTGACAGCGCTCATGCTTTGGCCGTTGCCATTGTGAGTTTTTGGCCTCTCAATGACAGTGCTCATCGCTTGGTGGTACTGACCGGGGGAGAGCCCTTGTTGCAAGTGGACCAGGCCTTGGTCCAAGCGCTACACGCTGTGGGCTTTCGCATCGCCGTAGAAACCAATGGCACTGTGCCACCGCCCCCGGGCATTGACTGGTTGTGCATGAGTCCCAAGGCCGGCAGCACACGCGTAGTCAGTGCAGGGCAAGAGCTGAAACTGGTCTTCCCTCAAGTCGGGGCCGAACCCGTGTTGTACGAATCTTTGAACTTCGAAAACTTTTACTTGCAACCCATGGACGGGCCCGATGCCGCAGTCAACACCGCCGCGGCTGTGGCCTATTGCCAAGCACATCCTCGCTGGCGACTGAGCTTGCAAACCCATAAGTTGATTGGCATCCGATGAAATATGAACTTAGCCAACGCTTCTACTTTGAAGCTGCCCACACGCTGCGCCGCAAGATTGACATAGCTGGTAGCTTGCGCATCCACGGGCACACTTACCACGCCGAAGTGACGATTGCAGGCAAGCCTGACCCCGAGTCCGGCATGATGATGGACCTTGCATTTCTACGTCAGGAGGTTGAAAAAGTCCGTGTGAAGCTAGACCACCATTTCCTTGACGAAGTACCCGGCATTGGTCCTGCCACACTTGAAAACTTGTGCGCCTTTATCTACAACGACCTCAAGGGTGAGTTGCCCAACATTCACCGCATTACGATTGAGCGCCCAGCGAGTGGTGACAAGTGTTGCCTAATCGTCTGAAATATTCAATTAATGATTAAATGAGAAGTGCGTTAAGTTAAGAACTAATGCAATGGAATCGATTTGGAAAAAATAAAGAACTCGGAAGATCCTAAAAAATTTCGACTTGATCTAATAAAAACTTGCGCAAAGTGCGGTGCTAAATACCATCCTCGAAAAAATGGTTATGCACTTTCAAGCAAATATTGTTGTGTTGCATGCTCAAGATCTGCAAACAATGGAAATTTCATAATTACTTCGAAAAAATGAATATGCAAAGAAAGACCGACTCGTCTCATTTTTATTCGGTAATGTTTATTTATTGTTGATACCTTTTTAATTGAGATGCAGACCGACTGTTGTAGATTTCTGAGTTTGTATTGCCTCAGCCATAAACACAACCATTTCTGAAATCTGTTCTTCGCTTGCGTTAATGGCTACTAGAGATTGAGACTCATCTGAATCGTCTGCAATGATTAATGCCCCGTGACTTGTAGAGTTGAGGTAACAGTTTGCAACCTGTTCAAGGGCATACGAAAAATGCTCCAGCTGATCAACTGTTAGTTTGTCGATGATCTCAACCATCTTGACCTTCATAGTGGTCTTGCTCAATGCAATATCTGAAAGGTTTTCAAGCATATTTATTCCTTTTCAATGTACCAGCGGTAGCGCGAATCGCCACTTCATCAATTCTGGTGACCATTTGCTTTCATCTCGCTCTGAGATTTCGTCAAACTTTTCGTCAAACCAATCTTCTGCCAGTTGGTAGGCTTGATCGATTTGGTCGTAATCTAGGTGAGTGTTGACCTTAACGAGATCAACTTTTGCCGCATCATTCCCCAAAGCCACTGAGATGAATAGCCATTTGTAGGCTTGGTATAGCTCTCCGGCACTGCACGCCGACTCTAGGTAGAGTGATCCTAGGCGATGCTGAATCTTTGTGTAACCCAACTCAGCTTCAGTCAAGTGCCACTGAATCTCTTCGGGCACTGACTGAAAATGAAGGCGGGTCATGTTGGTTTCGGAAATCATTTCAGCCGCCTGTCATCAACTTCTTGAAGTGAGAAAGCAATGAGCGCTTTTCGGTTGCGGCAGTCTGTCCCCAAGATGAATTTGAGATTGTTGGAAACGCCTCTGAAAGGTGATCTTCAACCTCCCGAACAAACGTGGCTTCAATGACTGCCATCTGTGAGTTGAGCAGTCGTTGTGAGTGCCGGGTCAGTGAAACAATTCCTGATACCTCGTTTGAGAGCCACCAAAGTAGACAAGCCCAATATGTGTCAATGTCATCCTTGGACTCGGCCATGTCACACAGGACTTTCCAGATATATCCTTTGGAAACACGTTCAGTGAGCTCCCAAGTGATATCACTGAATTTTGTCGTGGTTAGCGACAACTCATTGAATTTCTCAAGCATTTGATCCGGTGTAAAGCTGTCCTCATCAAATGCGGGCTTAGTAGTAGGACCTTCAGATTTTCTGAGGAATGCGGGTATTTCGAAGTCGTCCAGTCCGCCTGCAGACAAGGCATCCACTTTTGCTGCGGCAGCCGTTCTGTTGGCTCTCCATACACTTGGAACAGCATTCGAACTAAAGGCCACGCCATCAGTGCCAGTGCGGAGTACACGACAAGCAGAGATCGAATACATCACTTGTGAACGATCAACAGTACCTAATCCACCCCAGCCAGCAGCACTCATTTGTTTAATTTTCTGTAGCTTGGGAAGACCCTCAGCCTTGTCTTCTTCTTCACGAACATGGATGAGAAGAAGGTTGGTGTACTTGCTAGCAAGCTGATATTTCAGGGCAAGCTCTTCGGCTGCTTTCTCATCGCTGATAGTCGCAATTTCTGCCCCAGCCACCAACCTTGGCAGTGCACCAGTGGAATTCCAATCGATTGTTGGTGCCAACTCGTCATTTACGACGTTTTCGACGGTCCACTCCAGCCTGGGGGTTGTTGAGGGCTTGTTCTTGACTCGAGCATGTACATGGATCGTTTCTTCCGAAAAGACTTGTTTTGGCAGTTTGGATTGCCAGAGAACTTCACCATCCCAGTGAATTGCAATTGAACTGGTCCGAACTGATCGAATTCTCTGTGTCATCCGAAGAACTGCCTCAGCAATGCTTTCAGAAGGCGTAACCAATTCACAGGCCCCCCCTGTTTGCTCTGCTAGGTCCTTCAATAGGCTTTCAGCTGGAGCACTGCCTACCCCAATGGCAAAGATACGGTGATTGCTGATCTTGGCTTGCTTTACTGTTTCTTCAATTTCCCATACATCACCATCAGTGATCAGCAATAGGTCGCAACCTTCGGTGTAGGCTTTAGCAAAACTAATCTTGAAAGTAGATGTAAGAGCCTGATTCAGCTCAGTACCGCCCAGATCTGCAGCGGTGTCATGTACAGCTTTGGCAAGCACATTCTTGAGATATCGAGACGTACATTTTTCGAGCTGATTAGAGGTATGAACTACCGTTGTTCCGAACTTGCTGTAGGAGACCATGTCTCGCTCAGTCAATCGAAGAATGAGCTCATGCATTGCTTCTTGTGCCTGCTCAATGCTGTCTCCCTGCATAGAGCCCGAGCAATCGACAAGTATCTTTAGACCCAGCGGGGAGGGCTCTTGATCTTGGAGCTTAGGGCAGAAACTTGCAACCACTGCATATGCGCTGTCATCTTCACTTGCCGAAACGAATGACTCCCCCTTGAGTTCTTCAACTGTGACGATGAAGTCTCGGTCTAACATTCCACCCTTGGCAAGTTGAATGCGCGTTCCGCCTTCAATCTTTTCCATATCGACTTTATGGCTTGGGCATGCAATTACGCCTTGTGCCATTTGTCCAAGAATGTCTAGGCTTGCGGTGAATGGATACTCGACCAACAGATCGGAGTCGACGGTTTGATGTGGTGCAATGTGACCATCTACCACCTCATCTCCATAACGCTCACCAATGACCGTTGGGATAGTGATTCGCACGCGCCCCTTTTCAAATCTCAGGAGTTGCGCGTATTCAATGATGATTACGGCTTCTTCGCCTGGCTTGAGATTGCCCAAGTTGGCTGTGTACAGACCAAGGGGGGATTTCTCCAACATGACTGGGGTGTCCCCGCTCTCAATTGCCTTTTCATACTTCTTTTCAGCCTTTTTCTTTGCGAGCGCGACTGCCTGCATCCGCTTGCCATTGAGTTCCACACTGAAGCCCATCAAGTTAGCGCCCCAGCCTGCTGGGAACGTATAGCTGGCTTCAATCGTTTCTTCTGAATCATTCAGGTAACGCTGCTTCACAAGCATTGTGAGCAGGAGGCCTTCGAGCTTTCCCTCAAGATGAACTGATTTGAGGGATACGCTTTGGCCGTATTCATTTTCGAGACCTGTCTTTGTTTTCATAGAACGCTCCAGCTTGGTGTTGTTAGTTGAGGGGAGATGTAGATTCCGCGTCCCTCGTTTCGCGGTTTGAAAGGGGTGGAACTTGCTCAATCATTAAGGGCCACAAGAACCACCGACAGTCAGGCTTCACATCTACAAGGCATCACCTGACTGCCTATCACGCTAGGCCCACCAATCAGCTTTCGCCGCTGTCTTTTTTCATTACTCGCTCCGTTGCTGCCATCACTTCCTTAAGCAGCATCCGAACTTGCTCTGGACTCATACCTGCCTCCTCTGCAGAAATCTGTATCTCAACGCCAGGCATCACGTAAAGGTGCGTTTTCACCTCGATAGAGCCAGGTTTCCTTGTGCTGGTTGGGGGAGCCTCAGCTTCTCCATCCATCACTTGTCGAATTCGCTCCAGCGGCACCTTGGCTTCCGTTAGGTTTTTCACCCGAAGGAGTTGGTCCAAATGGGTGTCTACGTAATACGCAGCCTTGGTTTCACCGATAGGTCTGTCCACCAATCCAAGTTGGATGTAGTAACGGATCGTTCTCTTGGGGAGATCCGTTAACTGGCTCAACTCGTCAGCGGTAAAAGTCTTGGTATTCATGTTCAAAGTGCCGTTTTGAATTATTGTATCAGTTGTTAGTGTCGCAAACAACTGTCGCAATAAATCGGGCAACTTTTCCCTGAAATGCCACCCAAGACCGTAGGGCAGACTGACAAAGTGCAATGTAGGCAGGGTGGGGCTCAAGGGGTGAGCCTGAGAGATTGAAGAATTCGAAATATTCAGGGACTGATGCAAAACCCACTAAAAAAGTCGGTCAATCACACCGTAGGTGTGGCAAGCAGGAGGAGGTCAAGGTTTGACATATCCCTCAGAGATGTGGTCTTCTGAAAAAACGAAATCAACGCTGAGAGGAAGCATATGACCACCACGACATCCATCAACGGACTCATCAAACTGGCTAAGGACGAATGCGCACGAGTGATCAAGATTAAGGATGCGCAATACAGCCCGACAATGAAAACGGCAATCGAGTCCGTTCTAGAAATGGTGATCACCAAGTCGGGAAATGATCACAAAGTGTTGGAGTTGGCTGTCAAAGTGCGTGAAGCGATGAAATGCTCTCCGCACTGACCTTGTGTTGTCACTTGGATATGTCGATTATTTACTTTGGGTAAAGCTCATCGCGATCTGGTCTTTCACGAACGGGCAACCCGTTTACCGTGCTGATAAGCGGGGGGGCATCATCAACCTCTGACGCTGGTCGGATTGTGCCTAGCGAGTCACTGTCAAAAGTTAACCCACAAGCAACCGAAATTCTGCTGTAGTTTGGGCGGTGCATCTCAAGATTTACCACCTTAGGATGAGGTGGCAAATCCATTGCAATCAAAGGACAGTTGAGAGGCTTATGACTTGCTCGAATGGATTCTGGATAGCCTGGAATGTGGGCACCTCCGCCAGAAATGAAGGTTCGAATTCCAGTTTTCCAGTTCGGCGAAGATGGGTATCTTCTTTTATACGTTGTGCCAAGCACAGATTCAAATTCATGTTGAAAGGTCTTAAAGAACAGCTTGTCAACCTCTTGAATTGAGCGAACAGGGATATCAAAACATTTTGAGAACGCTTCAGCAGTCAATATATTTTGAACGTCTGACCCGAGAGCAGATTCTTGGATTGGAAATTTTTGAAACCGGTTTTCCAAAAATGCATACGAGCCAAGGGCTTTCACATTTGAAACAAAGAAGGGGAAGACATCATCTCCGTTTGCCTCATGAACATTGAAAGTAACCATATCCACGGTACCACCGCCTATGTCCACAAGTGCGTGTAAGCCTTTTTGTTTGCTAGCGGATTTGGAATAGCCTGCCAATTGCGCAACCAGTTCAGGAATGGGGGCAATCTCACGCAGATCGACGTTGTGTTTTATAGGTTGCGTCAAAAGTTCAGAAGCACTTTCAAACGTGATTTCTGAATGAGGTTTCTGACTAAGAGCCCAAGCAATGTCTGCAAGTTTTTTATAGTGTTGTGCATGCTTATCTTTGTCAAGAACATCACTTGGAATGCCGATGTTCAGATACCAACCTATCGACCCTGCCCCGAGTTTCTCGGCATGGTGGTAGTAAACCCAAGCCCTCACATACTGCAGGACGAGTGCTAGGAAAACACCTGCTTTGGCGATTGATCCAGCAGAAATGCTATTTGTAATGAATGCTCTCTTCAGGTTTGCGTGTAGCCCTTTAGGACTGGAGTTAGGGTGCTGTCCAAGAAAACATTCAAAGTTCGATGTTTCAGAATACTCTGTTGGTATGAGGTACTTTTCTTTTAGTTTGGCCACACCATCCCAGTCAACAGGATAGATGTTGTCCAAAAACTGAACAGCTACTTTTGTAAAAGCTGTTCCAAAATCTAGTCCTATATAGATCTCACGACGATGCCCGCTTGTCTGTGAGTTCAGTTGAGATGAAGCTCCGCGAGCGACCCAAGGATCTGGAATCTTAAATTCGGATGTGCGAGTAAGTGCCGTAAAACTAGGAAGTTGAAGTTGACCAGGTTGTGAAGTCTTCGGGGAAGGTGCGGATGGGGCAACGGCAATTGGAAGAGGGTTTGATTTAACCATTGCACCCGGTGCAATGGTTCGAGTGATCGTCACCCCAGAAGATGTTTCCAATGATTGGCTAGGTTTTTGGAGGTTACGTGGACCGGTTGATGACTTCTGCGCTGGCTTGTTTTTTTTCTTCTGAAATGTCTGGGGTGGTCGGCTTGAAGTTGGAGGCTTTTGGGGCTCTAGTGAAGACTTAAGCGTGGTTGCTGGCAATGATCCCGTCCGACTATTTTTGACGGTCACCGTGACAGTTTTTTTCTCAATTTGACGCTGGGGGTCTGCAGGTTTTTTTTCGGTTTCCCCGAGGCCAAGAGCATTCTTTATTTTTTTGAGTTGATCGCGCAAATCACCCATGTCAAACCTCGTAGACCTTAACGATGCCGCAACATACAAAGTCGTTGTTTGGAGTCACAACTTCTTGGCGACTGACCTGTTCTCGCTTCATTTCCATTCGAGCTGTCAGCTTGTCAATTCGAGCTTGAGTCGCTTTGGCAAGACCAGTCCGTTTCAAAAATTCATGAGTTTCCTTTGTCGCACGCATCTTCCCGACACGACTTTCTAGGTGTTGATTGATGCCGTGAAGTTGGAACATCGCACGATCTTTATTCTCATTTTGCTTTTTCATCAGAGCCGCACGGTACTCTTGATTCAATTTATCCTCGAGCTGGTCGAGAAGATCGGTTGCCTGATGTGGGTCAACATAGTTCGTGGCCTCAAGCCAATCTGCTCCATTCAACCGCACCTCATTGATCAATGTATCGGCTGCATCTCTCTCCAGAAATTCTTTCCGATTCGTGTCATAGACTGACGTTGCAAGCATCTCTTCAGTCTTAACTCCCACAAACGACCATTTGCGAAGTGCAAAGAAGTAGTTACCGGGATGCACATACTTACCTGAGTTCGATGCAAGTTGCAGTGAAACCCATGGGTAATCAGTCTCAGGCTTCTTTGCATGGCAAAAGGCAATGAAACGAATCAAAGGGTGGAATTGATGAACAGTTTCAACCCCTCGTTTTGGCTGACCTGCGATCTTGTTAAGGAATCTACAGCTCGTAAGTATTCCGGTAGAGAGTTGAGTTTGACCGATCATTCCGTTTGAACGAATGAATTCATCAAACTCTGCTGCCACTTTAGGAGGCAATTGAATTGTGTAGATGCCAGGGGCTGTCGGATCTCCGGAAAAGTGATGCCCTTGGGCATGCCTCGTTAAGTAGTCCTGCACATAAATGATTAAGTCTTGTTCAGTGACACGCTTCGAGATCTCGTTTGCCGCATCTATCTTGTCGAGGATCAGTCCTCCATGGGCAATCATCTGAGCTGCATTCTGTGCAAGCTCTTCTTGCTTATGCCGGATGTTTTCAAGAGTTTGAGCTGTTCGATTGATTTCGGCCTCTTCTTCTTCATGTGTCCGCCTAGCGGTCAACAGATAAGCCTCAAGCTTTTGAATTTGTTCGCCGATGATGGGCTCAGGGTCACCAAGCGATGATTTAAATATCCCTAATCTCTCAAGTAGACGTCCGAGAATTCGTTCATCAATGGTTTCTTTGTAGAACAAATTCCAAATGTGGATTTTGTCAGCGACTTGACCCAGACGATCAATACGGCCAATTCGTTGCTCCACCCGCATCGGGTTCCATGGGAGGTCGTAATTGATCAAGACCTTGCAAAACTGAAGATCTACGCCTTCAGATGCGACTTCGGTTGCAACGAGCACCCGGACGTCATCTCTTGATGCGAACTCTTCAATGACTTCTTGTTTGGTTTGCTTTTGACCGCCCCAAAGCAACATTGCGCCTGCGCCAGCATTGGTCAATTTTTGTTGCAAGTAATGAGCGGTGGCCCTGAATGCCGTGAACAGAACAATCTTCTCTTTTGGATTTGCCTTGAAATAACCTTGGGTAACTTCCAGCAATCTATTTAATTTGCTGTCGTTTTGTTCTAGTTGAGCTAGATTGATATTTCGAGGTCGGTTCTGAAATAGAAATTCTTTGAGTGAGTCACTGATGTCGTCATATTCAGCGTCTTCGTCTGACTCCTCAGCTTCCTCAGCTGCAACCTCTACAAGATCCTCAAGCAAGGTTGCGTCGTCACCAAGCCATGCTTTGGCAAATGCGGCAGGGCAGCTACAAACCTGGCGTTGAGGTGTCGCAAGCAAGAAACCATCAGAAATGCCCTTTTTCCAAGCGAAGTCCCGAGTTACCTCAGTCACAAATTCATAAAAAGATCTTTCGACCTCAGTCATAGGCACAGATTCTCGTCGCACCTCTCGTGTAGGCCGATGCATTTGAACATCGCGTTTTCTAGTCCGCGTGAGAACGTGACCCAACAGATTTACTTTTTCCAGGCTGGCTGCAAGGTCAGCGCGATAAGCTTCCGACTTCAACTTATCTGAAGTTGGTGGGTCGTTGATCAGAGCTGCCAGTTGGTGAGATTCAGCGAGCAACTTGGTATCTGTAGCTGCTTGGAGATGCGCCATGATCTCTTCTGATGTGGATTTAGTGTTCAACGCTGCATCACGGGCTTTAACCAACGGCTGATTTGCACGGATCATTTCATGAAAGCTACTCTCATATTGGAAATGATCAGGGTCGCATAACTGAAGAAGCTGAAATAGGTCTCTGTTATGCAGGTTGACTGGTGTGGCCGAAAGTAGGATTCGATAGTTAGACACTTCGCGCAGTAGCTCGCCTAGACGGTTTGCCGAGCTATCTGGGTTACGCATGTAGTGAGCTTCATCGAAGACAACTACATCGACGAGCGGTTCGCTGCCCTCGTGCTCGTCCAACAGGGTAGCCAGTATTGATGTTGCTCTAGGGGACCTTCCTTTTGAAGTTGCTGCCGATTTTTCAGAAGAAGGCCTCCATGACTTTGGAGGGCGTATGGCTTGATAACTTGTAATCCACGCCTTAATCGGGCCGCTGGCTGATGACTCGCGAAGCTCTTCAGTTAGTGTCTTGGCATCAACAATTTGCGCGTTTATACCAAATCTATTCTTGAGCTCGTCTTGCCATTTTTCTCTTAGCATTGCTGGGCAGACGATCAGTAGTCTGCGCATATCCTCTCTGGCTCTGAGCTCTGTCCAAATCAAACCTGCTTCTACGGTTTTACCTAAACCCACTTCATCTGCGATCAACAAACCATTAGCTGGGGAGTCCAGCAGCGTCATCAACGGTTTGTATTGATGGGCGTAGAAATCAGTTTGCGTGATGCCCATTGAGTAAACCAAGTTGGCAAGGCGACCTGCCAAGTGAATCTGGGTGAGGCTTCGCCTGAAGTCAGAAGACCTACCGATTTTTCTAGCATTGATTGCATCGTACGGATCGCTAAGGTTAGAGTCATCTACTCTCTCCACTTGATCCTCAGCTACATAGTCTGTGCTGCCATCTTGATGCCACTTGATTTGAATATAAAGACCGCTGGAACGCTCTCTTTGCTGCCCCGTGGTTGATCCAACCTTGCCTGGGTTATCCAGCCTGCGTACTTCGATGCCTTTATCCCAATTCATAGATTGCTATTTTTTCGAATATTTGTTGATTGCACCTGAAAGCTGGTCTTTAACTAGCTTCACCAGGGAAGACGGAGAAATGACAGATACATCTGATCCATATTTCAATATGTCACCCACCAATTCGCGCTCATCAGAATATGGAATCTCAAGGGTGTAGGTTCCATCCTTGTTGATGCTTCCAATTTGATCTGGATGCCACTCTTCATTCTGTACCCAGCGAGCTCTTTCAGCATTGAAAGTAATCTTTGCCCAGTCCTTGACTCGGCCACCGAATATCCCATATCCACTTTGCATGCTCTCGCGAACCATTTCAGGGTCAAACTCTTTGGCCTCTAGTTCAAGAAGTTCGCAATCTGTAATGGCATCCACTGAGAAGCTTCTTAGGCCGTGACGCAGATGGCACCAAGCATCCACATACCAGTTGTCGCGGTAATGAACTAGTTGCTGTGGGGAGATCACGCGCTGGATTGATTCGCCACTTTGACGATTGAAGTGTGTGACCTTTAACTGGAGTCTTTCCAATGTGGCTTTCGCAACAATTTCAAAGGACTTGAGTTGTAGCCTACGTTTGCCCGCATGCACAAGTCGAACTCGTTGGGCCAATGTTTGAGAACTTAGGCCTTGACTGGTCAGCATGTCGTCCAACCGCTTTTGAAGCGGCTTTAGCTTCGGGCCCAAAATCCCAGGCTCTAGCTGTCCGATCATGTTTTGGATCGTGAGTAAAGCCAGGATCTCTTCTTGGCTGAACCACAGCCCTGGGAGCTCTTCGCGTGAGTCTGCAATTTCCAACTTGTATCCCCCTAGGTCTCGATCAAAGACGATGGGAATATTCAGACGATCTCGGAGCTTAGCCAAGTCGCGCTTGAACGTAGCCAATGAGATTTCAAGTTTCGATAGGATTTCATGGCGAGGGACAGCCCGTCGCCCTGTTAATAGGGTTCTGTAGCTGTACAACCGGTCGATTTCACTCATATGCGTCCATTTTTGACAATTATTGGCCAGAATCAGCCAGGTTGGTAAGTGCTAACGCGAAACGCTCCTTTCGCCCCAGCTTTCTTGGTTCAATCCAGACCCCGTAATCAGAAAGTATGAAATTAGTTTCAGAGGCGGTTCTGACCGGTTCGGTTTTCTTATTCGTAGTTGTCAAATGGTGAATGCTGATTTCCGAAGAAATTGCACCTAATTGGGTCAAAAGTGCGAGCAACAAATAACTTAGTCCAAGAATCATGCTTCCTCCCAGTCACCCATGGGGGTCATCTCAATCTTGTCCTTCGGGCAAAGGGGCGGGCCATAAGCAAGGAACTTCCGATACATGGGGACTTGGAAGCCACATTCCGGACATTTGGCGCGAGCCCGTGACCGTGATACAGCCTTGTGGTGGGTTACCTTGAGCTTTCCATGAGGATATGAACCGAGTTTTTTTGCCAGCTGTGTCAGCGTCTCTTTGAGCTCCGGTCCTGCGTCCGCGCTGCGCATAGGTCCTTTCATTCCAAGGCTCAGCGCAATCTTCTTGAATTCTTTGCCGTGTTTGTGTTTGCAATCATCAACGGCATGCACTAGCTCATGCACAAGGGTGTCGAGGACTTCCACTGGCTCATGCAGAGCTGGAGAGATAAAAATTTGATTCTGGTCATTCGTGCTGCTTTGCTTTGACCAACATTGGCCCACATGGTGGCTTCGCGTACCGGTACTAGCAAAGCCACAAGACACCATAACGTCAGAAGGAATTACGTGGTCCTTCGCTAAAAAAATCGGACGAAGTAAGTCAACGGCTGCAAGAAGCCAGGATTCTCGGGTGGTGTACTTGGTCATAAGCTCACTTTGGAAATAAGTCAGGCTCAGAGTGTGGTGAGCCTGGGGCTAATTAAGTGAGCCTCCGAGGGAGGGTTTTTATACAGTGGGTGGCTCAATATGGCTTTTGTCAGGCTCACGCATTGAGCCTCAGTTCTGGAACACTGACAGCGCTACAAACAGTTCAGAGGTAAAGATGACCGCACAGATTCCAGAAAAAATGATCTACAAGGGTGAGGAGCTGTCTTTGTGTGATGAGCCGCTGCACTACTACATGCAGACAGTCGCCAAAGACCTAAAACTCGAAGCTCCATCCTCGGCTCTATGGCGGGGGTATGTAGGTACTTGGACTATTGAAGACGGTCGCTTGTATCTGGTGAAACTCAAAGGTTACAAATCCTCAGACTCAGGGGCTTTGGAGATCGAATTAGGCGAAGTCTTTCCTGACTATCCAGATGGCGTGTTTGCTCATTGGTTCACAGGAGAGCTTCGTTGCCCGATGGGCGGTCTTTTGGAGTATGTGCATGGAGGCTATGCCAGCAGATACGAAATGGACCTGTTCTTGAAATTGGAAAAGGGCGTTTTGGTGTCAGAAAGAATTGTGAACAACGGTCGTGCTGAGCCAAATGCTCCACAAGGTTATCGAATCAACGCAATGACTACCTTCGGCCGGAGATGAGCACATGATTGTTCTAGTCATTACCAGGCTCCTCATTGATCTACTAGGGGCAAAGAAATGAACTACGACCTGTGGTTTTGGATGGGTTGTTACTTCGCAATAGGTGTCGCTCTTGTGCTTGTTGGAAGGCTCCTTGTCAAACTATTCCACAAAGACCAGCGAAGTGATTTTGTAAAAGGCGCACTTGCTGCCCTTGAAGCTGACAAGACTCCTCAAGAAAAGCGTCGGAATTTTTTTAAGAGCGTTGCAACGGGATCCTTGGTGTTTGTTGTGTGGCCAGTTGCCTTTGCTGTCCTCGTTAATGAATTGAGGGGAGGGCCAGCTTCGAGCTATACAAAAGAAGATGAGCCAAAGTTCACGAGCGAGATGAAGGACTTGTTGGAAATCGTCAATCCAAACGAGGTTGAAGTTGCCGCAAAAATAGTTGATCCCAAAAATAGAGTTCCCGATTTGCCGTTTGGACACTTGAATCGTGGCTGGAAGAGGTTGAAATGGAAGATGAGACCTGGAGATGTAATGTGGAGTTTCAGAACATCAGGCTATCAGCCAGGTAATTCAGAGGGGTACAAAGGCCCTCAGTACAGTGCGCCACAAAATGTCGTGTTCGGCTACGCGATAGTTCGAAGCAAAAAAATAGTGGCTGAATTTTTGACGCAGTGGGATTGAAATGTTGAAGTTATTTACGATCATCTTGGCTGGCTCATTTGCCACAAATTCAATGGCTGAGTACGTGGCTCCAGTCTCAACTGAAAAATCATTAGTAGAGATCCACGTCAATAAAGACTGGACTGTGCGTCAGCGTATGGAGGTCATCAACAAAGTTGAGACGGAGCAAGGAATTGCGTTGCTTGGTGAGCAGAAAATCACATACAACAGTGCACATGAACGTGTACGGGTAGTCAAGGCCTACACGCTGCAACCTGATGGCACTAAAGATTTGGTTACAGCTGATCGAATTCGTACGCAAGATGACCAGGATGACACCTCAAACGGTGTTTATAGCGAGTCAAAGGTAAAGGTCATGATTTTTCCCAATCTGAGAGTTGGGAGCAAGACTTACTACCTGGTTGAATCGTTTCAGCACACCCCAGACTTTCCAAATAACTTCTCCTGGTCAGAGTATTTCTCCCCGCACAAGATGTACGGACAAGCGGAGGTTAAGTTCTCACATGCCTCCACGCTTGACATCAAAGTCAATGGACGTGGCATGTCTGGGGGGCGAGTGGATGATTCTGCATCCTCTCGAAAAGGCGTAACGCACTACGTGTACCGCTATACCCAGACGACTGCAGACCCCGCAGAGCCAAGCATGGTGAGCTATGTTGATTACGCACCGCAATTTTCAGCCAGCAGCTTCAAGAGCTATGCGGATGTGGCAAAGGCATATCACGATCGCGCACGTCCGAAGGCATCGACCACCCCCGAAATCGTTGCACATGCACGTAAAGTGGTTGGAGATGCAACCACTGAGCAAGAGAAAGTTAAACGACTCTATTTGTGGGTTTCGCGAAACATACGTTACCTAGGCGTGTTTGCTGGGTCAGGTGGCTATGTCCCACATCCGGCGCAAGACATTCTCCGGGCAAGGTACGGTGACTGTAAAGATCATGCAACATTACTTGAAGCACTACTGAGAGCAGTTGGTATAGAGAGCTCTCAGGTTCTGATCAACTCAGACAAATCCTACAAACTACCTGAGGTTCCGAGTGCTGCGGTTTTCGATCACGTGATCACATATGTTCCATCACTCGATTTGTTTTTAGATTCAACTTCTCGCTTCACCCCAATTGGTCTTTTACCAGAGGGCGATGTTGGAAAGCCAGCCTTGATAACTGCAACTGGACAAGTGATCACTACGCCCTTGGATGATGTGGAGAAGGACAAAACAGTTACACAGACCAAGATGACACTTCATCCCGATGGACGAGTAACGGGCAAATCTAGAGTCGAGCAGTTCGGCTACTTCCAGCTGCTTTCAAGAGCCCGGGTTTACAGAAATCAGAACAAGCCACAGGAAGAAATAGTTGGGAATATGTTGTCCAGATTCAATGAATCGGGCACTGGACGGATTGAGCACTCTGATCCTTTGGATTTGGAAGGCCCTTGGGTAGTGAACTCTGAATACTCCTTAGACCCAGTGGCAAATCTTCCCGGAGTAGTAGCGTTGACGCTTCCAATTGGGTTGGCTCAAGGGCGATTTCAAACCCTAGCTGGGGTCAAAGCCCTAGGCGCAAGCAAGTTCCCCCATATCTGCGGTTCATCCTCCCACAGGGAAGTTATTGAAATGGCGCTTCCTGATGAGTCTCGTATTGCTCGGACTCCTGCTGATATCAATTTCAAAACGAAGACCCTGAACTACTCCGCAATCTACCAAGTTGCTGGAAAGAAAGTTCAAGTCACGAGATCATTTGAGGCAAATAGAGGTAGGTCTGTTTGCGGCAAAGAAGATGACCTGGAGTGGGACCAATTCACTAAAGTTTTGCAGAGAGATCTGCGCCAACAATATTTCCTGGAGTAAGCCAATGAAGATAGAAGTTGTCATTGGAAACATCGTCAAGCAGCTTGACGTAGAGGCCGTTGTGAATTCGGCTAACGCAAATCTTCGTCTTGGATCGGGAGTTGCTGGCGCAATTCATACGGCTGCAGGTCCCAAATTGGAGGAATATTGCCATCCATTTGCACCCCTTGAGCTCGGGGCTGCATTGATTACCCCTGGCTTTGACCTGCCTAATAAGTGGGTTATCCATGTTCGATCTGCTCACTACATCAACAACACCGACCCAGAGCGATACATGGCGTTTGCCATTTTCTCGATGCTCAATGTGGCAAGGGAAAACAAGATCAAAACCTTGGCAATGCCAGCCATCGGAACAGGCATGTTCAAGTTCCCGGCGATTCTGGCTGCGCGAATTACTGCCAAATGTTTGCAGGAATTTGCAAAAGGCGAAAACGATATCGAGCTAGTTCGAATTTGTGTTGTGAACGAAGAGATGCAGCAACTATTTGAATCAGCAATAACGCTCGAAGGCGCACCATGTTGATTGAGTCCTATGTTGTCAATTTTTCTGAAGTCAAGCGTTTTCTGACAAGCCTTCAGATCGAAGATTTTGTAGTTGTGAGTGAAAACATATTTGCGCTCACTGAAAAGCAGGAGCCGGATGTAGACGATCTTTTGTCAGACAGTACACCTGTGAATCATCCAGAAGCTTTATTGCTCGTTAACAAGGACTATGCACGTAATCTAATCTTCAATGGTGATAGCTTTGAGTTTTTTAAAAAATCACATGACATTCAAAACCTCGATGGGGTTAGCCTTCATTTGACGTTTGCGAACTCGGATCTTATGAGAGACATGCAAGAGTTAGCAGTTAAGAAAGTTGTTGATGGAATCTTTGTGAAAAGTTTGACGCATCAAGCACTTTTGGCAATCCAACAAATTCAGAAGCAAAGGTCGCAAGACAACCAATTAGCTTTGTCGAAGGCTATCTCAATCTGTACCAATTCATTTGATTGACAACTTGATTTCTGTTGCTAAAATCTGAGCAACATTAAGAGATGGGTCGACGCCCACGCCAACCTGCCTACCCGGGCAAGGTGGATCGCGAAAGCGGATGTGGCTTCTTATGAAGCAACCAAACGGGCAATAGCGTCGACCCTCCTAGAACGGAGGGTTTTTTGTTTTCTACGTCTGTTATTCATCCCGAACTTATTCAGGCATACACGGAGACCGAGTTTCGTGTTCTGGAGGGGATGCCTTTATCGATTTGGGTGGGAAAGCTCAACAGCGAATTACTTGCGGTTCATAAGCAGTATCGGGTTGAGTGCAGTGCATTCCTAACGGCTTGCAATCCTTTCAGCCAAGAGCTTTCAGATGAGGCAAATTCTGAGAGGCAAATAGCGCTGGCCAAGGAGCTCACTACCCGCAGTCTGGAGTTTTTGCCCGGAATTGGTCAACATTCTTCGAACCAGTGGCCAGGCGAGCCAAGTTATTTGGTATTAGGTCTGACGCTAGAGGCGGCGAAAGCCTTAGGCGCTCGACTTGAGCAAAACGCAATTGTTTGGACTGGAGTTGATGGAGTGTCTCAACTGATTCTTTTAAGGTAAATATATTTAACTGAATTTCAACAGGCTCATCAATTGAGCCTCACGAGAGTGATGATCTAAGTGCGGGCAGAAAGTTCGCGTCGCCGATTTAAGGACAACTTGCAGGGCGACTCATAAATGCTGCTAAAGCGTCGTCTGCGCCCTTCCCGCACGCAGCGAACGCCAAAGTTCGTAATCAGCGGGTAGGAGAAAAATCATGGGGAAATTCACCCTTCGTATCGATGAGCGAGTTCTTAACCTTCAGACCACGCCAGGGTCTGCTCGAATTTATGTCCGTGTCGCAGATGGACAAGATTTCATTTTTGATCCAGATCTGGATCGCTATCTGAGTGAAGATGGCGGGTCTAAATTTGACCCTTATGCATTGGGGTTGGATCCTGCACTCTTGACCACAAAGCTGCATGAGGCGGTGCGTCAGCGCCGCCTTGAAATCCAGAAGATAAACGATGACCCGTTCGAATCGGGAGAGCGGGTGAAGTTGTTTGATAACGGGGACTTTCGGTATTTCGTTTCCCTGGACAAGGTTCGATCTTTGGCGGGCGGTTACTCATTGGCGATTTCGAGTCAGTGGGACTCATCAGCGCGCCCGGAAGAAGAGCAGCTCAGATTCAGGGCCTGTATAGATCGTTCTGGTCTTGAGCAATTGCAAGCGCTGATACAGCGGGAGTTGGCCAATTGAGCGCCGGTGTCGGATGGGCTTGGTGGCACCAGAGCAAGTTGTATGTCAATCAGTTCAATGAACCGATCCCTAAGTGGGTGAATGACATCCAGATTTACAACAGGCTACGTCTGATCAAACTGGTCACCCGCCTTAATTGGCGACTACCAGAGGACGTATTGCCTGATCCACAGTCTGACGAGGGCATTGGGCCAGTCAAGAAAAGCAAACGATGAGGATTTGACCCTTGAGCAGGGGTGGGGGGATTTGATCCAGATTGCGGCCCCCTTCATTCGATTAAGCCGCTAAATAGGAGGAAACCATGGGAATTCACACAGAAGGCATAGACCTCAAGTACAGGCCAGCAACTTACTTCTGGGCTCAGGAGCACGGTATTTCTTTGCTCTCTGACATAAAGGGTGCAGAGAGACGGCGTATCTACGCCAATGCCTTGGAAGTCGGGGAGGAAGACCTGTTGCCAAAAACTGTCACAGAAGAAGTCCTGAGTGAAGAGGATCGACAGATGTTGGGACGAGTACACCCTGCATTCATGGGGGGCGAGTACTTGCCTAGCCGTGATCGTCAGGAAGTTGAAATTGCTCGAATCACGATTGCCTCGACAACGCAGGATGTGACTTGTGTATATGCCCGACAAGTAGGGCAGAGAATCCATTACAGAGTGGTGGATGAATACGGGGGGGACACCCTAAGTGGGACAGGGCTTCGAACAAGTACTAAACCATTGAAGTTGGAGGAGTTGGTTGAATTTTTCCTAAATAGTTGGGACCTGATCAGTTGTCTTGACTGTAATTTTGAAGGGGACAGTTATCCGCGTGATCGAGTGCATTGGTTCATCGTGGACGCTTCAAGCAGTTTTTATGCTGAATTCAATGCACTAATCAGAGCCAAAGTTAATGAATGGCTTGATGCCAAAGAGGAGAGTGAAGATGAATGAAGACCAGATTTGGAAGGCGTTCGGTCTAATGATGGAGATGTACGAAAACAAGGTTTTCACCGAACTGGACCGCAGCCAGGTTACTGAGCCGGGTCTAAGGGACTTCCGCAGAATGCTAAAAAACAGATTGTTGAATCGTGAAAAAGGGCTACCAACTGTGGACGAAGTTGAAGGCCTAAAAATTCTTGCTCTGGACTTTCTAAACCATACACCCGGTCGTATTCCTTCACCCTACGGGCAATGACATTTTTTGAAGCAGTTGGTAAATATTCATGGAGGATAAAAATATGCTGACAGATAAGATTTCACAAGCCTTAGCAGTTGCAGTGGAGGCGCACGATGGACAAAAACGGAAGGGAACTAACATCCCCTACATTGCCCACCCGATGGGTGTTGCCTCAATCGCCTTAGAGCACGGTGCGGATGAAGAACAGGCTATGGCAGCTCTACTGCACGATGCAATTGAAGATGGCGGTGCTCCATATGCACTACGAATTAGGAAACAGTTCGGCGATCGAGTGGCTGACATCGTAGAGGGATGTACTGATGGCGTGCCTGATACCTCAGGGAAAAAGGAGCCTTGGGTGATTCGTAAAGAGCGCTACCTCGCACATCTTGAAAATGCCACAGATGATGTGCTTTTAGTCAGTGCATCGGACAAACTGCATAACGCTCGTGCGATTGTTGAGGATATGCTGGAAATCGGGACATCGGTATTTGATAGGTTTACTGCATCTCAGGAGCAAACGCTCTGGTATTACGAGTCTTTGGCACAAATATTTGCAAGTCGTAAAACGCCAATTGCGAGACCATTGACAGAAACCGTGCGAAGAATGAGGGAGTTGACTCAGAACAAAGTTGTGAAATTATGAAAAAAACGCCCCATGAGGGGCGCATAACTCCGTTGACAACTGCATCTGTGACCAATTTCATGGTTAAGGGAGTGACTGAAGGTTAAGTTCCATCGGGCTCATGACATGAGCCTGTACTTAGTTCTAATGACAGTCATCAACTGAAAAGGTGCTTGTATGTCTTTCTGGCAAATACTGGGCAAGTGGGCTTATTCAGACTCAGGCGAGTCAATTCAGAAGGTCTCTGATACAACGTCAATTTCCTCTGAAGGAACGGTTTACAGTCGAATGGGGAACACAACTGTGGGTAGCGACGGCTCGGTCTTTACCCAAATGGGCAGTTTTAGTTCTGACGGCAGTACCAGAATGGGCAGCACAGCGACTGGGCTGGGTGCAGTGTTTAATCAAGACGAAGAAGATCGCTTCTAAAGAGAAAACGACCATGCACAACATACATATGGCCGAATTCACAGAAGAGTTTTCAGTCTGCTGGAATGCCGCAGGCTCGCACATTCAGCGGATGGCAGGTGGTGACCTCATGAGTTGGCTTAAGGCCAATCTTGCGCCTCCCTTCTTAGAACACTTGTCCTTCAGGCTAGGAAATCAATTGTTCTTCATCCAACTTGAAGATGAAGACGGCCTACTTGAGGTCCCAGGTAGTCCGGACGGCCTTAGGGCGATTGCAGATGGTTGCAATGGGCATGCATGCCTGATGCCTATGCAAAAACAGGGGGGACGATGGCATCCGACAGCGCCAGGTTGGGGGCTGATTGATGCAATCACAAGAAAGACAATTGATCCAATTTCGTATGTATCTGAAGAAAAGATAGAGATGACAGACTGGGAATTGCAGGATTTTGCTGTCCAGGTTGTTCGAAATGATCTGAAACAGTCTGGTCGTGAGTTGATGTCTTGGAATGGAAATCCCGAAGTCCTACCTTCCATCTGGTTTGTAGGAGATGACGGCCCAGAATGGGTTTTAGTTCGCTCGTATCGATTTCCAGACGAAGATGAAGGGGTGCCAGAAAATATCGAAGAAATTAAAAATCAATTCACGAAGGCATCTGCCAAAGGAAACTATGCAGCAGTTGGAATTGCCGATGTGACCGAAATGTTCAGTGTGGAAAACATTGATTCGGATGTAATTCCAAAGATCTATCGAGGAAATGGGTTGAATGTCAAATACGAGGGGTTGAGGAGCATCACTTGAATCAATCATCTCGCCCTCGTTATCTGACCAAGTCCAAATTTAAGCTAGCGCTTGAGTGCCCGACTAAGCTTTTCTATGCAGGCCAGCGGGGGTTGTACTTTGATAAAAACAGCGACAACGATTTTCTTCAATCGTTGGCAGATGGTGGCCACCAGATTGGAGAGCTGGCGAAGTACAAATACCACCACGATCCAATCGGAGCAGGGATTACCGTAGAAACGCTTGATTACGACAAGGCGATTCGTATTACCCAAGAAAAGCTTGCCGCTGAATCACGAGCCGTTGTTGCTGAAGCGGCCCTGCTTGTCCATCCGTATTTCATCAGAGTAGACATACTCATTCATGACGAACATTCAAAGTCTATTGAACTTATTGAAGTGAAGTCCAAGAGCGTCTCAGATGAAACTGTAGCTTCAGAGTTTAGGAATTCCTCTGGGAATTACGATGCGAAATGGTTGCCATACCTTTACGACGTGGCCTTTCAAGCTGAAGTCGTTCGGATGGCATTTCCGGGATACAAGGTGATCCCAAAATTGTTATTGATTGACTCATCTGTCGCATGCGATGTGACTGGCTTGCATCAGATGTTTCCCATCATCACGGAAAAGGATCCAGAGAACGGACGATCTCGCGTAAGAGTCAATACTCCTGATGGCGTTTCGCTCACCAGCCTTGGGGAGCTCAACTTTCTCCGAGAGGTTGACGTCTCAAATGTGGTGAGTGATTTGAGACAGAAGCCGATTGATAACCTCGCTCATGTTCCTCAATCTGCAGGAACTTCAATGCTCACATTTATGCCGTGGGCAGGAGAAATTCAGATCGCAGGGGAACGTGTTTTTCACGGATTGTCAAAAAATTGCAAAAACTGCCAATTCCGAGCTTCTGAGGGAGATCAGCTGCTTAGTGGTGTACATGAATGTTGGCAGACAGCAATGAGCCAGGGGGTGATCCACGGAGCTCAGAAAGTAGTTGACCGTTCGCTCCCCTTATCAATTGATATATGGGGGGGGGGATCCGGCAGTAAAAGCATGGCAGATGCTGTCCTGAAATGTGGTCGAGGCTTCTTGTCTGATATTCAAGAAGATGACATTCGCCCAAAAAACTCTGGATCTGGAATTGGCATGACTGCCCTCGAACGGCGCATGGCACAAG
>Ga0213920_1000681_pt1 | contig 23269 bp, 10 predicted proteins | sample McNCre1117MG_FD_161054 | JGI IMG/M metagenome (GOLD analysis project Ga0213920, IMG submission 161054) | Freshwater microbial communities from McNutts Creek, Athens, Georgia, United States - 11-17 MG | ecosystem: Environmental > Aquatic > Freshwater > Creek | place: USA: Georgia | collected...
CCCTGAGTCGCGCGACATGTTGGAGCGTGGCGTGGCCGAAGCCATCACCTTCCCATGGGGCTCGATGACTTTGTTTGGCATCGACAAAGTGGTGAAGTACCACATGGATGTGCCTTTCTACGCGACCCCATTTGTGTGGGTGATGAACAAAGACAAATACGCCGCCTTGTCGGCCAACCAAAAGAAAGCCATCGACAGCCATTGCACCAGCGAGTGGGCTGAGAAAGTCGGCAGCGCCTGGGCTGATTTTGAAATTGCAGGCCACGTCAAATTGGCAGCTGACCCCAACCGCGAAGTCTACAAACTCACGCCTGATCAACTCGCCGAATGGAAAAAGGCTGTCGCACCTGCCGAAGTGCAATGGGCTGCAGATGTGAAGAAAAAAGGCGAAGACCCTGTGGCCATCATGAACGCGTTCAAGCAGTCATTGGCCAAGTACAAGTCGGGCATGTGAGACAGGCATGAGCACTGAATCTGCGCCTCGCAAAAATCCATTCGATCGCATCATCGATGGCATCGAATGGATGGCTGCGCTCTTTGTCGGCATCGTCGCAGCCAACATCTTCATCTCGGTGTTGCTGCGCAAATTCTTCGACACCTCCATTCCCGACAGCTACGACTTCGGTCGTTTGTTGTTGGGCATTTTGATTTTCTGGGGCATTGCCGCCACCAGTTATCGCGGCAGCCACATCACGGTGGATTTGCTGTGGACGGGCGCCAGCCCACGCATGCGCCGATTCATCGACGTGTTCGCCACGCTGGTGTTGCTGTTTGTGGTGACGGTGCAAACCATCATGCTGTTCGACAAGGTCAGCATGACCTACATCGACAACGTGCTGACCTACGACCTGAACTTGCCCACATGGCCTTTCTTCGCCGTGGCGTGGATGGGTGATGTGTGCGCGGTGTTGTTGATTGGCATCCGGACTTGGCGACTGATCTTCCAGCCCGAGGCTTTGGAAGACCACCCTGAAATGAAAACAAGCGAATAAAAAATGGAACTAAGTACCGATGCCGTCGCCATCATTGGCTTTGTCGTGTTGTTCGTGCTGATGCTCTTGCGCGTGCCTGTGGGCATGGCCATGGGCTTGGTGGGCGTGGTGGGCTACAGCTATATCGCGGGCACCGGCCCCGCGCTCAAGCTGATTGGCCAAACCTCCATGCGCACCGTGACGGACTACACCTTTGGGGTGATCCCGATGTTCATGCTGATGGGCGCTTTTGTGTCGGTCTCGGGCGTGAGCCGCGAGCTGTTCCGCGCAGCCAATGCCTTCATCGGCCATTTGCGCGGCGGTTTGGGCGTGGCCACCGTGTTGGCTTGCGGTGGCTTTGCAGCCATTTGCGGCTCATCGGTGGCGACAGCCGCCACCTTCTCTGCTGTGGCTTACCCTGAAATGCGCCGCTTTGGCTATCCGCAATCTTTCTCCACAGGCGTCATCGCCGCGGGTGGCACCTTGGGCGCCATGCTGCCTCCTTCCACCGTGTTGGCGGTCTACGCCATCTTGACGCAACAAGACATTGGCAAGCTCTTCATGGCGGGCATCGTGCCCGGCTTGTTGGCGATGAGCATGTACGTCATCACCATCATGCTGATCGTGTACTTCCGCCCCGACTGGTTGCCTGCGGGTGAGCGCAAGTCGTTCCGCGAACGCGTGAGTGGCTTGAAGGATGTGTGGGCGCCCTTGGTGTTGTTCTTGTTCGTCATCGGCGGTTTGTATGGCGGCTTCTTCACACCGACCGAAGCGGGTGGCGTGGGCGCCAGTGGTGCGTTCTTGCTGGGCGTGCTGCGTGGCAAGCTGGACCGCGCAGGCATTCGCGAAGCGCTGCTGTCGGCCACACGCACTTCGGCCGCAGTGTTCACTGTGTTGATTGGTGCGCTGCTGTTTGGCTACTTCTTGACCATCACCCAAACGCCGCAAAAGCTCACCGAGTTCTTGACCAGTTTGGGCGTGGGCCGCTACGGCGTGCTGGCCATGATCATGCTGATGTACTTGGTGCTGGGCTGTTTGATGGACGCCATGGCCATGATCATCTTGACGGTGCCGATCATCTACCCCGTCATCTTGCAACTGGGCTTCGACCCGATTTGGTTCGGCATCATCATTGTGATGACGGTGGAGTTGGGGCTGATTCACCCGCCGGTGGGGATGAACGTCTTCGTCATCAAGAGCGTGGTGAAAGACGTGAGTTTCATGACCATCTTCAAAGGCGTGATCCCATTCGTCATCACCGACATCTTGCGCCTCATCATCTTGATCGCCTTCCCGATCATTGCGCTGTGGTTGCCGAACCGCTTGTGATGCAACGGTGACGCATGCAAAAGAGGCCTTGGTTTTCCAAGGCCTCTTTTTTTATATTGTGCTGTATCGGTTGACGTGAGCAATGGGGGTTTAACAAACCTTGTAAAAACTCAAATGCACCGCGTCGGGCAAGCGCAAACCCACGCCAATGAACTGGTGCTCGGCCAACCAAGCCCATTGCGGGTGGGTCGCTTCAAACTTGGGCTGGCAGCGAAAGTAAACGCGCGCGGGGTCCACGGGTTCACCACGCCGAATCTTGGCGGAGTCTTCGGCAGACGCCACGCGCAACGCCGTGTTTTGCACAAACACACGGCTGCCGTCTTGCAGCTCCAGCACGTAACGTGCGTCTAAATGCGCCTGCGTGCCATCGCCCACGATCAACTGAAAATCGGCCCCGCCCGGCACGATGCGGCCCTGCATCTGCGGCCCTGTCACCGTGCCACCCGTGATGGGGATCATGCGGCGCATGCCCATCGCGGTTTGACCGACTTCAACAGGTGCATCAATCGTGACCGCGAGGTCACACAGGTGTTCGAGCGTGGGGGCAGGTAAGGTCATTGGCGCATGTTAATGCCCACGCATCAACGCTCGCGCAACGCTTGCGACACGTTTTGCAGCGGACGGAACAGGTACTCCAACACGGTTTTTTGGCCCGTACGGATTTCCACGGTCGCGGTCATGCCGGGGGTGGGTTCAAGCTTCAAACCTTTGCGCACACGGTTGGGGTCTTTGATGCGCACCAAGATGCGGTAGAAACCTTCTTCCATGTCGGCGGGGTTGGCGCCGGGTTTGCGCTGTTGACGGTCGTCTTTGAGGGTATCGGGGCTCAAGTGCTCCAACTCACCGTCTAAGCCGCCGTATTTGTTGAAGTCATACGAGCTCAACTTCACCACGGCTTTTTGACCGACTTTCAAAAACGCCACTTCAGATGGCTTGACGTAGGCCTCAACCAACATTTCGTCTTCGGTGGGCACGATTTCCAAGATGGGCTGGCCCGCTTGAATCACGCCCCCGACGGTGGTCACTTGCACGTTTTTCACCACGCCCTTCATGGGCGACTTCACGGTGGTGTGCAAGAACGCGTCTTGTCGCGCCGATGCGTTTTCTTTGGTTTGCGACAACTCAGACGACACGCGGGTCAACTCGTTGTTGGCGTCGGTGAGGTAGCGGTTTTTACGCTCCGCACGTTGGCCCATCAGTTCGGCTTGTTGGCGCTTCAAGCGCAACAGCTCCACCTCGGACATCACGCCGCCTTGCACCAAAGGTGCAGTCATGGTGATTTCACGCGTGATGGCCGACAACGAAGAGTCGAGCGCCACCAACGACTCGGCCAGCGCCAACTTGCGCGCTTCATAGGCCTGCGTTTCTTGCAACACCAATTGCTTTTCAGCGTGCAGCTGTGGAGGAAAAGTCAGCGGGGTGTTGTTAGCCTCCGCACGCAAACGCGCCGCGATGGCCAACAATGACAAGTACTTTTCGTTCGCTTCACGGTAGCCAGCACCAGAACGTGCATCGTCCATTTGCAAGAGCACTTGGTCTTTCTCGACCACATCGCCCTCGCGCACCAGCATTTCGCGCAGAACGCCTGAGTCCAAGCTTTGAATCACTTGTTCGCGGCTGGAAGGAATGACCTTGCCTTGGCCGCGTGTGATTTCATCCAAACTGAAAAAACCTGCCCAAGTCAACGCCACCACCAGCGTGGCGCCGGTGGCCCAGACCAAGATACGACTGGCTTCGCGCTCGTCGTCTTCGACGGTGCTGATACCAAATTGTTTGCTTCTCATCTCAAAACTCCTTAGCGTTGCGCGGCTGCCGTTTTCACGTCAATGCCCCGCGACAACTTGTCAATCATTTCTTGCTTGGGGCCGATGGCCACGCATTGGCCCGCCTCGATCACACCGATCAAATCGGCCCATTCCAGCAACTGCGGGCGGTGGGTCGACATCAACAACGTGCGACCCTTGAGCCATTCGCCCAACACGGCGATGACGTGAGCTTCGGTGTTTTGGTCCATGTTGGCCGTAGGCTCGTCCATGAACACCAATTGCGGATCGCGCAGCATCATGCGTGCGATGGACAACAACTGGCGTTGGCCGCCTGACAAACCGCCACCGGCTTCGGTGATGGGCATGTCCAGACCGCGTGGGTGTGAGGCCACCAAGTCGTACAAATGCAAAGACTTCAGCACATCAATGATCTTGGCATCGCTGATCCACGCTTCGGACAGCACCATGTTTTCACGCAAGGTGCCCATGAACAACTGCGGGTCTTGGCCCACATAGCCCATGCAGCTGCGCACTTCAGCGGGCTCGATCTGTTGCATCTCCACACCGTCCAAGCGCACGCTGCCCGCAAGCGGCGTGTACAAGCCAGCCATCAAGCGCAGCAAGGTGCTCTTGCCGCTGCCGACGCGGCCCAACAGGGCCAAGCGCTGGCCCGGCTCGACCTTCAGCGACAAACGCTTGATGACGGGAATGGCATGCTCACCGGGGTAGCCAAACTCCAAGGCTTGCGCCTCTAAGCCACCGGCGATGTGTTCTGGCGTGACATAGGTGCGCTTGATGTCGCGGTCGCGTGGACGCTTCATCAAACCATCCAAGGTTTCCAGCGACGAGACCGCTTGTTGGTAACGCGCGGCCAACGACATCACGCTGCTCAGCGGCGAAATGGCGCGACCGGCCAAGATGACCGAGGCGATCAAGCCGCCCAGTGTCAGCATGTTGGCGTGAATCATGTACACGCCCACCACCACCATCGCCACCGTCACCAGCTGCGACACCGCCGTGGTGAAACCCATGATCCAGTTGGTCAACGAGCGAATTTCTTTGTACGAATCAGAGCCCGCTTTGTTAGACGTTTCCCAACGACGCTGCAAATAGCTCTCGGCGTTGTGGGCCTTGAGCAGCTCCAAGTTCAGCACCGACTCGACCAACACGCTTTGCTTGTCGCCCGCTTCTTTCATGTTGGCGCGCATGGCCTTCATGAGTGGCTTTTGCGCCCACAAACCTTGGGCAATCAGCACTGGCATGGACAACGCAGGAATCCATACCAAGTGCCCCCCCACCATGGCAATCATGCCCAAGAACAACAGCACAAACGGCATGTCGGCCAACACGACCAACGACGCCGAAGAGAAGAAGTCGCGCAACGATTCAAAGTCGCGCATGGAGCTGGCAAAAATACCCACCGACTGCGGACGGTTCTCTAAGCGAATGCCCATCACCTCACGCAGCAGCGTGGCGTTGATGGCCAAGTCGGCCTTCTTGCCGCCCAAGTCCACCAAGCGTGCTTTGAGCCAACGCATGATGAACTCCAACACAATGGCAATGGCCGTGCCGATGGCCAAGGTCCACAACGACGCGTAGGCTTGTGTGGGCACCACGCGGTCATACACGTTCATCGTGAAAAACACGCTGGCCAAAGTCAGCACGTTGGCCACCACCGTGGCCACCATCGACTCCACATAGAAATGACGGAAGCGCCACAGCGTGCCCCAAAACCAGCTGAACGCGGCGCCCTGCATGGGGGCCAAGGTTTGGTCGCTGCGCTTGGGTTGCAGCTTGACCACCAGGACTTCTTCACGCGCCAAGCCTTGCAACTGCTGCAGGTTCACTTGCTCATCTTGCATGCCGCCTTCGGCCCACCAAACGGTGGCCATAGAGCCATCGATGGCGCGCAGGACGCATGAGCGGCCATCCACCAAAGACACCACCACGGGCAACACATAACTTGGAATCTCGGCCAAAGGCTTGCGGCTCCAACCAGCGATCAAGCCGTGTTGTTGCGCCAAATCGGGGTAGGCCTCTAAGGGAATGCGACCTTGGTCGTCCAAGGCAAAGCCTTGTCGCATCGCGGGCACATGCACGGGGTGGCCCAAGTGCTTGGCCGCCATGGCCAAACAGACCAACAAGGTGTCAGTTGAACCGTCTTTTTTTTCTGGAGTACGCATAACGAACCGAGTAAGAATTAAGGAGTGAAACGTCGGGCCAAATCACCCATAGACGCCAACAAGCGGGTGCGAGCAATCTGCTCGTCGTAATAAGCCGACGTGGCGGCACTTTGGTAGCCGAAGGCTTCGGCCTGAATGTTCAACAAGTCCAACAACTGGCGGCGTGCCAAGCGGAACTGTTGGCGGTAACCCTCCACCACCTTGTCGCCCACGCGGGCTTGTTCGGCGCCTTGTGTGGCGCGGTCGCGTGCCGAGGCCCACTCGTGCCACGCCAAGCTGGCCTTTTCGCGCGCCAGCAAACGGGCTTCTTCTAACGCGAACTGAGCCGCTTGCAACTGGCTCACTGACGTTTGAACTTGTGCCGATGTGGCGCCTCCGTTGTACAGCGGCATGTTGAGCTGAAGCTGGGTGAAGTTGTCGATTTGTGGCTCAAGCTTGGAGTTGAGTTTGTAGGGGTTGACTTGGCGCGTCACGCTCAAATCGACCGTGGGCCAATACAGGCCCTTGGCCATCTCGACTGCCGCTTCTGCGGCTTGCACCTGTGCGCGTTGCTGGGCGATGGCCGGCAAGTCTTCCAACACCCCGCCTTGTAACTCTTCCACGCTGCTAGGCACTTGGTACAAACGCCCGCCATTGCGCACCGACTCGGTCAAGCCTGAGGGTGCAATTGGCAAGCGGTCGGTCCAAAAGCGGTTCAAACGTTGGCGGGCTTGAGACAACTCGGTGTCGCGTTGCAGCTTGATCAGCTTGGCATTGTCCATACGCACTTGGGCTTGCTCTAAGTCGATGCGACGACCTGAGTCGACGTCGACGATTTTGCGAATGTCGTTGAGCGTGACTTGGTGCGACTCTAAGTTTTTCTTGGCCAAGTCGGCCATCTCTAAAGAGCGTGCCCAGTTGATGTAAGCCTCGGCGGCCAACTGCGCCACGTCGTCGCGTGTGACCGCCTCTTGAAACTCGCTGCCTTCGGTCAATGCCTCGGCGCGGCGGGCATCGGCCTCGATGCGACCACCTGACCAGAGGTTCAAACGTGCCGACGGCGTAGCGGCATTGCTTTTGACGCTGCTCGTCGCAGGCAAATTGCCTGATGCGTAACTGTTATGCGCCAACCCCATGCTCACCTGTGGGTAATGCGCAGCGCGGGCACGGTCGATGTCGGAACGCGCCGCATCGGTCTTGGCCTTGGCCGCGATGAGACTTGGGTAGATGGTGAGCGCGTTCTGCACAACGTCGGTGAACGACTGCGCTTGGGCGCCAGCGCCCAAGACACACAATGCCAACGCCACAGCCGTACGGGCTGGAAAGATACGTTTGGTGTTCATGATTTGATAGGTAGAGTTGTTTTTGTTACTTATTTACTAAAAATTGTAACCTAAAAAAGCAAAATGCCTTTTCTGTGAACAGAAAAGGCATTTTTATTGATTTTGTCAGTTTTGAGTGGTTTTGGCACTCACTTTTTGCAAAAACAATTAGAGGAGGACGTGGATCGTTTGGTCTACGTACAGGTGATGGACAAGGCCGTTACTTTGTATAAACGTGTAATCTTTGTAAGCTAAGCCATCAGGCGCTTGGTTTGTACCATTCAATATGGCCCCCCCAGTCACAATCACGGTATCAGCAGCATCGCCTTTGATATAAAGAATGTCGTTCTCTGATTGCAGTACGGTATTCAAATTAAGTGTTATCTTATTGTTTGCAGTTGATGCACCAACACCCAAATCAATCACTTCAATGTTGTCAATCCTAGCAGCCGTTGAACCTACAGCGGTTAAATCAAGGGTGACGTTATCTTTATTTAAAATCAAAGCATCAACACGATTAACTATTGGAACAGTATTCTTGTTTGTAGACCCACCTACAACCTCTAAACCAGTTGTATCAGAAATGTTGTAATAATAATTATGCTTTGTATCATCGGTCCCTTTTATTGTGACATCAAATGTTTGATATTTTGTTCCATCAATTGATTTAACTGTCAACAAATCATGCCCAACGAATCCCTGTATCAAATTAAGGGCCCCATTAGGCAGTTTAGTCTCATCTGCCAAATATGACCAATCAGACACACCTGCTGAATTGGTTATTTGAAAACTGCCGTATTTTCCAATTAAAACACCCGGTGTAATAAAACCACTTTCAAAAGTGCTATCTGTGCTATCTGGATCGGCGACACTAATGGCCGTTCTAGATGTGTAGTAGACCCCCGTAGTTGGATTAACCTGACCAAGAGCCTGCACAGTAAACTCCGGCGCGTCATTCACACCAGTTATATTCACTTTTAATTTTGCCGTAGCAACAAGACCAGCTGCATCAACTATTGAATAATCAAATACATCTGTACCAGAATTATTCTTTAATGCATCAACTTTATTTAGACGAGCGCTCTCCGCTTCCGTATAAGTTTTACTACTATCACGATTAGCAACCGTATACACATAAGTACCGTCGGCACTTAAGACAAGATCTCCATAAAGACCTGTATATGTTTTAGCAATTGCCTTTAACGTCTGTCCTTGCGAAGCTGTCGCTCCAAGCAATACATTTCCTGATGGATTGGAACCAATAATATTATTATGATAGCCACCATTTTCTACCGCCGTAACAACCATTTCGGCTGCGGCTGTCTTTGGTGGGGTCGTTACAATAATAATATCTTTATTTGCGCTGTTGGTATTTGCTATGCTGTTACCAGCAGCATCAACAATCGTTGCAACGAGGCTATAAACGCCTTCATTTTGGACTATCGCGTGGTAATCCCATTTCCATGTTCCATCACTTAATGGCTTTTCGTATCTAATTACAGATGTGCCGCCAGATTGAGGCGTCAAAACGAGTTTAACCCAGTCGCCATTGGCTGTATAACTTACGATTTTTCCTACGTATGACAAAGTGTTGTCAGAAGTAATGAAGTCTCCTGCATTTCCTGTGTCTTGACTATCCGTAGATACATCCACAATTGTTGTAATTGAAATTGTTTTACCAATATTTGCATCAGGGGCAAGGCTGGTGCCCTCTGGATTCTTTGCTGGATCAGTATCTACCGTAAACTTATCGCCATTTACATCATATGTTTTATTACTGGCATCTGTCACCCTAACGACTGGAATGTACTCACCATCAGGTAGCACATCAGTAATTTGGATCGAGTACTGACCATTTGGCTGTACTTTCTGTGGAGCAAGTGGGTAGGATTTGCCATTAATGACAATTTGAACAAATGCACCTGGCGCGGCAGCACCTACAATAAAGGGCTTATTAACAGATGTGTAGCTGTCATTAATGTCTGGGCCAGTATCGTTTGTTGATGTATGGTCTAAATGACCTGTTTGCGCTGTTGCATCTCTTGTGGCAATTGCAATATTGCTTGTTGCGCTTGTATTTGCAAGTGCATCTGTCAGGACAGCTGTAATGCTCAAACTTTGTTTATCTATAAGCTTGCCAAATTTTGTTGTTGTCACGATGTCTTGTAATAAATCCGATGCTTTGACAGTCTCTACATACGAAAATTTAGATACGGAATCGGTAAACGTGACTGTATCTCCGATCTTCAAATTCAGCTTGTCGGCAAATGTCGCACTGACAATTACAGGCGTAGCTGAAGTAGGTTCATTCGGAGTTGGGTTTAGTTCATTAACTGAAATAAACGTGTTTTGATCGCTGTCTGATTCAATTTTGACCACAGGCGTTGGCGCAATCGTATCCAACGTGAAAGTGCCTTCAATTGGCGCACTTGCGTTACCTGCTGCGTCAGTCAAAGTTGACGACGTAGTCCAAACACCATCTCCTTTTAAATCACCCGCAGGGATTATGTGCATCACAGTCTTTGCTGCAATCATGGCAGCAGTCAAAGTCACTGGAGCGAATGAAAATGAGGTGCCATCAGGCTTCTTGACTACTGTTTTCAGAACATCACCAACGACAGCATCAGCAGGCAAACCAACATCTATGGTTGTGCCGTCTGCAGCCTCTTTCGCATTCACACCACCATTGTCATTTTCAATAATCAAAAGGCTTGTTGGTTTGCTAGGTGCCGTTGTATCAGCTGGCGTTCCACCACCACCACCTCCACCGCCCCCACCACCCAAAGCCGCAGCTCCCAAGCCAGCAGCCAACCAACCCAGTCCACCCAAGCCACCGCCTGCAGCCGCTGCCACCAAGGGCAAGCCAGCCAACTCAAACGCGCCGCCCGCAATGGGGCCGCCGCCCAACGACAGCATGGCTGGCGTGTAGCCGTCTTTGAGCGTGGTGCTCATGCTGCTCAGCTCGGGGTCGTGCGGGATGTATTCGTAGAACGAACCGTTTTCGGCCTTACCCACGATGGTGGGCACTTGCGACTGGTTGATGGGGTCGTAGTAGCCCTCGATGATGACGTCGGGCTTGCCGTTGTCTTCAAACATCAGGTACAGGTTTTTGCCCACGCGCTTGCCGCGCACTTGGTCGGGGGCTAAGCCTTTGCCTTTGAGGTCGTCTTGCAGTTCATAGCGCGTGTCCACCTTGGCGGTGATGCGCGTTGGGTTGCCACGGGCGCCTGCGCCCGCTGGCACGGTGACGAGCACGTTTTCCGAGCCCTTGCCTTCATTGACCAAAATTTTGTACTGTTTGAGCATGGTGTTCTTTCAATCAGTTGAGGGGGGCTGGAGTTTTGCTGGCTTTCGCGGCACGGATGACGCGAACAGGTTTACCGGGCTTGCCGCGAGGGGTCCACTTTTCGCCGTCGTCGTCGTCGCGCTTGGGTTGGGGCTTGGGCTCCAACTTGGCTTCGGGTTTGGGCTCAGGCTTGACTTCTTGCACTTCGCCTTTGTGCTCGGTCATTTCGTCGAGCTTTTGCTCCACTTTCACGCCAATGACAACGCGGCGGTTGGGCTTGTTGCACTCGATGCTGGCGGCGGTTTGAACGCGTGAGCAGCTGACAATCGGGTCTGTCGAGCCTTTGCCATCGGTGGTGATGCGGTCAGCGCGCAGGCCTCCGCGCACAAAGTACTCTTTGATGGTGGCGGAGCGGGCTTTAGACAAAGCCAAGTTGCTTTCGGGGTTGCCAAACGGGTCAGCGTGGCCCACCACATGCATGTGCACACGGTCTGCGCTGCCAAACTCGGTCTTGATGCGGTCGATCAAGTGGTCCAAGGTGCGGCGGCCTTTGTCGGAGATGTCGTTGATGCCTGAGCGGCCAAATGCAAACAAGGCGTCAGCACCCAAGGTGATGTTCTGTGTGTAGAACACAGGCTCTTGGGGTTGTGGTTTTGGCGCGGGTGTGCTGTCTTCAATACAAGGCACCGCCTCTGCCACGCGCGAGATGGTGTGCTGCTGCTCGCGGGTTTTGACCAACTCGGGCAGCGCCATGTCGGCCTTGACGGCTTCCATGACAGCACGGCCATTGTTTTGCTCGTTGATGCGCACAAACACGTCTTGGCTGCCTTGCAGTACCAGGGCGTTGACGATGTCGTAGTCGTCACGCACGTCGACGCCGTTTTGCTGCATGCGGGCTGCAACATCTAACTTGACGGGGGGTAGGCACAAAGCACTGTAGCCACCACGCTGGAGTGAAGCGTGGTAGCTACCGTTGATGTAAATGCTGGCTACTTTTTTGCTGGTGCTGTTGGCGTTTCTGTAAAACACCACCCGACCCTGTTGGGGCACCACCATGCGCGGTACTTTGAAGACGCCGCCGAGTGGGTTGGTGACCCCTGGTGTGTTGCTGTCAGCGTAGCTTTGCTGATACGCCTGTACGGGTTGGGCGTTTTGCGCGGTAGCGCTCACGGCCCAAACTAAACATGCGAGACCCAAGATTTTTTTCATGTTCATTTCACCCAGTTTTCGACCCGAAGGCCCGGATACATTGCGAAATCCGCATCGTGATTGGTGACCAACGTCACATCCAGCGACAACGCATGGGCAGCCACGCGTTGATCGACTGGGTCTAACTTGCTGTCATTGGCTTGGTGCTTGACCTCGCCATACGTTTTGGCAGCTTCACCACCAAAAGGAGCCACCCAAACGTCTTCTAAAAAGCCGTCCAGTGCGGTACGGTTCTGAGCGGATTCACGCCCCGAACTGGCGACTCCAACTTCCAGCTCCGCCAAAGTGAGCGCAGAGATCACGACATCGCCTACATAACAAGGCGCCAAGCGTTCGACGACGGCAATGGGTTGCTCTTTCATGAGATAGACACACATCTGTGTGTCGAGCATGTACTTAGGCTTCATAGGTTCGACATGAAGTTGGGCGAAAACTTAGTGAGCTTTTCAAGCACGTTGCCCATGCGACGCTGGGCGGGCTTGATGTGGAGTTCGTCACCGTGACGCTCGATGACTAAATCAATATCCCAAGCGCTGTATCCCAACTCAGCAGGAATGCGCACGGCCTGAGAATTACCGTTTTTGAAAATTTTGGTGAACGCCTTAGTGGCGCCCTTCAACGTGGCGCGTGTGCGCGCCAGGCCTGACCAATAGCCTTGTGAATACAACGAGTTGTTGGATTTCTCTTCTTTCATGGCGTGCCTCCGGTTTGTGTATCAACACGTAAACGAACGCACTGATTTTTGACACATTTCATGCTTTTGCGAGTTAAGTATTGTTAAGTTCTGTGAGAAATTTAGTTACTTCTTCTTATCGACTCCTGCGTACTTTAACCGCTCACACCACTAAAGTGTTAACTTTATAACTCCTGTTAACCATGCTTAACATAAATAGTTACAAAAAGGCGAGCAGGATTTGACCGACGGTTACAAAATGAAACCATCGCTGTACTTGTGAATTGGTTTTGGGGGTTTGCGTGTGACGCTGGTTTCACTGATGCACGCGATTCAGTGACAACAAAAAGGATGTGTACATCCCAAGTGGGCTTGGCATTGCACCAAGCCCACGGACCTCAATTACAACTTCGCGATGAACATTTGCTCATCGGCAAACAGCGTGGCCATGCCGTTTGTGTACTGCGAGTACTGATGACCCGACGTGAAGGCAAAGTTATTGCCGTACGCACTGATCAGGCTCGCCGCAGTCAGATGGGTGGCGGAGGTGCTCCAGCTAGCGCTATCGACCAGCTGCAACACATCCGAAGCGCCCGAAACACCTGTACCGTTGCCATTGACCACCAAGGTGTGGCTTTCGTTGAGCGATGTGGTGGCTGCGTTGTCGGCCAAACCCGACATTTGCATGACCGCATGCAGATCGAGCTTGATCGTGTTGTTACCACCACCGGTCATGTCCACCGTGCTTGCACCTTGGAGTGTTTCAAACGTCGCAACGTGCGTTGTATCCACCACCACGTCTGTGGCCGTTGCGGACAGCGTGACACTTTGTGACGTCAAGTCTGTGGCACCTGCTGTGCCATAGGTTTGAGCCACGGTCGCGCCCATGCCGCTTGCGCCGGTCGCACTGTTGTAGCTGCCATCTTGCAAACTGATCAATGTGGTACCGCTGCCAGAAGCTGGCTCGACCACGTTGAAGGTGGCTTGCTGTGTCACGGCGTCGTACACAAAGTTGGTCACTGCGCCACTCGCGAAAGTGCCGGTGCTAGACATGTGCGTGACGGAGATGTCCGAAGACGAAACCGTCGAACCACTCACAGCCCCACTGAAGCTCAAGGTGTAAGTGACCGTCCCACCGTTCGCTGCCACTGACGCTGCGTTGTCGGTGATATGCGCCACCACATGGTCCGTCAGGGTTATTTCTTGGCCACTGAATGGTGTGATGCCGCCATTGATATGCGCATCAATGGTTGCACCGTTCGCTGGCACAGTCCCCGAGCTGTCGATCAAGCGCACTTGCATGTCTGGCTTGACCATCGCAGAGTTACCGGTAGCAGCCAAGAAGCGGATTTGCGTGCCGTGGTCTAAATACAGGGCGTTGGTGTCGGTCAACCCAGCAGGCACGTCAACCCAAACGCTGCTGGCGTTGAGGTATTGGTACTTGCCCAAGGTCGTCGTTTCAGCGGCACTGCCTGCGAACGTCACCGCCACACCTTTGAAGGTCTGGGGCGTTGCCAAGGCTGTTTCCACGTCGGTGAAACCCGCAGCAAACAAACTGTCGATGGTGACGGCTTTGGTCACGCCGCCAGCATACGGTGTGGTCGAGCCAAGAGATGGCTCGCTGGGTGTGCCCATGTAATAGTGCACGTACAGGGTGGCACCATTGAGCGTCAACTCATAGTAGGCGGCATTTATATCAAAGCCATAGCTAGAGCCATATGTGGCATCAAGGTCAATGCCAAAAACAGGTTGAGTCGATGTCGTCCACTCTGACGCATTGAGCAAGTAAACACCGTCACCTTGGCCGCCATTGACCACCAAGACTTTGGATGTGCTCATGGCCAACACGTTGTCCACGCTCAATTGCAAAAAGTTACTACCTGTTCCGCCGATGTCAATCGAGTTGATGTGACTCAATTTGGCGGCAACAGTGGCGTTGGTCAAATCAAGCGTGCCTCTGTCTGCAAACACCAAGCTGTTCACGCCCGCGCCACCGTCAATCACCATGCCGTTGCCCGCAGTCGCCAACGCCGTCAAGGTAGCGCTGTTGATCAGGATGGTGTCATCACCCGCACCCGCAAACACTTTGTCAGCACCACCGTTGAGGGTGATGGTGTCAGCGTTGTCGCCGCCCACCAAAATGTCTGCGCCGGTTGTGCCCGTGATCGTCGAGCTGTAGCTAACGCTGCCATAGCCTTGCGTGGCAGAGCCACCCAAGCCATCCACGCCCAAGAGGCTCTTGTAAGCGCCGTCGACAAGGCTCACAGCGAGGACGCCAGAGCCTGAAGCAGGCGCTTGGGCAACCACAGACCAATGCGTGGCATCCACTTGCGTGAGCGAGGTGAGCGTGCCGTTGGTCACCACGATGTCCGAACTGGTCAAGGTAGATGCTGTGATCGCTTCGCTGAAGGTCAGCGTGAAAGTGACCGAGCCGCCGTTGGCGGTGTTGCTGGCCGTGCCATCGGTGATCGACACCGTCGGCACAGAGCTGGTCGTCATCACATGGCTGTCCACATAATCAAAGGCAGGCACAGGCGCATCGTTCACAGCCGTCACGTTGATGGTGGACGTGAGCGTGGTCGAGTTCAAGGCGCCGTCGTTGATGACGTAGCTCACAGTGCGTGCAGCCGTGTTCGGAATGTCCGAAGTGTTGCTGTACGACACAGCACGCAAAGCGGTCTGCCACTGTGCGAGCGTTGCCGTGCTGCCAGCAGAAGTCAGCGTCATGACGCCACCCACCACACTGGCGCTGATGTTGCCCATCGTGGCAGGTACGTTGGTGAAGCTCAACACATCTTGACCCGCCACATAACCTGTCGTGATCGACACAGTGGCGCTGGTCAGCGTCGCGTTGTCTTGATCGGCCACGGTGATGGTTGTGTTGATAGGTGTTGCAATCGCGTTCTCGTAGTAGCCCAACGTAGAGCCAAAGGTCAACACGGGTTTATCGTTGACGTTGGTCACCGTCACAGCCACGGCTTTGTCAGTGAACGCACCGGCTGCGTTGGTGGCACGCACGGTGATGTCGTACACGTTGTTGGCACCCACGTCTGTCGGTGCTTCAAAGTCAGGCGAGGTCACAAAGGTCACCAAACCGGTGGTGCTGTTGATGGCGAACTTGGTGGCATCTGCACCGGTCAAGGTGTAGGTGATGCCAGTGTCAGCGTCGGCTTGCGCGTCGTACACGGTCGTGGTCGTCGCGGTGTTTTCTGCAAACGATGCTGTCGCGCCGCTGGAGAACAGGGGGTTGCCCACGATCGTCACGTTCAATGCGGGGCTCTGAGCGCTCTCCATGCCTGCGAGATCGGTCAAGGTGTAGGTCAAGGCATGGGGGGCCAAGCTCAACGCGGTCGTGGGCGTCAATGAACCTGCAACAGGGTCGTACACCGCAGCCACAGCCACACCATCCACATACAACTTAGGCGTTGTACCGGCTGGCACGGTGCCGATGTTCAAACCAGGGGTGGTGTCATCGGTCGTCGCTGCCGTGCTGGTGGTGCTTTGAATGTTGCCCACGTTGTCGACGTAGCTGGTGGGCGCAGTCGCTGGCGTTGCCGGTGAAATGTTGTCAATGATCAGGGCTTGTGTGTCACCCGCCTTGATCAAGTTGCCTGCGGCTGAAACGATGGACGTCTTGATGGTGTAGTTGCCATCGACCAAGCTGTTGGAACGGTTATCCAACGTGTAGTTGCCGCTGGCATCTGGGGCGACGTATTGCTGCGCAACCACGACGCTGCTGCTGTTCAAGATTTGCACCAACACCTTGTCACCTGCAGCCACATGAGCGGCTGAGAAGTTAGACACCTTGCCCTCCACCATCAGCGTTCTGTCGCTGGTGATGAAGTCGCTGGTGCTTGAACCCGTGTCGGTCGAACCGTTGGCCACGTCGTGAATGGTCAAACCAGAGAATGCCAAAGTGGCATCTGGCGTTGCGGTGGTTTCAATCACCAACGCTTGGTTCTTCACCACACCCAAAGTCACATGGGCAGCACTGACCAACTCGGCACGCAAGGTGTAGTTGCCAGCGGCCAAGGTGTTGAGGCTGTTGTCAAACGTCCACACACCCGAGGCGTTGGGCGTGACATATTGGTCCACGATCACGGTGGTGCCATTGGCACCGAGCACCGTGACGTGCACTTGGTTGTTCGAGGCAGGCACATAACCTGTCACGTTGCCAGACACGACCAAGGTTTGGTCGTTGGTGATGAAGTCGGTACCGCTCGCGCCACTGTCCGTGGTGATGCTGGTGATGTTCACGGCACTGCCTGCGCTGGCACTGACGGTCAAAGCTTGGCTGTCGCCTGTTTTGACGGTATTGCCCGCCACGTCCACGATCGATGTTTTGATGGTGTAGTTGCCATCCGCCAAGGTGTTGGCCTTGTTGTCAAACGCGTAGTTGCCGCTGGCGTCTGGCGCGACAAACTGCTGCGCCACCACCACGTTGCTGCTGTTCACAATTTGCACCAACACTTTGTCGCCTGCTGTGGCGCCCGCGGCGGTGAAGCCGGTGACTTTGCCTGCAAAGATCAAGGTCGCGTCTGTCGTGATGAAGTCGCTTGTGCTGGTGCCATCGTCGTTCGAACCATTCACTGGATCGTTGATGGTCAGACCGCTGAATGTGGCAGAAGTGTTGGTGTCCACACCATTGGCATTACCGGGGTTGATGGTGGCGCTGGTGTCGATGACCAAAGGCTGAGCAGTGCCCGCTTTGACCACGTTGCCTGCCGCATCGACCACCGCCACTTTGACGGTGTAGTTGCCGTCAAACAAGGTGTTGGCTGTGTTGTCGAACACGAAGTTGCCGCTGCCATCTGGCGTCACATACTGCTCGGCCACCACGGTCACGCCGTCGGCGGCCAACACCTGCACACGCACGCGGTCACCTGCTGCACCGCCTGCGGTGGTGAAGCCTGCGGCCGTGCCTTTGAACACCAAGCTGGCGTCGTTGGTGATGAAGTCCGTCACGCTGGCACCCGTATCTGCCGATTGCTTCGCAGCGTCGGTGATCGAGAACGCCGAGAACGTCACGCCCGTGTTGCTGTCCACGGACGAGTTGGGCTGGCCATTCTCGTTGCCGGGGTTGGTGCCCGGGGTGGTGCCACCGTTGTTGGTGTCGATCACCAACAGCTGGCTGTCGCCGGGTTTGACGGTGTTGCCCGCCGCATCGACGATGGACGTCTTGATGGTGTATTTGCCATCGGCCAAGGCGTTGGCCTTGTTGTCAAACGTGTATTGGCCGTTGAACACATCGGGGGTCACAAAGCCTTGCGCCACCACGGTCACGCCATCGGCCGCCATGATTTGCACCAACACTTTGTCGCCAACGCCGCCACCTGCTGCGCTGAAACCCGTCACTTTGCCAGTGATGAGCAAGGTTTTGTCGCTGGTCACGAAATCGGTGCTGCTCGAACCTGTGTCGTAACTGTCCAAACCATTGATGGTCAGGCCAGAGAACGTCACGGCGGCGCCCGCGTTGGGGTCCACGGGGGTGGGGTTGCCGGGGTTGCTGCCAGGGTTGGTGCCGTTGGCGTTGGTGTCGATCACCAACGCTTGCGTGTCACCGGCCTTCACCAAGTTGCCAGCGGCGTCAACGACGGACGTTTTGATCGTGTATTGACCGTCAGCCAAAGACATCGCTTTGTTGTCAAACACAAAGTGGTTGCTGGCATCTGGCGTCACAAATTGCTGGGCCACCACCACGTTGCTGCTGTTCAAGATTTGCACCAACACTTTGTCGCCCACTGTGGCGCCTGTGCTGGTGAATCCAGCCACATTGCCTTCGATCACCAAGGTGTTGTCGCTGGTGATGAAGTCGGTCGTGCTGCTGCCGGAGTCGATCGAGCCAAGGGCTGTGTCGTGGATCGACAAGCCACTGAACGTCACAGCCGTGTTGCCGTCGACCGTGCTCGGTGCGTTGCCAGGGTTGCTGTTGCCGCTGCCATCAATCACCAAAGATTGGGTGTCACCTGCTTTGACGAGGTTACCCAAACCATCCACCACCGAGGTCTTGATGGTGTACTTGCCATCAGGCAAGCTGATGCCTTGGTTGCTGAACGTGAACACGCCCGAACCATCTGGCACCACGCCACCTTCGGCCACCACCGTCACACCATCGGGCGCCAAGATTTGCACCCACACTTTGTCGTTGGCTGCTGCGCCAAAGCTGCTGAAACCAGACGCAGTCCCTTGAATGGTCAAGGTGCGGTCGCTGGTGATGAAGTCGGTCGTGCTGCTGCCCGTGTCTTTGGAGTCACCCACGGTCAAAGTTGGCACGTCGATGGTCAAACCGATGAAGGTCACCGCAGCGTTCACACCGCCACCTTGGGTGTCGATATTGATCGCCGTCGCGGGGCTAGGCGCACTGGTGTTGCCAGCCGCATCCGTGATGGTGGCTGTCACGCTGGCAGCGCCTTCGCCTGCCAAGTCAAGCACAGACTTCGGCACCGCCACCATCGCTTTGCCAGCGGTGATGTCGGCAGGCAACAAGGTGTAGGTTGTGGGCGTGCCGTCAATCGTGACGGTCACTTTGTCGCCCGCCACCGCATTGGTGCCGGTCAAGCTCACTTCCACCACGGTACCGTCTGCGGCTTCGGCGGCGTTGATGCCACCGTTCGTGTTTTCTGCCACCACAGGGGCCGCAGGCGCAGTTGGCGCCACGGTGTCGATGGTGATTGTTGTGACAGGGCTCGGGGCGCTGGTGTTGCCTGCGATGTCCGTGATCGTTGCCGTCACAGCAGCGGGGCCTTGGCCTGCAGCGGTCAGCACCGCAGCGGGCACAGTCACCATCGCTTTGCCAGCCGTGATGTCGGCGGCCAACAAGGTGTAGGGTGTGCTCACGCTATCGATGATGACGTTGACGATGTCGCCAGCGACCGCGTTGGTGCCGGTCAAGCTCACTTCCACCACGGTGCCGTCTGCGGCTTCAACAGCGTTGATGCCACCGTTCGTGTTTTCTGCCACCAAAGGTGCAGCAGGTGCGGTTGGTGCCACGGTGTCGATGTTGATCGTTGTAGCAGGGCTCGGGGCGCTGGTGTTACCGGCACCATCGGTGATGGTGGTGGTCACACTGGCGGGGCCTTGGCCTGCAGCGTCGATGACGGCCTTAGGCACGGTCACCGTGGCTTTGCCAGCCGTGATGTCGGTAGGCAACAAGGTGTAGGGTGTGCTCACGCCATCGACGATGACGTTGACCACATCACCCGCCACAGCGCCTGTACCGGCCAAGCTCACTTCAACGGGCGTTCCGTCCGTAGCTTCGGCCGCGTTGATGCCGCCGTTCGTGTTTTCTGCCACCACAGGGGCCGCCGTTGCGGTTGGCGCCACGGTGTCGATGTTGATGGTGGTCGCGGGGCTGGCTGCGCCTGTTGTGCCTGCGCCATCGGTGATGGTCGCGGTCACGCTGGCAGGGCCTTGGCCTGCCAAGTCAAGCACAGACTTGGGCACAGTCACCATGGCTTTACCGCCGGTGATGTCCGCAGCCAACAAGGTGTAAGTGGTTGCCACGCCATCGATGATGACGTTCACTTTGTCGCCCGCCACCGCGTTGGTGCCGGTCAAGCTCACTTCCACCACGGTGCCATCTGCGGCTTCGGCAGCGTTGATGCCACCGTTCGCGTTTTCGGCCACCAAAGGTGCAGCAGGTGCATTGGGCGCCACGGTGTCAATGTTGATCGCAGTCGCGGGGCTCGATGGGCTGGTGTTGCCTGCGATGTCTGTGATCGTTGCCGTCACGCTGGCAGCGCCTTGACCTGCAGCGGTCAATACAGCAGCAGGCACGGTCACCATGGCTTTGCCCGCAGTGATATCAGCAGCCAACAAGGTGTAAGGCGTGCTCACGCCATCGACGATGACGTTCACGATGTCGCCAGCGACCGCGTTGGTGCCGGTCAAGCTCACTTCCACCACGGTGCCGTCGGCGGCTTCAACAGCGTTGATGCCGCCGTTCGCGTTTTCGGCCACCAAAGGTGCAGCGGGCGCGATTGGCGCCACGGTGTCAATGGTGATCGCGGTGGCGACGCTTGGCGCACTGGTGTTGCCCGCGGCATCCGTGATGGTGGCGGTCACGCTGGCGGCGCCTTCGCCTGCCGAGGTCAACACAGCAGCAGGCACGGTCACCATGGCTTTGCCAGCGGTGATGTCTGCAGCCGACAAGGTGTAACTCGTAGACACGCCATCGATGATGACGTTCACTTTGTCGCCGGCCACGGCGTTGGTGCCGTTCAAGCTCACTTCCACCACGGTGCCGTCAGCAGCTTCAACGGCGTTGATGCCACCGTTCGCGTTTTCGGCCACCACGGGTGCAGCAGGTGCGTTGGGTACTGCGGTGTCGATGTTGATGGCCGTTGCTGGGCTCGGTGCGCTGGTGTTGCCAGCCGCATCCGTGATGGTGGCGGTCACGCTGGCAGCGCCTTCACCGGCGCTGTCCAACACAGACTTAGGCACGGCCACCAAAGCTTTGCCAGCCGTGATGTCGGCAGGCAACAAGGTGTAGGTTGTGGGCGTGCCGTCAATCGTGACGGTCACTTTGTCGCCCGCCACCGCATTGGTGCCGGTCAAATTCACTTCCACCACGGTGCCGTCTGCGGCTTCCGCAGCGTTGATGCCGCCGTTGGTGTTCTCCAACACCACAGGGGCCGCAGGGGCGGTTGGTGCCACGGTGTCGATGGTGATCGATGTGGCTGGGCTCGGTGTGCTGGTGTTACCTGCGGCATCGGTGATGGTCGCTGTCACAGCAGCGGGGCCTTGGCCTGCAGCGGTCAACACCGCGGCGGGCACCGTCACCGTGGCTTTGCCAGCCGTGATGTCGGCAGGCAACAAGGTGTAGGGCGTGCTCACGCCATCCACGATCACGTTGACGATGTCGCCAGCGACCGCATTGGTGCCCGTCAAGCTCACTTCAACGGGCGTGCCGTCGGTAGCTTCAGCGGCGTTGATACCACCGTTCGTGTTTTCTGCCACCACAGGGGCCGCAGGCGCGTTGGGCGCCACGGTGTCAATGTTGAGCGTTGTGATGGGGCTCGATGCGCTGGTGTTACCTGCGCCGTCGGTGATGGTCGCTGTCACAGCAGCGGGGCCTTGGCCTGCAGCGGTCAGCACAGCGGCGGGCACCGTGACCGTGGCTTTGCCCGCGGTGATGTCGGCAGGCAACAAGGTGTAGGAGGTGCTCACGCCATCGACGATGACGTTCACCACATCACCCGCCACGGCGCCTGTGCCAACCAAGCTCACTTCAACGGGCGTGCCGTCGGTAGCTTCAGCGGCGTTGATGCCGCCGTTGGCGTTTTCTGCCACCACAGGGGCAGCAGGTGCTGTCGGGGCCAAGGTGTCGATGTTGATGTTGGTGGTTGGGCTGGGCGAGCTGGTGTTGCCGGCAGCGTCGGTGATGGTCGCTGTCACAGCAGCAGCGCCTTGGCCTGCGCTGTCGAGGACCGACTTAGGCACGGTCACCAAAGCTTTGCCAGCCGTGATGTCTGCCGCCAACAAGGTGTACGGGGTGCTCACGCCGTCGATGATGACGTTCACTTTGTCGCCCGCCACCGCATTGGTGCCGGTCAAGCTCACTTCCACCACGGTGCCGTCTGCGGCTTCGGCAGCGTTGATGCCACCGTTCGCGTTTTCGGCCACCACGGGGGCGATTGCGGGGGCGTTAGGGGCCAATGTGTCGATGGTGATCGTGGTCGCGGGGCTTGCCACGCTGGTGCTGCCTGCGCCATCGGTGATGGTGGCGGTCACGTTGGCTGAGCCTTCGCCTGCCGCATCCAACACGGACTTGGGCACAGAGACCATCGCTTTGCCAGCGGTGATGTCGGCAGCCAGTAAGGTGTAAGTCGTGGTCACGCCATCGATGATGACGTTCACTTTGTCGCCCGCCACCGCGTTGGTGCCCGTCAAGCTCACTTCCACCACGGTGCCGTCGGCGGCTTCGGCGGCGTTGATGCCACCGTTCGTGTTTTCTGCAACGATGGGCGCGGTTGCCGGTGCGTTCGGCGCAACGGTATCAATCGTGATGTTCGTCGCTGGGCTTGGCGCGCTGGTGTTACCTGCGATGTCCGTGATCGTTGCCGTCACGACAGCAGCGCCTTGACCTGCAGCGGTCAACACCGCAGCAGGCACGTTCACCATCGCTTTGCCAGCGGTGATGTCGGCAGCCAACAAGGTATAGGACGTGCTCACGCCATCGATGATGACATTCACCACATCGCCTGCCACGGCGTTGGTGCCGATCAAGCTGACTTCCACCACGGTGCCGTCTGCGGCTTCTGTGGCACTGATGCCACCGCCTGCGTTTTCTGCCACCACAGGGGCAGTAGGTGCGGTTGGCGCCACGGTGTCGATGTTGAGCGTTGTGACGGGGCTCGGGGCACTGGTGTTGCCAGCGATGTCCGTGATCGTTGCCGTCACAGCAGCGGGGCCTTGACCTGCAGCGGTCAGCACCGCAGCGGGCACCGCCACCATCGCTTTGCCAGCGGTGATGTCGGCAGGCAACAAGGTGTAGGTTGTGGGCGTGCCGTCAATCGTGACGGTCACTTTGTCGCCCGCCACCGCATTGGT
>Ga0213920_1000685_pt1 | contig 23128 bp, 25 predicted proteins | sample McNCre1117MG_FD_161054 | JGI IMG/M metagenome (GOLD analysis project Ga0213920, IMG submission 161054) | Freshwater microbial communities from McNutts Creek, Athens, Georgia, United States - 11-17 MG | ecosystem: Environmental > Aquatic > Freshwater > Creek | place: USA: Georgia | collected...
GCATTGGCATTGGCCACCCCGGTGTGAAATCAGAGGTTGCGAATTGGGTGCTGAAAAAACCAGCCCCCGATCAACGCACCGCCATCGAAGACAGCATCACACGCACCAGCTTGGCCTTGCCGCATTTGCTTGCGGGCGACATGGTGAAAGCCACGCAAATGATTCACACCGCCAAGCCGCCCCGGCCCAAACCACCTCGGCCAGCAGCGCTGCCTGGCACGGATAAAGCAGGGGTTGCAGATGCTGACAAAACACAAACCAAAGGGGCTGAGTCGATCTGATTTTTTATGGGCATGGCCGCAAGACGGCGCAAGGCTTAGCTGTTTCGAAAACCTAGGCCTCTTCGCTGTCTTTGCCTTTTGCGCTTTGAGCACCATGCGCGCGCAAGCCGACACGATTTACCGCTGTGGTGAGGCCTACAGCACCTCCAGCCAATGTGGCCACACAGCAGCCACCGAAGTAAAACCTAGTCCTGTGCTGCACACCAGTGGACAAGACAAAAATAACTCAGCGATGCAAGACTTGCGCGAGGCGCAAGCGCTAGAAAAACAAAGGCTGCAAGCCGAGCGTCAAACTGTGCAGCCTGCTCCCATCCGCCTCAGTACGCTCTCCTCCGTGCCTACCAGTACCGCAAACAGTGAACCTCCAACGAGCACCCCAAAACGCTACGGTCAACGCGCTCGCAAACCAAACAACCCCTACTTCACCGCGGTTGATCCAAAGACAACGCCCAAAAAGAAAAGCACCGCCAAAACGGTGCCTGCAAACTCTTCATCCAACCCCTGAAGCGCTCAAAAAAGTTACTGGGCAGATTGCTGCAACACACGAAACTTTGCCAGCAGTGCATCACGCCCCTCGACCCGCTCAGGGTTCACAGGGATGCACGCCACGGGACACACTTGCACGCATTGAGGCTCGTCAAAATGCCCCACGCACTCGGTGCATTTGTCGGGGTTGATTTCGTAAATATCGGGCCCTAAGAAGATGGCTTCGTTCGGGCACTCGGGTTCACACACATCGCAGTTGATGCATTCGTCGGTGATCATCAAGGCCATAAAAATCCGTCAGTGGGCTAAGTCAAAAGCCAATTATCCCAGCACACCAAATTACCCATGCACATGTCCACGTTTAAGCCACACCGTTGGCATGTGTTTGCGTAACGCCCTGCTCACGCGCCTCTAACAAACGCTTTTGGCTGTACACCGGTTGGTCAGGCAAATCGGCCAAGTGCGCGGCATCTGCCCACACTTGGATGTGCAAACCACCATCGCGCCAAGTCACTTGGTTGAGCCCTGCATTTGGAATGTCACACACACGCGGGCCACTGAGCGACAAGGCTTGCGCATGACGCCACACCATGTCGAGCACACCGCCGTGCGTGACCACCACCACATGTTCACCCGTATATTGCTGCGCCAAGTTTTGCAGGGTAGCGATCACACGGTCATGAAACGCGCGCGTTGTCTCTGCGCCCTGCACTGCATCGTCCGCATCAAAGGCTAGCCAACGCTGCCAAGCCGCGGGGTACTGCGCCTGAATGTCGGGGCTGCGCATGCCTTCAAACATGCCGTAGCACTGCTCGCGCAAGCCTGCGTTCAAGATGCAGGTGTGGCCCAACACCTCGGCCACAGGTTGTGCGGTTTGTTGGGCACGCAGCAAATCGCTGCAAATAAGTCGGCTGGGCACACGTCCCTGCGCTTGCCATTCGGCCAAGGCTTGCACCATGCGTGTTTTCAAACGTTGCGCTTGTTCAAAGCCCATCTCATTGAGCGGCACATCGAGCTGCCCTTGAAACCGCAGCTCGCGGTTCCAGGCGGTTTCGCCGTGGCGGATGAGAAGAAAGTCGGTCACTGCGCCGCACGCTTGGCGAGCAAGCGTTTGTACACACCTGCCGACACCAAGTTTTTACCGTCGTCACCCGCGCCCAGCAAAGAAATTTCGCGTACAAAAGTGCTGGAGATGAATTGGTATTTGGCGCTGGGCGTGAGAAACACAGTTTCCACCTCAGGCATCAGTTCGCGGTTCATACCGGCGAGTTGAAACTCGTAGTCAAAGTCGGTCACGGTACGCACACCGCGCACCATCACGGTGGCGTTGTGGCTGCGCACAAAGTCACGGGCCAATCCGGTGAAGGGCACCACTTCCACTTGAGGGTGTGCCGCCATCGCTTCACGCGCCATGTCCATGCGTTCATCCAAGGTGAACAAGGTTTTCTTGTGGTGCGCCGTGGCCACGGCCAAGATGACTTTGTCAAACATGGCGGCCGCACGCAACACGATGTCTTCATGGCCCAAGCTGATGGGGTCAAAGGTGCCGGGGTAAATGGCAACAACTTGCTTGGTCATGGGCGCTCCTACGTATGTTCTAACAATCAAAACCGATTATGCAATCCGACGTAACAAATGCGCGTGCACTGCACCGGCCTTGAGGTGGCGGTGCAACGACAGGCCCATAGGCGCTAACTGTTCATCCGTCCACGCAGCAGGTGCTTCGAGGTACACAAAACCATCGGCCTTCACAGCCTTCGCCGCAGCCTGCAACGCGGGCTCAAACAAAGCACCATCAAAGGGCGGGTCGATGAAGATCAAGTCCACGCTGGAAGCGTTGAGCTGCCTCAAACACGCCACACCATCGGTGCGCAACACGTGCACATTGGTGGCTTTGAGACGATTCACTTGCGTGCTGAGTTGCGACACCAAGGCAGGGTCCAGCTCACACACCTGCACATGGGCCGCGCCGCGTGAGGCGGCTTCAAAGCCCAAAGCGCCCGTACCCGCAAACGGGTCTACACAGCGCCACCCCACCAACGATTGGCCCAACCAGTTGAACAAGGTTTCGCGCACTCGGTCGGGCGTGGGGCGCAGGCCCGGCTTCAAAGCCACAGGCAATTTGGTACGGCGCCATTCGCCGCCGATGATGCGAACTTCGCCAGCACCCCGATGCTTTTTCTCAGCAACGGGTTTAGCGGCAGGGGGATTGAAAGATTGAGGTGTGCGGGTTTTCATAGAATGGACTGATTCTAGAAACACCCACACATGTTTAGCTTCTTCAAGAAAAAAATCGCTGACCCAGCTGCGACAGAGACAACTGGCAGCAGCTCCCCTTCATCTACTGGCACATCGGCAAACAAAGCGCCGCAACAAATGCCAGCCGAGCGCCCACGCGCCAGCTGGATGGCACGCCTAGGCCAAGGCCTGCGCCGCACCGGACAAACCATCAGCACCGTGTTCACAGGCACGAAGATTGATGACGACCTCTATGAAGAACTCGAAACCGCTCTGCTCATGGCTGACGCCGGCGTGCAAGCCACAGAGTACTTGCTCAAAGACTTGAAGCAACGCATCAAAGACACAGGCACCACCGAGCCCTCTGCCGTCAAAGCCTTGCTCGCTGCATCCATCGCTGAGCTGCTCAAGCCCCTAGAAAAAGCGCTCACCATCGGTGCACACAAAACCACCATCATCATGGTGGCAGGCGTGAACGGCGCAGGCAAAACCACGTCCATTGGCAAGCTCACGCGCCATCTGAGCGACAGCGGTGCATCGGTACTGCTAGCCGCTGCCGACACCTTCCGTGCGGCAGCGCGAGAACAACTGGCCGTATGGGCCACGCGCAACACCGTCGAGATCGTCAGCCAAGAAGGCGGTGACCCCGCCTCTGTGAGCTTTGATGCCGTCACCGCAGGCCGTGCACGCGGCAAAGACGTGGTGCTGGTCGACACCGCAGGCCGTCTGCCCACGCAGCTTCACCTGATGGAAGAGCTGAAAAAAATCAAACGCGTGGTGCAAAAAGCCGATGAAACGGGCCCACACGAAGTACTGCTGGTGATTGACGGCAACACGGGCCAAAACGCCCTCGCCCAAGTCAAGGCATTTGACGAAGCGCTGGGTTTGACTGGCCTCATCGTCACCAAGCTCGACGGCACGGCCAAAGGTGGTGTACTGGCCGCCATTGCCTTGTGGGGCCAAAGCCGCGCGGCGACGGGTGGCTTGGCGGTGCCTGTGTATTTCATTGGCGTGGGCGAAGCCGTGGAAGACCTCGAAACCTTCAGCGCCCAAGAGTTTGCCGACGCCCTCCTCAGCTGAACCCCTTAGGGCTTTAAAACGCCCTTCAAGCTATCGCGCCAACGACCGCAGCGCTCATGCGACTCCACCACAGGGTAGCTGTCCATGCGGCCTTGCTTGCGTGTGAGTGGCGGCTGAATGTAATAGCCCAAACCGCAACGCAGCAGAGTTTCGGACGAATCTGAATTGAGCACATGCGCGCAGCTCTTGCAGCACTGCACGGCAATTCGCTCCAAGGTCATGGGTGGCATTTTGGGCTCCTCTAAATACTGTGATTAAATTCAGTATATGTTAAAAAACACAGTATAAAAAGAAGTTCTTTACCAAGGGTTAACCCATAAACTCAGCAGGGTTTAGCACTCTTCATGCAGGAGTGCTAATATACGTTTTAGTTATCCGAAAGGACTAATTCAATGACCGCAATCACTCAACAGCAACTTGCCGTTTCCAATCCTTGGGCGCTGGTTCCGTCGCTGGGCAACCTTGATGCCTACATCACTGCTGCCAACCGCTTGCCCATGCTCACGCCTGAGCAAGAGCAGGCTTTTGCTCGTCAACTCAAAGATAACAACGACCTCGAAGCCGCTGGAAAGCTGGTGCTCTCACACCTGCGTTTGGTGGTATCGGTGTCACGCCAATACTTGGGCTACGGTTTGCCCCACGCCGACCTGATTCAAGAAGGCAACATCGGCCTGATGAAAGCGGTCAAACGCTTCGACCCCGATCAAGGGGTGCGTTTGGTCAGCTACGCCTTGCACTGGATCAAGGCCGAAATTCACGAATACATCTTGCGCAACTGGCGCATGGTCAAAGTGGCCACCACCAAAGCCCAGCGCAAATTGTTTTTCAACCTGCGCTCCATGAAGCAGGGCTTTAAGTCAGACGCGCTCGACAGCACACACCGCAACACCCTCAACACCCACGAGGTCGATGCGGTTGCAACCAAGCTCAACGTCAAGCCAGAAGAAGTGCTGGAAATGGAAATGCGCATGTCCGGAGGCGATGTGCTGCTGGACCCCACCCCCAACGAAGACAGCGACGAAGCCTTTGGCCCCATCGCCTACTTGACCGACACCAACCACGAACCCACCGCCATGATCGCGGCGCACCAACGCGATGTGTTGGCATCTGACGGTATTGCCGCAGCACTGAACGTGCTGGACGAGCGCAGCCGTCGCATCGTGGAAGAACGCTGGCTCAAAGTCAACGACGACAACTCAGGCGGCATGACGCTGCACGAGTTGGCCGCCGAGTTTGGTGTGAGCGCTGAGCGCATTCGCCAAATCGAAGTGGCTGCTATGAAGAAAATGAAAGCAGCTTTGGCGCAATACGCGTAAAGCAAACGCCACCAACACAAAGGGCCGCCATGTTTAACATGGCGGCCCTTTTGCATGGCGATCTCAATATTGAGAGGTCGGCCTTAGTTGCTAAACGCTGGAATGCCCGTGATGGCTCGGCCCAAGATGAGCGCATGCACATCGTGCGTACCTTCGTAGGTGTTGACCACCTCCAAATTCACCAAGTGACGGGCCACACCAAACTCATCGCTGATGCCGTTGCCACCCATCATGTCGCGTGCCATGCGTGCAATGTCCAAAGCCTTGCCACAACTGTTGCGCTTCAAGATGGAGGTGATGTCCACCGATGCCGTGCCCTCGTCCTTCATGCGACCCAAGCGCAAGCAACCTTGCAAGCCCAAAGAAATCTCGGTCATCATGTCGGCCAACTTCTTTTGAATCAATTGGTTGGCGGCGAGTGGGCGACCAAACTGTTGGCGGTCCATCACGTATTGGCGTGCGCGGTGAAAGCAATCTTCAGCCGCCCCCAGTGCGCCCCACGCAATGCCATAGCGCGCACTGTTCAAACACGTGAACGGGCCTTTGAGGCCGCGCACATCGGGGAAGGCGTTTTCTTCTGGGACAAACACCTCGTCCATCACAATCTCGCCGGTGATGGACGCACGCAAGCCCACCTTGCCGTGAATGGCGGGCGCACTCAAGCCCTTCCAGCCTTTTTCCAAGATGAAGCCGCGAATCGCGCCTGAATCATCTTTGGCCCACACCACAAACACATCGGCAATGGGGCTGTTGGTGATCCACATCTTGGCGCCTGACAGCGAATAGCCGCCAGCCACTTTCTTGGCACGCGTGATCATGCTGCCGGGGTCTGACCCGTAGTTGGGTTCGGTCAAACCAAAACAACCAATCCACTCGCCTGTGGCGAGCTTGGGCAAGTACTTTTGCTTTTGCGCTTCAGAGCCAAACTCGTTGATGGGCACCATCACCAAAGACGATTGCACGCTCATCATCGAGCGGTAGCCCGAATCCACACGCTCTACCTCACGGGCCACGAGGCCGTAGCACACGTAGTTCAAGCCAGCACCACCGTAGGTCTCGGGAATCGTGGCACCTAACAAGCCCAGCTCGCCCATCTCTCTAAAAATGGTGGCATCCATTTTTTCGTGACGGAAAGCCTCTAGCACGCGCGGGGCCAAACGCTCTTGACAATAAGAAGCAGCCGCCTCTTTGACTTGACGCTCTTCGTCGGTCAATTGCGAATCAAGTTGAAAGGGATCTTCCCAAGAAAAACTAGCAGCACTCATTGGATGGTTTCTTTGCTTAAAAATTTTCGACAATTGAATTATCAATCCAGCTTAGCGCCAGACATCTTCACGACACGTTCCCAAACAGGGAATTCATTTTTGTAAATCACTGAGAACTGCTCAGGTGTGTTACCCACGGGGATGAAGCCCATCTTGTTGATGCGATCTTGTGTTTCAGGCAAGGCCACGATGGCACGCACCTCGGCAGAGACACGTTGCATCACATCATTAGGGGTCTTGGCAGGTGCGGCCATTGCAATCCAACCCGTCACGCGAAAGATGTCGTCTTTGAAACCTTGTTCGCGCATCGTCGGGACATTGGGCAACACGCTCATGCGTTGCTCCCCCGTGACAGCGATAGAACGCAGCTTACCGCCATCAATGTAGGGCTTGGCTGTTTGCGCGCTGGCAAAAGCAAAATCAATCTGGCCACCCACCAAGTCTTGCAACATGGGCGCTTCGCCCTTGTAGGCCGCGTGGGTCATATCAGCATTCAAATTTTGACTCAGGTAGGCACCCGCAAGGTGTGCGTATGAGCCCATACCCCAAGAGCCATACGACAACTTGCTTGGGTTTTTCAAAATATGTGCCTTCAAATCACTGGCGCTGTTGATGCCCGAGTTGGGGTTCACCAACAGCGTGACAGGTGCCAATGCCAGCTGCGAGACCAATGAAAAATCACGGCCAGGGTTGTAGGGCAGCTTTTCATACAAGAACTGATTGATCAACACCGTCGTGCCCAACGTCACCAAGAAGGTGTAGCCATCAGGGGCAGACTTCGCAGCAGCATCCGTCCCCGTCACACCACCTGCGCCAGCGCGGTTATCGATCAACACAGGTTGACCCAGGCGGTCTGAGAGTTTTTCTGCCAAGGTGCGTGCAATGATGTCTGTGGCACCACCGGGTGCATACGGCACGATCAACTTGATGGGCTTATTGGGATAGGCCTGTGCTTGTGCCGATGAGCCCATGCACAAGGCTAACAAAGTCATTGCAGTTGTAACCAGTGCTTGACGGCGTGATTTGTGATTGATCATGTTTGTCTCCTGTTTGTATTTAATCGTTTGACACACTTCTGTCGCGAATCACCCGCCCCCATTTGGCGTAGTCGCTCTGAACCCGCTGTCCCATTTGTGCTGACCCTTGATAACTGGCAATGCAACCTGCATCACGCAACTTATCTTGCACGTCTTTCTCAGCCAAGATTTCTTGCACTTCGTTGGCCAAACGATCGACAACGGCTTTGGGTGTGCCTTTAGGTGCAAGCAAACCACCCCACGACACAGCGTCATAACCTTTGATGCCTTGTTCAGAAATGGTCTTCACATCGGGCACCACACTCACGCGTTGGGGTGAGCCAATGGCAATCGCTCGCAACTTGCCCGATTTGATGTGCGGCAACGCAGCCACCAAGTCTGAATACATGACAGGCACCACACCACCAATGGTGTCGGTGATGGCAGGTACGCCACCTTTGTAAGGCACGTGCTGCATTTCAAAGCCCGCCAATTGTTGCAACAACTCCATGCTGAGGTGACCAAAACTACCCACGCCTGAGCTGGTGTAATTCATCGGCTTAGGTTGAGCTTTGGCATGCGCGATGAGCTTGGCCAAGTCGGTCACCTCTGGCAACAGCGTGGTGTTCACCACAATGACGATGGGCAAGTCATACACAGTGGCAACTGGCACAAAATCTTTGGTGGTGTCATAGCCTGCAGCTTTGTTGAAGTGCGGGGCCAGCATGGTAGGCGTAGCCAGCATCATCAAGGTGTTGCCGTCTGGTGCGCTTTTGGCCACTTGTGCAGCAGCAATTGCACCCGATGCGCCAGCTCGGTTTTCTACCACCACGGTTTGTTTGAGACGTTCCGCCAAACGCTGCCCCACAATTCGCGAAGCTGTGTCAGTGGGACCACCAGCTGGAAACGGAACAACCAGTTTGATGGTTTTATCAGGCGCACTGCCCTGCTGCGCTTGCACACCAAAGGCAAGACCACCCAACAACGCACTCATCAATACCCTGCGCCACATGCAAGTCTTCGTGTGTTTAGAAAACATAGACATCTCCAAAAATTCGATCCATCAGGCCTTGGGCAAGGTCAACACACCCGATGCTTGCAAGGCTTCCAGTTGGCTGTCGCTCATCGACAAAAGCTCTTGCAACACAGCACGCGTACCTTCACCCAAGGTAGGTGGTGCGCTGCGTATCGGCAAGCGTTGCCCATCTAATCGATAAGGCGGTGCAAACACAGGCGTGGTACCCACCACGGGGTGCGGCATGTCTTGCACCATGCGACCTCGTCGTGTTCGCTCACTTGTCAGTGCCTCATGCAAACCCGCCACTTTGCCGCAGGGAATGCCAGCTGCTGTTAATCGCTCTAACAACACACCACACGGAAATGACTGAATCAAGGCCTTGAGCATGGGGCCCAATTCTTTGCGGTTTTTGGCCCGCTCCACGTTGGTGGCAAACAGCGGGTTCTCCACAATGTCTGGACGCAAGATGACTTGGCGACAAAACTTGTCGAACTGCGCGTTGTTGCCCACGGCGATGATCAGTGGGCCATCTGCGGCTTCGTACATGCCATAGGGCACGATGGACGGATGCGCATTGCCATATCGCTCGGGGTCATGGCCAAGCTGCAAAGCATCTAAGCCGTAATAGCCAGAGACAGACAAACCGCAGTCGTACAGCGCCATCTCAATGAGCTGCCCCACTCCGCGACGCTCACGACGCAACAACGCCGCAAGAATAGCTTGAGCCGAATACATGCCCGTCATCAAATCAACCACCGCCACGCCAAACTTTAGGGGCGGCATATTGGCATCGCCATTGAGCGCCATCAAACCAGCCTCGGCTTGAATCACCAGGTCGTAGCCGGGTCGGCTCGCCTCAGGGCCACTGGTGTCGTATCCAGCCACGGCGCAATAAATTAAATCGGGTTTGATCGCCTTGAGTTGTTCGTAACCAATGCCCAGCTTTTCAGCACCGCCTGTTTTGAAGTTGTGAATCACCACATCGCACTGAGGCAGTAATGCATGGATGATTTTCAAACCTTCAGAGGATTGCAAATCTACTGTGATAGACCGTTTGTTACGGTTCATGCTGTTGTAGTAAGTCGTCTCTGTTTTACCAATGCGCATGCCCCAGTCACGGGTGTCATCACCACGGCCTGGATGTTCAACCTTGATGACTTCTGCACCAAAGTCCCCTAGAACCATGCCACACATGGGGCCTGCAAACACGCGTGAGAGATCTAAAACGCGAATGCCTGCCAGTGGTAAATCGTGTTCTGAATGTGAAGCGGTGGTACTCATTCGCTGACCTGACGTAGTGGGGTGTAGTTGGGTGATCGTTTATTCAGAAAGGCGTCAATACCTTCCTTCGACTCATCTCCGCCCATGGCCTCGACCATGGATTGCGCTTCGAGCTCAAGTTGTTCGTCTAAAGAATTTCGCATCGCATGGCGACATAAGTGTTTGATGCGACTCATCGCATTCTGGGGGCCTGCTGAAATTTCAACTGCCAATTCAACAGCCATTGACAACGCATGGCCAGACTCAACCAAGCGATTGACGGCACCCAAGGCATGCATGCGCTCACCGCTGATGGGTGCACCTATCAAACACAACTCGGTCAACACTTGCCGAGACACAAACTCCGCCAGAAAAGCTGTCGCACCACCATCGGGCGTGAGGCCCACCTTCACATACGCCACGGTGAACTTGGCGTCTTTGGCTGCTACCAACATATCGCACGCCATCGCCAACGACAGCCCTGCACCAGCAGCTGCGCCTTCGACGGCTGCAATCACAGGCTTGGGGCAGTCACGCACTGCACGAATCAAATCGTGCAAGCCTTCGAGTCGCACACGACGCTCTTGCACAGACAGCTCACGGCGTTTGGCCAATTGACGCAAGTCCCCACCCGAACAAAAGTGGCCACCTTCGCCTGTGAGCACAATGGCACCCACCGAGGCGTCACGGGCGGCATCACGCAGCGCGTCAGTCACGGCGGTGTAGAACTCAAAGCTCAAGGCATTGCGCGCAGCCACGTTGTTATTGGACAAAACCAACACAGCGCCTTCGCGACGGGTGACTAAAACTTGCGACATGGGCTCCCTTGCTCAGTGCGTTTGGCTCAAGGCGATGAAACGCGCCAAGTGATGATCTTCATCGCCAAACTCATGGTCAATCATCACCAATCGTTTGGCATAGTGGGACAGGGGTAATTCCCAAGTCATACCAATGCCGCCATGCAACTGAATGCTTTCTTCGGCCACCAAAGTGCCAATACGACCAATGCTGTACTTCGCGGCCGACAGAGCTTTCTCTCGCTTCACGCGGTCCTGCTCATCAATGGCTGCAGCCGCATTGATGACCGCAGAGCGCGCTTGCTCTACTTCTAACAGCACATCGACCATGCGATGTTGCAAGGCTTGGAAGCTGCCAATTGGTGCACCAAACTGTTTGCGCGTGCGCAGATATTCCAAGGTGTGGTCTTTGGCCACATCCATCGCACCAACAGCTTCTGCACACAAAGCCAGCAATGCATAGCCCCGCACACGTTCGAGTACAGAGTAACCATCGCCCACTGATCCGAGCAACGCATCGGCGGGTACTTGGACTTGATCCAACACCAGCTCAGCTGCTCGACCACCATCAATGCGGTTGAACGCGCGACAGCGAATACCCATCGATTGACCTGGCACGAGGAACAAACTGATGCCTGCCTCGCTCTGCGTCGCACCCGAGGTTCGTGCAGACACCAATAACCAATCGGCCTTCTCGCCGAAACTCACCAAGCCCTTCACGCCATTGAGCACCCAATGCGTGCCCTCATGTTTGGCGGTGGTAGCCACATGGTTCAACTCATGGTGAGCGCTTGGTTCATCGTGCGCCAATGCTGCAAGCTTCGAACCGTCGATCAAACTGCCCAACACTTCTTTTTGCGCATCACTGCCCGCCAACATCAAAGCACGCCCCACCAGCAACGCACCCAGTAAGGGTTCGGGCACGATGCCTCGACCCAAACATTCAAACACCACACTGATATCAAAGCCTGCGCCCCCAAAACCGCCCACCTCTTCTGGAAACAACGCACCAATGGTTCCCAGCTCTGCAAACTGGGCATACAGCTGAGGGCTATGACCTTCAGCACCATATGCCATCGCATTGCGAACGTCTGTGCCGTACTGTTCTGACACAAAACGATTCAGGCTGTCCATCAACATGCGACGGTCTTCGGTATGTTCAAAATTCATTTGTCAGTCCTTTCACACGCAGCCAGCCGTCACAGGCCCAAGATCATTTTGGAAATGATGTTTTTCTGAATTTCGTTCGAGCCACCAAAGATCGACAACTTGCGGTTATTGAAATAAGACGAGGCAGCTTTGGCCGAAGCTTCATCACCCAAAGGCGGTTCAGCATCCGAGACATCATGCAAATAAGGCGCAGCGTATGGCCCCATGGCACGACGTGTGAGCGACAAAATTTCTTGACGAATTTCTGTGCCACGAATCTTGAGCATCGAGCTTTCAGCGCCTGGTGCACCACCACCAGCTACCGCTGCAATCACGCGCAGATTGGTGGTCTTCATGTTCTCTAGGTCAATCTCAACCTTCGCCATGCGTGCGGCAAACAATGGGTCTTGCGACAGCGGCTTACCGTTGCATTGCACACGATCAGCCACCACTTTCAGCTTTTCTAAACCCGCTACCGAAAATCCCACACCTGCAATATTGGTGCGCTCATAGGTGAGCAAATACTTGGCATACGTCCACCCCTTGTTTTCTTCGCCCACCAAGTTGGCCACGGGCACTTTGACGTCAGTGAAAAACACTTCGTTCACTTCATGCGCACCATCCAAAGTGATGATGGGGCGAATCTCAATGCCAGGCGACGTCATGTCCACCAACAAGAAGCTGATGCCCGATTGCGACTTGGCTTCACGATCTGTGCGCACAAGGCAAAAAATCATGTTGGCGTATTGACCCAGCGTGGTCCAGGTTTTTTGGCCATTGACGATGTAGTGATCGCCATCACGCACAGCGGATGTTTTGACCGAAGCCAAATCCGAACCCGAGCCTGGCTCTGAGTAGCCCTGACACCACCAGTCTGAACCATCCAAGATGCGTGGCAGCCAATGTGCTTTTTGCGCTTCGCTGCCGTACTTCATCAACACAGGCCCGAGCATGCTCACACCAAACGGCACGATGCGCGGCGCGTGTGCCACAGCACATTCGTTTTCAAAAATGAATTTCTCAACCGCATTCCAGCCAGGGCCGCCCCACTCCTCGGGCCAATGGTTGGCCAACCAACCACGTGCATGGAGCTTGGCATGCCAGCCTTCCATTTCAGCCTTGGACAAATGTTCGCCCGCACGTACTTTGGCGGATAACTCAGGCGACAAGTTTTGCGCTAAAAACGCACGCACCTCATCGCGAAACGCTTCTTCTTGAGGGGTAAAGTTCAAATCCATATCGTTCCCTTGATCAGAAAATTTCGAACAAGCCTGCGGCACCCATGCCACCCGCGATACACATGGTGACCACGCCCCACTTGGCTTTGCGGCGTTTGCCCTCTAACAAAATGTGCCCCGCCAAACGTGCACCCGTCATGCCAAACGGATGGCCTAAAGAAATCGCGCCGCCGTTCACATTCAGCCGCTCGTCTGAAATGCCCAATGTCTTTTGGCAATAAATGGATTGCGATGCAAAGGCTTCGTTGAGTTCCCACAAATCAATGTCGTCCACTGTCAGGCCATGACGTGCCAAGAGCTTTGGCACGGCAAACACAGGGCCAATACCCATCTCGTCAGGCTCACATCCTGCCAACGCCATGCCACGAAATGCGCCCAAGGGCTGCAGGCCCAATTGCGACGCCAACTTGCCATCCATCATCACGCAGGCCGATGCACCGTCTGACAACTGCGACGCATTGCCCGCCGTGATGAAGTGCTCTTCACCACGCACAGGCTGCAGCTTGGCCAAAGATTCATAGCTGGTGCCGGGACGGTTGCTGGTGTCGTGGTCAACCGTCACTTCTTGGTACGACACTGCTTTGGTGTCTTTGTTGGTCACGGCCATGGTGGTGGTAACAGAAATGATTTCGTCTTTGTAACGACCCGCCGCTTGTGCCTCTGCTGTTTTGCGTTGGCTCTCGACTGAGAAATGGTCTTGGTCTTCGCGGCTGATGTTGTAGCGCTTGGCCACAATGTCTGCGGTCTCAATCATGGGCAAATACAAATCAGGCTTGTGTTGTGTCATCCATGGATCAATGCCATCGTCCACCGTGGTGCCAGGGCCGCGACGCAACCCCGAAATACTCTCTAAGCCACCCGCCACCATCACCGGTGCACCGTCCACCACAATGCGCCCTGCGGCCATGGCAATGGCTTGCAAACCCGACGCGCAAAAGCGACTCACTGTGGCGCCCGCAATTTGCAATGGCAAACCAGCACGCAGCACACTGGCGCGTGCCACGTTGCGGCCCGTGCGTCCCTCTGGATAGCCGCAACCCAACACCACGTCTTCAATCAACTGTGCATCCACGCCAGAGCGCTGCACCGCAGCCTTTACTGCGTGTGAGGCCAACTCTGCGCCCGAGATGGCGTTGAACTCACCACGGTGCGATTTCGTCAGTGGTGTACGAGCCGTGGAAACAATGACCGCTTCACGCATAAATATTCCTTCAATGAATGTCTGATCAGCGGTTCAAGCTGTCAAAGTTTTTGCCGTCTTTCACCAACTGCACCAGCAGTGGTGAGGGCTGCCAAAACAAAGGGTCTTGCTTGGCAAACTCTTGAATATCGGCCAAGATGTTTTCTAATCCAACCATATCGGCGTACTTCATGGGGCCACCGCGATAACGCGGAAATCCATAGCCATGCACAAACGTCACGTCTACATCCAAAGGGCGCAGTGCGATGCCTTGGTGCACCACATTCGCCCCCTCGTTGATCATGGCTGCCATGTATTTGCGAACAATCAGCTCTGGCGTCATCGCACGCGGTTGGATGTTGGCGCGCACACGCTCGGCATCAATGATGTGCAACACCTCGGGATCTGGCACACCGGTGCGTGAGCCTTCGGGGTAGAGGTAATAACCGCGCCCCGTTTTTTGCCCAAACCAACCCCGCTCGCAAATGCGATCGGCAATTTGCACATAACGCGCTTTCGGGTCACGCGTGGCTGCGCGTCGCTTGCGGGTGGCCCAGCCAATATCACCGCCTGCCAAATCTGACACTTGGAATGGCCCCATGGGGTAACCAAACTCGCGCATGGCGGCATCAATCTCGTAGGGCGAGCAGCCGTCTTCCATCATGTGGTCTGCCGCTGCGCGGTACACCGCCAAGATGCGGTTGCCAATGAAGCCATCACACACACCGGCACGCACGGGTACTTTTTTGAGTTGCGTGGCCAAGCTAAACGCGGTGGCCACCACATCTGCACTCACCTTTTCAGGCACCACAATTTCAAGCAGCTTCATGATGTTGGCGGGCGAGAAAAAGTGCAGGCCAATCACATCTTGCGGGCGCGACACGCTGGCAGCAATTTCATTGATGTCTAAGTACGAGGTGTTGGTGGCAATCACCGCATTGGGTTTGCACACACGGTCGAGCTCTGCAAACACAGCTTTCTTGACCGACATTTCTTCAAACACCGCCTCAATCACCAAATCGACTTGTGCCAAAGCGTCGTAGTGGGTGCTGGTGCTGAAACGCGCCATCACTTGCGCTTTGGCTTGCTCGGTCATGCGACCTTTGGCGATCAAGCCGTTGTAAACCTTTTCGACGTTCTGTCTGCCTCTGGCCAAAGCTTCGTCATCGCGCTCAATCATGGTCACAGGCAAACCTGCATCCAACACCGACACCGCAATGCCCGCACCCATGGTGCCGCCGCCGATCACACCCACGCTCGTCACTGGGCGTGGCGCCACCGCTTTAACTTCGGGCACCTTCACCACTTCACGTTCTGCAAAAAATGCATGAATCAAACCCGCACGCTGTGGGCTGTCGATGCATTGCAAAAACAGTTGGCGCTCGTTGGCCAGTGCGTCGTCAAACGGCATTTGCAAGCCCGCACGCACCGCCTCAATCACCTTGAGTGGCGAGAACAAACCACGCGATTTTTTTTCAACGTCTTTTTGGATTTTGTCGAGCACTTCGAGCTGATGGTCGTAACCCACTTTGAATGCATCCAAATCACGCGTGCGGCGAACGGGCGCGCCGTCGGCCAATAACGCGCGTGCAAAGGTCAAGCCTGCTTGCAGTACATCCGTGCCTTCGCCCAACTGATCGACCAGTTTGCAGTCCACCGCTTCTTGGGCTTTCATGTGTCGGCCACTGAGCATCAAGTTCACCGCGGCTTCCACGCCCATCAAGCGAGGTGCGCGTTGTGTGCCGCCAGAGCCTGGCAGCAACCCCAGTTGAACTTCGGGCAGCCCCAGCTTGGCATCGGGCATGGCCAAACGGTAGTGCGCAGCCATGGCTACTTCTAAGCCTCCACCCAGTGCAGGACCATGAATGGCGGCCACCACGGGTTTGGTACACGCCTCAATGCGGTTGCACACCTCGGGCAAGATGGGATGCATGGGTGGGCGACCAAACTCGCGAATGTCAGCACCGGCAATGAAGGCGCGGCCCGCGCCCAACAGCAGCACACCCTTGACGGCAGCATCCGCCTCTGCCTCATCCATCGCGGCCATCAAGCCACGACGCACATCCACACTGATGGCGTTGACGGGAGGGTGGTCAATCGTGACGACCAGCAAGTCGCCGTCTTTGGCAGTGCGAACCACGGTCGTTTCGGAATGAGCGGTCAAACGGGTCTCCTCATTGTTTTTGTCTTGCACACCATTGTTTGGCAGATAATATTTCTTGACAATCTCAAACTTTATTGACGCTATGTCAAAGAATTTTTACTTATGACCGTCGATTTCGCCTCCCTCACGCTTTTGGTCGACATCATTGACGCGGGCAATCTCAGCAAGGCCGCTAGCAAGCTGAAGATGACCCGCGCCAATGTGAGCTACCACCTGCGCCAGCTTGAAAAAACCATGGGTGCAGAGCTCATCCGACGCACCAGCCGCCGCATGGAACCCACCGAGCTGGGCTGGCGGCTATGCGAACACGGGCGTGCCATTCGCAACGAAATGGCCAGCGCCCACGAAACCGTGACCAACCTAGGCCAAGGCCTGCAAGGCCGCGTGGGCATCAGCGTACCCAGTGGTTATGGCCACATCGTGATGACGCCTTGGCTGATTGAATTCAAACAGCGCTACCCCGGCGTGGTGCTGGATGTGGTGTTTGAAAACCGAATCGACAACTTGCGCGACGACGTCGACATCGCCATTCGCGTGTTGCCGCAGCCGCCAGAAACCATGGTGGCCAAAGACATGGGCACGGTGCGTTACCTCGCCTGTGCCTCCAAGGCATTTGCCCAACAGCACGGCATGCCCACCGAGCTGTCACAGCTGCGCACACAACCCATCATCACGGCCAACGTGGTGGGGCGCCAACTGTCCTTGCGTGCATATAAAGGGGAAGAGCGCCAAGAGGTGATGCTCACGCCCACCCTCATTTCAGACCACTACCCGTTTTTGAAAGAAGTCATTTTGGGCGGCTTGGGCATTGGCCTGATGCCCGACTACATGGTGGCCGATGTGATTGCGAGTGGTGAAGTGGTCACCACCCTAGATGACCATCGCTTGAGCATCTTTGGCACGCAGATGTATTTGCTGTACTTGCCCTCGCGTCATCGCACGCGAGCCATCCAAACTTGCATTGACTTCTTGGTGGAAAAAGCCAACGTGCATTGAGCACACCGCCTGAGGATTAAGGTGTGGTTCTGAGCAAGGTTTGAATGTCTTGCGCCAGCACTTTTGCACCCGAGCCATAGCGGCTGTAAAGGCGCACATTGCCTTGCGTGTCATACACATAGCTACCCGCTGAGTGGTCCATGGTGTAGCTGGTGGGCGTTTTGCCTTCTTGCTTTTTGTAGTAAATCTTGAAGCGCTTGGCCACATCGGTCAGCTCGTCAGCCGTGGGCACAAAGGCCACAAACGTGGGATCGAAGTTGGTCATGTACGCCTTGAGCAACTCGGTGGTGTCGCGTGCTGGGTCCACCGTCACAAACACGCCTTGCAGCTTGTCGCCATCAGCGCCGAGCAAGCGTTTGACTTCAGCCAGCTCGCTCATCGACGTGGGGCACACATCGGGGCATTGCGTGTAACCAAAAAACACCACCACCACTTTGCCTTTGAAATCACTCAAGCTGCGGCTTTGGCCGTTGTGATCGGTCAGGGTAAAGCCTTTGGCGTAGTCGGCCCCTGTGATGTCGATGCCGTTGAACTTGGGTTTTTCTGGGCTGCATGCGGCCAAAGCCAACACAGCCAAAGACGACAACACAAGGCGGCGGGTCAGCGTGAACATGGTGAGACTCATTTCTTAGACAACAAGGTGCGCATGTCTTGCAAAGACACTGTGCTTTCGCTCTGCACTTTCAGGCGCGGAATGGGTTTGAGGGCGTGGCCGTAAATCACTTCGACGGTTAGTGTGAGGCGGCCATCCTGCTGCGGCTTGGCCAGCGCCAGCAAAGCGGTTTTCAGCTGCGCCAGCCATTGCTTGCCGCGCAAACCTGCAAAGCGCTCGCGGTGCAAATTGCGGCCTAGCAAACGGCACTCGGCCAGCAAGCTATCAGCATCGGCATAGGTGAGCGTGATGCGCTCCATGTCCATCACCGGTTCGGCAAAGCCGGCTTGCACCAGCATGTCGCCCCAGTCGTGCATATCTGTAAACGCATGGCTGGCAGGCGGCCAGCCATGGGCTTGGTACACCTCGGCCAGTTCACGCAAGGTGTCGGGGCCAAGGCACGAGAACATCAAAAAGCCGTCCACCGCCAACAGCTGATGCCACTGCTGCAACAAGGTTTGCGGGTTGGCACTGTTGTGCAGCGCCATATTGGCCCACAGCATGTCGGCACTGCCAGCGGCAGGTGCGCCAAAGCGCAAGGGATTGCTAGATAACCATCGCTTCCACAGCGGGGCTTGCAGTGATTGACGCGCCAGTTGTTCAAGCTTCGGCGAAGCCTCCACCACACTGCACTGCGCTTGTTGGTAACGCGCACGTAGCTTGGCGTGTGTTTGCAGGCCACCACTCACGGGCGCCCAATCCACCCACGAGGTGGGCTGCAAACGAATCCACTGCAAACGGTCTTCCATGCGTCGGCCAATCTCCTCGTTCAACCAAGGCGATGCGGCGTGCGGCCACGCAGCCCAACGGGCACAGGCCACAGAGTCAAGCGTGGGGGGCGTATCAGAGGAAGACGGTTCAGACATGGTCTCTATTATCGACACCGCGCCCTTCGCAAACATTGCGCTGTGCTTCAACCCAAAACTGCGCAATGTCTTTCCAATGCGGAGCATGTTAAATTTCTCAATGTCGCTACCCAGCGTTTGCCACATCTGCCACCGCTGGCCCAGCCAGCCCCTGTGTGCGCCGTGTGTCGAACGCTTTGCTCAGCCCACGCAGCGCTGCCCCACATGCGCACTCACCCTCACACACCGCCATTGCCGCCACTGCGCCGAGCACCCCAGCCCGTTAGACGCCTGTGTGGCCGCGGTGAGCTACACCTTTCCTTGGACAGGCTGTATTGCGCGGTTTAAGTTTCAGGCCGACCCCAGCCTCGCCCGCGCTTTGGCACACCTCATGCGCCACGCGCCGTGGGTAGAGCCCGCACTCGACGCAGCCACGCTGGTCGTGCCCATGCCCCTCTCGCCCACCCGCTTGCGTGAACGCGGCTTTAACCAAGCGCTAGAGCTGGCCCGCCACTTGGCCCCACACAAAAACCACGCCCACACTTTGCTGCGGCGTGGCGACAGCGCCCACCAAGTGGGCGCTTCACGCCAAGAGCGGCTAGACCATGTGCGCGATGCGTTTTGGGTCGCATCCGAACGTGTATCTGCCGTGCGCGGTCAGCGCGTGGTGCTGGTGGACGATGTGATGACCACGGGGGCTTCGATGTACGAAGCGGCGAGGGCTTTGCGGGTGGCGGGGGCTGCATACATCACAGGCTTGGTGCTGGCACGAACAGAGTCACTGCGGCCAATGGTTGCTCATTGAAAAAACAATTTCAAAGCAGTCCAACAATTAAATAATGTTAATTTATTACTAATTTGAATTACGATTTATCCAATAGTTCCATCCTTGTGGATCTTCATTTGCTGGAGTTGAAATGAAATTAAGTCTTAGATTTGCATTAACTGCTTTGAGTGTTTTAAGTCTTTTTGGATGCGCCCAAAATTTATGGATTAAGCAAAATTCAACGCAAGGAGAATTTGAGCGTGACAAATACAACTGCTTACAACAAGCGCAGCAACGTGTGGGAATCGCCCAAGTTAATGCCTACGGCGGTGCGGCAACCAACGCAGTACAAACCAATGACATGCTGTTCTCGTCATGCATGAATTCAAAAGGTTGGTCATTGCAGAACAAAAATGTTGTTGAAGCACAAGCTTCACAAAACCAAGTTAGAAATAACGAAATCAAGCAACGCTTTGATCAAATTACATCCGACATTGTTGCCATGTGCGGCAGAGAAGAACTCAAGGACTATTACAAGAAAACAGCATGCAAAGCTCCTGATATCAGCTTTGAACAAATTGCTGACACAACCAAGATCACATCGATACAGAAAGCCGCATTAGTAAAACAACGTGAACAAGTCGCATTGCTTGAAAAGGACCAAGATAATGTCCAATTTATGAGGGGTGAAGCAGGACAGAAAGTAATCTCTATCTCAGTAAATTTTGTTCGCCCAGAAAACGAAAAAAACAACCTGGATCTTTACAACGGAAAAATAACTTGGGGCCAATACAACAAAAAAAGAAAAGAGATGTACGTCGAAGCGCAAAACAAAATTAGACAGTAATCAGAATTGCTGCGCATCTCGCATGCGGGACAATGCATGCATGTTCCACATCGTCCTCGTCCACCCCGAAATTCCGCCCAACACGGGCAACGTCATCCGCTTAGCAGCAAACAACGGCTGCACCTTGCATTTGATTGAGCCTTTGGGCTTCTCGATGGATGACAAGCACATGCGCCGCGCGGGCTTGGACTATCACGAGTACGCACCCGTGCTGCGCCACGCCGACTGGGCCACGTTCTTGAACGATGCCAAGCCCGACCCCACCCGCATGTTTGCCATGACCACCAAAGGCTCTAGCACCGCACACGACATGGCGTTTCAGCCCGGCGATTGGTTTGTGTTTGGGTCGGAGACCAGCGGCTTGCCGGTGGACATTCGCGAAAGCTTCCCGATCAGCCAGCGCCTGCGACTGCCCATGCGTGCGGACCAGCGCAGCTTGAACCTGTCTAACTCGGTCGCCGTCATCACCTATGAGGCCTGGCGACAAAACGGCTTTGTGGGCAAAGCCTAAAGCAGCGCCAACCCCGATTGATTCAAGTCAAGGCTTATAGCGTTCTGCATAGCAACATATAGCCCTAGGTTTTAAGCCCTCGCCTACACTAGAGGGCTTGATTTATATAGATTTATTCCAGTCATGAGTGCATTCCTAGACGAAGAAGTTTTGTCCGTTCACCATTGGACCGACCGCCTGTTCAGCTTCACCACCACACGCGACACCTCGCTGCGTTTCTCCAACGGCCACTTCACCATGATTGGCTTGCGTGGTGAAAACGGCAAACCCTTGTTGCGCGCATACAGCATCGTCAGCGCCAACTACGAAGAACACTTGGAGTTTTTGAGCATCAAGGTGCAAGACGGCCCCCTCACCTCTAAGCTGCAACACATCAAAGTGGGCGACAAAATCGTCATCGGCAAAAAGCCCACCGGCACCTTGCTGTGCGACTACTTGTTGCCCGCCAAAAACCTGTACCTCATCGGCACTGGCACTGGCTTGGCCCCGTTCCTCAGCATCGTGCGTGACCCTGAGACCTATGAGCGTTTCGAAAAAGTCATCTTGGTGCACGGCGTGCGCGAGGTCAAAGAACTCGCTTACCGCGAATACTTGACGGAAGAGCTGCCCAAGCACGAGTTCTTGGGCGAGATGGTCAGCGCACAAATGCTGTACTACCCCACCGTCACCCGCGAGCCATTTAAAAACCAAGGCCGCGTGACCGACTTGCTCACATCCAATAAGCTCACCCAAGATTTGGGCTTGCCCAACATCGACCCAGCCAACGACCGCATCATGATTTGCGGCAGTCCTGAGTTGAACAAAGACATGCGTGCTTTGTTGGAAGCGCGTGGCTTCAAAGAAGGCTCTACCACCACCCCCGGCGACTTTGTGGTGGAACGTGCTTTCGTTGAACAGTAACCAAAGCCACTGATGTTCGAACCCAGCCAAGCCGACGTACGGCGCTTCTTCTGCTCGGTCTACGCCAAATGGCGCGACCGGCAGCCCATGGATGCGCTGGAAACCTTGGCCAGTCAGTGGGTGGCCGAACACCCCGAATACCACGCTGATTTTTCAGACGTGGACGCCGCGCTAGAGCGCATGTACGAAGTCAAAGACGGCAAGACCAACCCCTTCTTGCATTTGTCCATGCACCTATCCGTGAGCGAGCAATGTTCGATTGACCAGCCGCGCGGCATTCGCCAAGCGGTGGAGTTGCTCACCGCCAAACTCGACTCACTGCACGACGCCCACCACCAAACCATGGACGCCTTGGGCCAAATGATTTGGGAAAGCCAACGCAGCGGTCGCCCGCCTGATGGGCAGGCTTATATTGATGCGGTCCAACGCCGCGCTACCAAAGACTGATCACAAAGGCGCATTAAGATCTCCCAAAATACGAATAGGAGACAAACCATGCGCCAGTTGCCACTCAGCTCACTGCTTCGACGCACCCTTAGCGCTGCACTTGCAGTCGCGGCTTTAGGTGGCTGGGTCTGCACAACAGCACACGCCCAAAGCTACCCAAATAAACCCATCAAGTTTGTCGTGCCCTTTAGTGCTGGCAGCGCCACCGACAACTTGGGCCGCATCTTGGCCCAAGCCATGAGCGAAGCAATGGGCCAACCCATCACAGTAGAAAACAAAGCTGGGGCCAACGGCATCTTGGGTGCGGAGGTGGTCAAAGCCGCTCCCGCTGATGGCTACACGTTTTTGGTGACCACCAGCACCACGCAAGCGGCCAACGTGCACCTGTACCGCAAGCTGCCGTATGACCCTGTGAAAGATTTCACGCCCATCGGCAAAGTGGGTGAAGTGGGTTTTATCTTGATGGTCAACAACGACTTTCCGGCCAAGGACATGAAAGAGTTCATCGCCTACGCCAAAGCCAACCCAGGCAAGCTCGCGTTTGGTCATGGTTCATCAGGCTCGCTGGTGTCTGCGGCCATGCTCAGCGAATTGGCCAGTTTGCAAACCATCAACGTGCCCTACAAAAGCATCCCCCCTGCTTTGACTGATTTGCTGGGTGGTCAAATTCAATTTG
>Ga0213920_1000687_pt1 | contig 23102 bp, 20 predicted proteins | sample McNCre1117MG_FD_161054 | JGI IMG/M metagenome (GOLD analysis project Ga0213920, IMG submission 161054) | Freshwater microbial communities from McNutts Creek, Athens, Georgia, United States - 11-17 MG | ecosystem: Environmental > Aquatic > Freshwater > Creek | place: USA: Georgia | collected...
CTTAACAAGTCGGCAGTAAATAATTTTTGAACTCTTTCAATGGTTTCTTTTTGGAAATCCTCAACTGTTGGCGCATTTCTAAAATACAAATACCCTCCAAAAATTTCGTCAGCTCCTTCTCCAGAAAGTACTACTTTGATTCCCATATCAGTAATGGCTTTTGACAAGAAATACATCGGTGTACTCGCACGAATAGAAGTCACATCATAGGTTTCTAGATGCCAAATCAATTTATCTAAGATTTCGATACCTTGCTCAATAGTAAAATGCACTTCGTGGTGCTCTGTTCCTAAAAATTCAGCCACTTTTTTAGCCGCTTTAGCATCAGGAGCATCCGCATCTAAACCAATTGAAAACGAGTGTAATTTTTTACCACTTTCTTTCAATAATCGAGACGCAATAGAAGATGTTAAAGACGAATCCAAACCTCCTGAAAGCAATACTCCAATTGGCACATCACTCATCAAACGTTTACGAGTAGCCTCAGTCAACGTTTCTCTAATCAAATCCAAATCCAATTCTTGATCTGCCTTAGTATAATCTTCATATTCTGGTTGGTAGTATTTTACAAAACCAGTGTTTGGCGTATAATAGTGTCCTGGAGGAAATGTTGAGAATGTTTTACATTGATCAGCAATAGGTTTCATTTCTGAAGCAAAATAGATTCTTCCTCTATCGTCTAAACCATAATACAATGGTTTTACTCCCATTGGATCTCTACCAGCAATAAAATCATCGCCATCAACTACCACAAAAGCCCAATCCCCATCTAACATGTTACAAAAATCGTATTTGAATTCTTCATACAAATGAACAATTACTTCTGAATCTGATTTGGTTCTGAAAGTATGCCCTTTCAAAACACCATCTCTCAACGATTGGTGATTGTAAACCTCTCCATTATGTACCATCCAAGCTGTTGAAGTTCCTTGAATAGGTTGACGTCCTGAATGCAAGTCAATAATTGACAAACGCTCGTGACTTAAAATATGTCCATTCTCTGTAATATGTAAATCACTTTCATCTGGACCACGGTGAGTCATTCTTTTTGAAAGTTCTCTAACTAATTGCTCATCTTTTCCTTTTCCAATAATGGCTAATATTCCGCACATAATCTTACAATTTACTTTTTTGTTATTTTGATACGGCAAAGATGGATTAAAAGTTACGATTGAAAAACACAAAATCTATTTTTAGTTATAAAAATAAACTAAATGATAAATTTTATAGTAAAAATGTAATTGAAAATAGAGAAAACAGAAACTTAAAGTTAAAAACTGTAAAAAATAGCTCAAAGTCGGGAGACTTTGCGCAGCGGGGTTAGCGATTGGCCTTTTCTTTGTACAATTCATAATTTAGAAAGATTAATTTTTCGAGCCTTTCGCGGTTATATTTTAATCCTGCCAACCCAATAGTTAAAGGTGTTCCATATAATTTAGTATTTAAATTCAGAAGCACTTTCTTAAATCTATTTGAGCGGTCAATATATTTTTCAGGATTATAGATATTTACTATTAGAGTTTTTGTTGATTTTATTTTTTCGATTCGAATTGATTCAATGTCTTTCCATAATATCAATCCGACACTTACAAAACTAGAATTGTCATAAATTCCATTTTCATCAAGTATTAATCCTGGTTTCTTGTCAAATAATTTTATTGGAATATAAATCCAAGCTGAACTACAAAAAACAAGCAAAAATAATCCTATTGTTTTAATATACTCAACGCTTCTAAATCTATAAGAAATGAACCGTTCTGGATATCGAAATAGATGATAACTGCCAACAATAAAAACAGATGCTCCAATCAACATTAAAATAAGTTTAATTTTACTTGATGGAATTTCAATTTTGTGCATCATAATTTTCGCTTTGTTGTTTTTCAAATATAATTATTTTTCCTTACAAGTGTAGGTTCTGCGTTGGTAGTAATTTTGAGCTTAACGTTTTTATACAATACTTTCAATACAATACGAAGTCCCATTAATCTCAAAAGTAAACCCCACTTGATTTCCCATTAATTTAGCACCAAGTGGAGATTGTGGCGACAAGGCAATGACGTTAATTCCTTCTATAGTAATTTTAGGCAATGCGACACTGAGATACAAATAAATGCCATTGGCTTTGACCAAACTCCCTAAAGCAATAGTATTCAATTCTTTTGAAGCGTCTATTTTATCTAAAATAGTTTTTTGTTGGAGTACTTCTGCCAGTTTATGATTGATTTTTTCCTGCTCGATGTGCATCATAGACAAAGCCGTTTCATGCTTGTCACCTGCCGAACCTTTGGCATCGTTTTTAGAATCTTCGGTCAATGCCAAAATCATATCCCGAAAGACATCAATTCGATCTTGAACTAATTGCAGGTAATAGGTATGTATTTTTTGTTTGAAAGTAGTCAAAGAAAAGACCAATTAAAAATCAAACTTATAATTCGCTCCCAATACCACTTGAAATCCTTGCACAGGATAGTTCATCCATTTTTGATAGGATTGATTCAAGATATTATTCGCTTTCAAAAAGGCAGTCAATCGATCACTGTGTTTGTAACCCACATGCGCATTCAAATCAATATACGATTTCAATGTCGTTGGAATATAGGTTTGAGCAACTATAGTCATCAGGTCATTATTGATTTGCGAATCTTTTCGAGAACCTACAAAAAAGACATCGGCTCCTGCATACCATTTTGGATTAATCGTATAATCTAAAGTAGCATTCAACTTAATCGCTGGTAAATTCCATGCTTCTGCTTGTGTTTTAGTAGTATAAGCAGACAATGTACCATTAGCACTGAAACTAATGGCTTCGGTAATATCCGCTTTCAACTCGCCAAATAAACGGAACGTTTTTACATTATCGTATACCAATTGCAACGAATTGCCATATGAATACGGTCCGTAATTGAAATTAGCCGAAAAATCATTACTTCTAAACAAGGCTTTGTTATTTTCGTCCACCAAAGAACCTCTAACATTATAACTTATATTGTCGGCCAATTTACCTTTTAAACCAGCATAAACATCATACTTTTTATTGGTTGGCGCAATTAATAACGTAGGCGACAAAAACGGGTTTTCATCTACAAAATTCAAATACGAATTTTGATCTAGTCCACCTTCAGCTCCAGTATAAAAAATCATTAAATCACCCACTATTTTATGAGAGGCCGTAACCTGTGGATAAAGAAACAATTGATTGTTGCTGTTTTTAGTATCTAAACTATAGTACAATCCTAAACCTAAATGCATGGTCCAATTGTCTTTTTCTAATTCATAGCTAGGAGAAAGTCCAAAATTAGTATATCCGTATTCTATAGGTTCTACATTGGTTCGGGTGAAATTATGGTCGAATTTACCCCCCAAATAATCCACAATAGCATTTAGTTTTATTTCTTTACCAAAAGCAGCGAATTTAAAAGACGGCTTAGCATAAAATCGATTTTCCGACGAACCAAAAGCATCTGAAAAATGTGCAAATTTAAAACTCGAGGCTTCTAAAATACTTTCGTTAAATTCAATTTTGGAATCCAATGTAATCGTGTTATAGGATTGTTTTGGATCAATTCCGGCAACTAAAATATCATGAGTCGAAGGCAACAACCAATTCATAAAAGTTGTTGGCAATCCATACCAATGGTAGATTTGATTTTGATAGCCTAAATTAATGTTCCAAGATAATTCTTTTGCTTCTGCACCATAAGTCAAATCTAGAGAAGTATCATAAAACGAATCTTTCAATTCCGTTCCTTTAATTCCTCCTTGAGACGAAAGATGACGAAACATTCCCGCTACATATTCCTCTGTATTCAAATCTTGAGTAGCAAACAACTCCGCATTCAAAGTACCATAATTCCCACCTCCAAAGGTGGCATAACTTTTATAAAATCGACCTATTTGTTCTTTATCCACATCTTCAGCACTTCCTTTTGAGGGGGTGAAAGTAGAGGCAACTGGGAAAGAAAAAATACTGTACTTCACTGTTTCTTTTGCTGTAGTTCCTTCTTCATTCAACGAAGGAGTTTCTTTTATTTTAAAAGCGTCAGAAATAGTTGGGGTATATGATTTTACCACATTCACTTCTTCTGTTCGCATTTTTTCTTGTTTTTTCTGTGCCAAACCTAACTGAACAGACAATAAAGCGAATGAATATAGAATACTATTTTGGATAATTTTTCTCATAATAATCAAGGTATTTGAAATACAGTAGTGTTTTTTATTCTTTTAGTATTGACGAATTCGTTTTGGATTCCTCTGCTTTTATAGCATCTAAATCGGTTTGCGCTTTAGCAACAATCTCTGGAAAATCAGTAAAGTTTTTTATCACACTTTCTAATATAAATGTTGCTTGATAACTATCTTTTAAAGCATAAAAGTTAGCTGCCATCAACAACAAGCCTTTGGCTCCAAAATACTTGTAATCCGAATAATTCTTAGCTAATTGTTGTATCACTGCGTTGGAGTCTTCAAATTTGCCTTCTTTGTTTTTGAAATACGCATCAAAATACAACGCCTCTGCTCCTAATTCGCCTTGAGCAGTAGCTAATTTTTCGTACCCCGCTTTGGCTTTGGTCTCATCACCCGTTTCCATGGCAGAGCGTGCTACTACAATCTGAGCATCACTTCTTACATCTGCTTCTGTTTTAGGATTGTCCAATACTTTTTCAGCATATACTACAGCGTTAGCATAATCTTTCTTATCGTAATACAATTTCATCAAATTGGCTTGTGCAAAAGTTTTATTTTGCAACAAATCAGCTTCAGTTTCAATTCGAGATAGAACCACAATGGCTTTTTCCACTTCTTTTGCCTTCAAGAAAATTTGTCCCAAACGCATTAAAGAAGGCTCTGTGAATTCATTTCTAGGCTCCCCAATTACATATTCATAATTAGCCGTCGCTTTCTCTTCTGACCCATTCGAATAAAGTGATTGCGCCAAATAAAAATGAGCTTGCAACGCGTGAATTCCTTTTGGGAAAGCCGTCAAATACACTCCAAATCCAGTAATAGCCTGATTTGTATTGCTTTGTTGGTATTGTTTTTCGGCTGACTCGTAGGTATCATTATCCAAATCAGCATCTGTAACTGCCACAAAATCTAAGGTACGAACCCACGAAGCATATTCATCTACTTTACCATTTTCAACATAAATTAATCGCGCGGTAGCAACCGCCTCTAAAGCTTCCGATGATTTTGGGTATTCCGCTACAACTTGTTTGAACTTTACCAATGCTGGTGCGTCTTTATCTGCATTATAATATACTAAACCTTGTCGTAAAATAGCTTTAGAAGTAAATGACCCTTTTTCAAATTCTTTAATCAATTGGTCATACGTTTTAATAGCTTGTTCATCTTTGTTTTCAGCAACATACGTATTACCTAACTCAAACAACGCATCGTCACGATATTCTGATTTTGGATAGAGTTGTAAAAACGATAACAAATTTTCAATCTTTTTCTCATTTTTACCCACAAATCCATACGAAATGGCTCTTTGATAAAAAGCATAATCAGCATCAACACTTTTTTGCTCAATTACTTTTGCATACGCTTCCATTGCTGGCCAATACTTTGAAGTTACAAATCGGCAATCTGCTAAACGCAAATACGCATCATTCATACGCACTTTATCAGTCCCTTTTTCGATTTGCTTTTGGAAATAATTCCCCGCTTGATCGTATTCCTTCATTTTGAAATACACATACGCTATGTTATAATTACAATTTTTAAACTCAGGAGTAGTTCCTGCTTCAGCAAAGCCAATGAATTGTTTAAAGCTCACTAATGCGTTTTTAAAATCATCTAAAACAAATTGTGTTTCTCCTTTCCAAAACGTTGCTCTTGCTGTAATCAGAGCCTCCTTTTGTTGGCTAATCGCTTTTTCAAATTGTTTTAAAGCAGCTTGGTATTCTCCATCAGTAAAGGATTGTAAACCGCTATAAAAAAGCACTTTTTGATAGGCTAATTTATTTTCTTGAGTTCCATTTTTCTCTAAAATAGCCAAGGCTTCTTTATAATTTTTAGAAGAAATATACGAGTCAATCAATAATTTTTGAATTTCTGATTGATTTGAATTTTGAGGATACTTTTCTAAAAAAGCCGTCAAAATAGCCGGGACACTTTCATACGAATTCCCTATCTCATAACTTAATTTAGCATAATTCAAACTTGATTCTTCTTTTAACGAAGCGTCAAAATCCATTTCTGAAGCATTTTTAAACGCATTCAACGCTTCTTGTTTTTTATTCAAATTCAAATAGCTCTGACCTAAATGGTAATACCCATTTTGTGAAACAAAATCCTTTCCGTCAATAATTTTATTGAATTGTGAAACAGCATTTTCAAAATCTTTTTGTTGATAGTACGCAAAACCCAACTGATAAAAATCGGTATTCGACCATTTGCCATTTTTACCTTTATACAATTCCAAATACGGAATTGCCTTTGCATATTCTTTCAAGTTGAAATAGCTTTCGCCAATAATCTTATTCAATTCCGATTGTTCTGCAGGTGTTGATTTTGGCATCGCCTGTTCTCCTAAATCGATCGCTTTTTGAAAATTGCCCAACTTGAAATTCATATCCGATTGGTAATAGGACATGCGTTCTTTGTATTTCGATTCGGTTGAAACTGCATCAAAATATTGGGTAGCTTTTTTATAATCGTCTCCTTCATAAGCCATAAAACCCAAATAATATTTGGCTTGCGAACCATAATTTGGAGACTTCAATACTTTGTTCAAATAAGTGGTAGCTTCTTTTTTGTTTTTAGAAACAAAAAAACTGTATCCTTTTTGAAAAGAATACTTATCACTTTCGTTTGTCCCCAAATACATTTCATCTACTTTTTCATACCAAGACAAAGCCTTTTCATAATTTTCTTGTTGAAAATAGAAATGACCTATTTCAACACAAGCTTGATTTTTTTTAGTACTTGTTGGATACTCTGAAATAAAACGCTCCAATAAGTTTCCTGCATTGGGTTGGCGTTCACGAATGGCACACATAGCGGTATAGTACAAACAATCGGATTGTATTTCTTGAGCAACAGCACTTAACTTCACTCGGTCAAAAACTAATTTTGCAGAAGCATATTGACCTGCATTATATAGAGAAACCGCCGTTTCGAAATCTTTTGAATTAGAATTATATATAGTTGATTTTTGAGCGGAAACCGAAAAAGTTCCCCAAAAAAGTAGGACAAATAAAATCCCAGTAAGTCTACGCATTGTGATTTTTGTTTAAAATTCAAATGTATCATATTATACGGTGTATAACGAAGTGGTTGTAGTATTTATTATGAACAATTGTTTTAACAAAAAATAAAAAAAATTACGATTGATAATTGTAAATTGCCAATTGATAATTACTTTTACAACATAAACAAATGCAAATTATGTCACAATCCATTTTATCGTTAAGAAACGCTACTATATACCAAGAAGGAAAAACCATTTTATCTGACGTAAACCTTGAAGTAAATCAAGGCGAATTCATCTATGTTATTGGAAAAACAGGTTCAGGAAAAAGTAGTTTATTGAAGACTTTATATGCTGATTTAGAGCTTAAAGAAGGAGCTGGACATATTGTAGATTTTGATTTAGCTACTTTGAAAGAAGATGATATTCCTTTCTTGAGAAGAAAAATTGGAATTGTTTTTCAAGATTTTAAATTACTTCCTGATCGTACTGTCAAAGACAACATGCTTTTTGTATTGAAAGCAACTGGCTGGACTGACAACACGGAAATGCTTAACAAAATAGATGAAGTATTGGATAAAGTAGGGATGAAAGATTTTGCTAACAAAATGCCCCACCAACTTTCAGGTGGAGAACAACAACGCGTTGCCATTGCAAGAGCCTTGTTAAACGACCCTGAATTAATTTTAGCGGATGAACCAACCGGAAACTTGGACCCACAAACTAGTGCTGAAGTATTAGAGGTGTTGCGAAAAATCAATGCCAATGGAAAAACAGTTTTGATGTCAACACACGATTATGCTTTGTTAGTTAAATTTCCTTCGAAAACTTTAAAATGTGAGGATGCTAAAATTTTTGAAGTAGTTCAAAAAACAGCTTAGTCCTAATGAAGCAAATTAGTTCAGTTCAAAATCCATTCATTAAATCCTTAGTGCTATTGCAGGAAAAAGCAAAAGCACGCAAACAAACCGGCACTTTTTTAATCGAAGGACAACGCGAGATAAGTATCGCTATTAAAGGCGGTTACCAAATCGAAACGGTACTTTTTTTACCAGAAGTTTGCTCTGAAAAAGAAGCCCAACAATTGGCTCCTAAAGCTGAATTAATCGAAATCAATAAAGAGGTATATCAAAAATTAGCGTATCGCGATACTACCGAAGGTGTTTTGGCTGTAGCCAAAACTAAATCAACACTTTTGTCGGATTTAAAATTATCCGAAAACCCTTTGATTTTAGTCGCCGAAGCACCTGAAAAACCAGGTAATATTGGTGCTTTATTACGCACTGCCGATGCTGCTAATTTAGATGCCGTGATTATTGCCAACCCCAAAAGTGATTTGTACAATCCTAATACAGTTCGCTCTAGTGTGGGATGTCTATTCACCAACCAAATCGCTACGGGAAGCACAGCCGAAATTATCGCTTTTCTGAAAGAAAAAAATATTCAATTTTATTGTGCAACCTTGCAGAATTCAAACGGCTATCATCTAGAAAACTACACTACACCTACTGCATTAGTTGTTGGTACTGAAGCAACTGGCTTAACTCAAGAATGGCGAGATGCCGCCACGCAAAACATTATTATCCCAATGCAAGGCGAAATTGATTCTATGAACGTGTCTGTCGCAGCAGCTATTTTGATTTTTGAAGCCAAAAGACAAAGAGGTTTTTAAATTATCAATCAAAAATATTCTCTCTATTCACTTGTGTATTTAGTCGGTTTTTTCTATTTTTAGAAATTGAACCCCGCCTACCATGACAGAAATAGATATCGAGAAAGAAAATAAGGCCATTGCCCAAGAATACAAGGAGTTACTTCGAATTAGTTACCAAACACTAACCGATAGTGACAAGAAATTGATTCGTAAAGCATTTGATGTAGCCGTTGACGCACACAAAGATCAAAGAAGAAAATCAGGCGAAGCCTATATTTTCCACCCAATAGCTGTGGCAAAAATTGTCGCTTCTGAAATTGGCTTGGGCGCTACTTCTATTGCTGCAGCCTTATTGCACGATGTGGTCGAAGACACACCTATTACTGTTGAAGACATTGAACGTCTTTTCAATCCGAAAGTAGCTCAAATGGTAGAAGGATTGACGAAAATCTCGTTGGTTCAAAAAGATTTAAATGCTTCCATTCAAGCCGAGAATTTTAGAAAAATGATTCTTACGCTGAATGATGATGTCCGAGTAATTCTTATAAAACTCGCTGACCGTTTGCACAACATGCAAACTATGGAATCCATGCGAGAAGACAAGCAAACCAAGATTGCATCAGAAACCTTATATATCTACGCTCCTCTCGCCCACCGTTTAGGTTTGTACAACATCAAAACTAAACTCGAAGATTTAGGACTAAAATACACTGAACCTACCGTTTATAATGATATTTTAAGTAAAATCAAAGAAACTAAAGAAGAGCAAGACGCTTACATTAAAGACATTTCAGATGTTCTAAAAAAATCTTTAGACGAAGAGGGAGTGGAATACGCTATCAAAGGCCGACCAAAATCTATCTATTCTATTCGTAGAAAAATGAAAGCGCAAGGAGTTAGTTTTGACGAAGTGTATGACAAATTTGCTTTGCGAATAGTCTATAAATCAAACCCACACGACGAGAAGTTTTTAGCTTGGAAAATTTACTCCATTGTAACTGACCACTATCGTCCGAGTCCAAGTCGTTTACGAGATTGGATCTCGTCGCCAAAATCAACTGGTTACGAAGCCTTACACATTACGGTCATGGGACCCAAAGGGCGCTGGGTAGAAATTCAGGTTCGAAGTGAGCGAATGGATGAAATTGCCGAAAAAGGCTACGCTGCGCATTATAAATACAAAAACGGAGCAACTGAAGAAAGTGGATTGGATGTTTGGCTCAACTTATTGCGTGAAGCACTAGAAAATGCTGAAACGAATGCAGTTGATTTTGTAGAAGATTTCAAAATGAATCTATATTCCAAAGAAATCTTTGTGTTTACACCAAAAGGCGACATCAAATCATTACCAAAAGGAGCTACTTCTCTCGATTTTGCTTTCGGAATCCACTCTGAAATTGGAATCCGCACCCGTGGAACACGTGTCAATGGAAAATTAGTCCCTCTTAATTATGAATTAAAAAGTGGTGACCAAATCGAAGTAATCACCTCTCCTAATCAAAAACCAACTACACATTGGTTAGATTTTGTAACAACCGCCAGAGCTAAAACTAAAATAAAAAATGTTCTTAATGAGGACACTAAGAAAATTGGCGAAGAAGGAAAAGAATTACTAACACGTAAACTGAAACACTTAAAAATTAATTTGAATGAAAAAACAGTTAATGAATTAGTTAATTTCTTCAAACTAAAAACAAGTTTAGATTTATTTTATCGTGTTGGAATTGGTGCTATTGAAAATCAACAATTAAAAGATTATGCTGCTCAAAAAAGCAATACGTTTATTAGTTTTTTCAAAAACAAAATCAAGCGTAATGCCAACACGCCCGACGAAGAAATCAACAAACCAATTGTTAGCAGCAATTATGACATGCTTGTTTTTGGGAAAGAGCATGACAAATTAGACTATAAATTTTCTTCTTGCTGCAGCCCAATTCCAGGAGATGATGTTTTTGGTTTTGTAACCGTGAATGACGGAATTAAAATTCACAAAAGCGATTGCCCTAACGCTATTGGATTACAATCTAACTATGCGTACCGAATAATGACTGCCAAATGGATTGATTCTACTCAAGAAGAATTCAAAGCTATTATTAAAATTACTGGAATGGATTCGTTAGGATTGACCAATCAATTAACCAAAGTAATATCCAATAATATGCATGTGAACATTCAGAGTATCTCTTTAAGTACTGAGGCGGGCATATTTGAAGGACAAGTAACCGTAGTCGTTCAAAACAATACGATTTTGAAAAAATTAATTAACAATATCAAAAAAATAGAAGGTATTGAAAAAGTAAGCCGCGTATACACCTCGTAACTATTTTTCAACAAAAGGCAAACTTATCAACTGAACTTTAGAGTTTAACCAAAAAAAATTATCTTTGCAGGATATGACACTTATTTCCACAGACAATAATAAAAATCAAGAAATTGTAAAAAACGTTTTTACACTATATCTTGAAAAGAAAGGGCATCGCAAAACTCCAGAGCGTTATGCTATTCTTCAGGAAATTTACGAAAGTGAAGAACATTTTGATATAGAAAACCTCTACATCAAAATGAAAAATAAAAACTACCGTGTCAGCAGAGCTACTTTGTACAATACAATCGAATTGCTTTTGGATTGTGCTTTAGTGCGTAAACACCAATTTGGACAAAATCAAGCCCATTACGAAAAATCGTATTTTGATAAACAACACGATCATATTATTATGACCGATACGGGAGAAGTAATTGAATTCTGCGATCCAAGAATTCAAACCATCAAAAAAACAATCGAAGAAATTTTTGATATTGAAATCACCAATCACTCTTTGTATTTATACGGAAATAAAAAAACAAACAACTAAATTAGAATTACACAATTCTACCAATACAAACAACACAAATAACACACAGAATGACCATAGATTTACTACTAGGATTACAATGGGGAGATGAAGGAAAAGGAAAAATCGTTGATGTATTAACTTCTAAATACGATATTATCGCGCGTTTTCAAGGAGGACCAAATGCAGGACACACTCTAGAATTTGACGGAATTAAGCACGTTCTTAGAACGATTCCTTCTGGAATATTCCACAAAACAGCAGTAAATATCATTGGAAACGGAGTTGTTATTGACCCTGTAGTTTTTCAAAAAGAAATTGAAGGTTTAGAAAAATTCAATATTGACATCAAAAGCAAATTGATTATTTCTAGAAAAGCACACTTAATCTTACCAACACACCGTTTGTTAGATGCTGCTTCTGAAACAGCTAAAGGTAAAGCTAAAATTGGCTCTACTTTGAAAGGTATTGGGCCAACGTATATGGACAAAACCGGTAGAAATGGTATTCGTGTAGGAGATATTGAATTAGCTGATTTCAAAGAAAGATACCGTGCATTGGCTGACAAACACGAAGAAATGATCAAATTCTACGATGTAGCCATTCAATACAATTTATCCGAAATGGAAAAAGAATTCTTTGAAGCTATCGAAGAATTGAAAAAATTAGACTTCATTGATAGTGAAGAATATTTACACCAAGCGCAAAAAGCAGGTAAATCTATCTTGTGCGAAGGAGCTCAAGGATCACTATTGGATGTTGACTTTGGAACCTATCCCTTTGTAACTTCATCTAATACTACAGCTGCTGGTGCTTGTACTGGTTTAGGAATTGCACCAAATAAAATCAAAGAAGTTTTCGGGATTTTTAAAGCCTATGTTACTCGTGTAGGAAGTGGCCCTTTTCCAACTGAACTTTTTGACGAAGATGGTGCTACTATGGCTAAAATTGGAAATGAATTTGGTTCTGTAACAGGAAGACAAAGACGTTGTGGATGGTTAGACTTAGTCGCTTTAAAATATGCTATCCAAGTCAACGGAGTAACCCAATTGATGATGATGAAAGGCGATGTTCTTTCTGGATTCAAAACCTTGAAAGTATGTACTGAGTACAACTACAAAGGAGAAAACATCAGCCATTTCCCTTACAACATTGAAGAAGAAAATGTGACGCCAATCTACAAAGAATTCAAAGGATGGCAAGCTGACTTAACTGGAATGACTACCTACGATGAATTACCAAAAGAATTAAAAGAATACATTGAGTTCATTGAAAAAGAAGTGGAAGTACCTATCAAAATTGTTTCTGTTGGACCAGACAGAAAACAAACGATATTGAAATAGTTATTAAAAACGCTCTGAAAATTCAGAGCGTTTTTTTTTTATAAATGCATACATTTACTTTTTAAAGTGATTTAAAGTGAAGTATCAACATTGTATTCTCAAATCGTTTCTTTTACTTTTCTTTTTTGGCTCCTGCCAAAAAGAGGAAAGTGTTGCTAATAGCAACTCAGGATACCAAATCACTAATTCCAATATTAGCTATAACTCAAAAAATATCCAACTCATTGGTGCGAATGCTTTTCATGTGTTTGGCGCAGGTAGTGCCGATATGAATTCTTGGAATCTTGATATAGCTAGAGAATTTATTGGTAACATCAAAGAGACTCCTCTAACTGGAAATCCTATTCAAGATAGCCATGGAGCCTACCTATATTCTATTCAAAACATTGTTGATGAGAATAGAAAACAAAATAAAATAAGTTGGATTTGCGCTTTTGGTTGGGATGGAAACCCTTCTACCCTATTCACTGGAAAATCTCCCGCAACTAAATTTTGGTGGGAAGACTATAAAGCAAAACTACGATTATGGGCTATTCAATTTAAAGATCAAAACGATGTTTGGATTGAAGTTTGGAATGAACCTTATCGCTACGATCGTGCCGATGGTTATACGGATGCTATTTGGTTACAAAACATGAATGAGTTAACTGAAATAATCCGTGCCACTGGAAATAAAAACATAGTAGTCATTCCTTGTGCCGAACAAGGTCAAGACGAAAGTGTATTATTAAATAAAGGAAATGCATTTCTGGTTGGCAAATCCAATATTCTATTTGTTATTCACGCCTACGAAAAATGGCTATTAGATTCTTCTACCAATATAAATAGCAGACTTGATGAATTAAATAGATTTAATATTCCCATCATTTTTGGAGAAACAGCACCTATGAATGCAGGTGTTTTAATGAATCCTGAGCCGTTTCTAAACTTGATTTATAACAAAGGAATTTCTGTTTGTGCTTGGGTTTGGAAAAAAGACGAATCCGATCAAGATGCATTAATGACCCAAAACGGACTTCCTAATAACATCAACAATAACAATTGGGGAACTACTTTTAAAAATCTAGCCCTTAAAACCAGAAATCCAAAACCTTAATTGTAATGAAAAATCCAACAATAACGATACAAAAAACCGAATTACTCTCTGATAATTGGTACCTCTTAAACAAAGTGACGTTTGACTATCAAATGGACAACCAGGAATCCGAAATTCAAGTTAGAGAAGTGTATGACCGTGGCAATGGAGCTGTAATTCTGTTGTACAATAGCAATAAAAAAACAGTGGTTTTAACAAGACAATTTCGATTACCCACTTACTTAAATGGCAATACATCAGGTATGGTAATAGAAGCTTGTGCTGGATTATTGGATACCGAAAATCCAGAAGAATGTATTATTCGTGAAACAGAAGAAGAAACAGGTTACCGCCTTTCATCTGTAAAAAAAGTGTTTCAATCGTATATGTCTCCTGGATCTGTAACAGAAATTCTACACTTTTTTATTGGTGAATACCAATCCGAAATGAAAGTTTCTGAAGGTGGCGGACTTGCAGAAGAACACGAGAATATCGAAGTACTCGAATATTCATTTGATGAAGCCTACCAAATGATTGCCTCTGGAGAGATAAACGATGCGAAAACTATTATGCTATTGCAATATGCCAAAATAAATCTGGCTTTGTAAAGCAAACAACTACGTTTATTTTTAGTATTTTTACTATTCAAATGAATTGCATTGGCATCTAAAAAAACACATTCTTCGGCACTACAAGAAAAAGCTGGTATTTCACAACCCGAAATTATCAGCACTCTATCCGTAGAACACATTCAGCAATTTAGAAAGCTACAACCTTCTGCTGAAGAATTAGTCGAAGGTATTTTAGCTGGTAATATTACCGCTTTGAGTCGTGCTATTACTCTTGTTGAAAGTACCAATTCTACTCATTTAGCAAAAGCCAACAGCATCATTAACGAATGTTTACCTCATGCCAATCAATCCGTTCGAATAGGAATAACTGGCGTTCCTGGCGTTGGAAAAAGTACGTTTATTGAAGCCTTTGGAAAACACTTAACAAGCCTTGGAAAAAAAGTAGCCGTTCTGGCTGTAGACCCAAGTAGCACGATTAGCCATGGAAGTATTTTAGGGGATAAAACCCGAATGGAGGAATTAGTTAAAGACCCCAATGCTTTTATTCGTCCCTCGGCTTCTGGAGAAACTCTGGGAGGAGTCGCTAGAAAAACTCGAGAAACAATTACACTTTGCGAAGCTGCAGGTTTTGATACCATTATTATTGAAACGGTTGGTGTTGGTCAAAGCGAAACCGCTGTTCACAGTATGGTTGATTTCTTTTTATTACTAAAAATAGCAGGTGCTGGAGACGAACTTCAAGGCATCAAACGCGGTATTATGGAAATGGCGGATGCTATCATCATCAACAAAGCAGACGGAGACAACATTAAAAAAGCACAATTCGCCAAAGTCGAATTCAATCGTGCCTTACATTTATTTCCTGTAAAAAAATCAGGTTGGACACCCAAAACAGCTACTTGCAGCGCCATCACTTCTGAAGGCATCCCCGAAGTTTGGAACACTATCACTGAATTTATAAACTTGACCCAAACCAATTCGTATTTCTTTCAAAAACGAAAAGAACAAAATCAGTTTTGGATGCTGGAAACCATCAACGATCAATTGAAATCGCATTTTTATAGCAATACAGCAATTCAACAATTACTTGAATCTACAAAAAAAGCGGTGCAAAATGATGAAATTTCACCCTTTGCAGCCGCTACTATATTATTGGAAACGTATTTTAAAAAATAATCTATTCCTCGTATCGACCGATTTCGCGGTCATAAAATTCATTCGCTTCAACAATCAAAGCTTCCATTTCGGCATTCAATTCTGCTTCATCTAAATCTTCAGCTTCTTCCATAAACTCTACCTCATCATCTTTCAAATTAATGATAAAACGAGGATAATCTAAGTGAATGATAAAAATATCATCAGGAAAGTCGGTATTGTCACCTAGTAAAAATTTTGGTAATTCCATTATATGTGTTTAAACGTTAATCTATTATTTATCTGAAAGTATAACAGGTGCATTCCCTTTACCATTCATAAAAATGATTTTGGTATTGGGCGAAGCTGCTAATTCTTTTTGTGCTTTAATTTGTTCGTATTGCAATTGTTTGTCTGACAAACCTGTTGAAATAATTCTTTGATAATCAGCAATACCTTGTGCTTCCACTCGTTTACGTTCTGCTTCTTGTTTTTCTTTTTGCAGGATAAACGTCATTTTTTGAGCATCTTGTTCGGCATTAATTTTACTTTCGATAGACGCTTTTACTGAACTTGGCAAATTGATATTTCTAATCAACAATTGCTCTAAAATCAAACCTCTCGTTTTAAAGTCCGTTTCGATAGTTTTGAAAATACGTTGTTGAAATTCATTTCTTTTAGTCGAATACAAAGCCACCGCATCATAATAAACTGCGTTGTCACGAATACGGGTTCTAGTTACAGGACGAACAATTTTATCAGTGTAATTAACTCCAATTTGTTTGAATATTTTAGGAGCTGATTCTGGTGAAATTCGATATAACACGGTCAAATCAATCACTACTTCTAATCCATCATTTGAGAGTACTCGAATAGCATCATCCCCTTCTTGTGAGCCTTCGCCATGGATGGCCGACATGGTATAATTTTGAGTTTGAATATCAAAATCAGTAACATCCAAAAGTGGATTGATGATATGCAGTCCGCTTTCTAAAACATCTGTATCAACATTTCCATACAATGATTTTACACCTACTTTTCCGGCGTCAATTTGTTTGAACATCGACGAAAAAAGTCCCAGAGCAATTACCACAAAACCGATTAATTTTAGAACGTTCGAATATTTAGAAAAAGGGGTGATGTTATTTTTTAATGAAAAACTCAACAACAACAAAATAATTCCAAGAATAATAAATACTATCATTTTTTTTGATTTAGGAGGGTTAAACTAAGCGTTTGACGAAAAATGAAAACGACTGTTACACGTTTTAGCAATTAATTACTAATTTTCTAAAACCAATCGCTTCGAGATTCTCGCAAAGCGAATATACAAAAATAAAGCTGCCGCTGACAATCCTGCCAAAAGTCCTATCCAAATTCCAACTGCTTTCAATTCGGTATAGCGTCCTAAATAAAATGAAATTGGAAAACCAATCAACCAATAAGCCACAAAAGTAATATACATTGGGATTTTTACATCCTGCAATCCACGCAAAGCTCCCAGAACAACTACTTGAATACCGTCTGACAATTGAAAGACTGCTGCTACTAAAAGTAACTGAGCCGTAATTCCTATAATTTCTTGATTATCTACATATTGAGCTGAATCTGACATATTTAAGAACAAATGTGGTAAATAATTGTGAAAAATTACAAATATAATCCCAAATACCGTTTCCAAAATTATCGCTAATAAAAAGATAGAACGTGCTACCACAATCATGTTTTTATAATCAGCCATTCCTTTACTATGACTCACCCGAATCATTGCCGTAACGCTCAATCCCATTGCCACCATAAACGTAGAGGAAGCTAGGGTCAATGCAATTTGATTGGCTGCTTGATTATTTTTTCCCAATGAACCTGAAAGCCAAATCGCCGCAGTAAACAAAGTCACTTCAAACAACATTTGCATTGCTGAAGGTAAACCGAGATCAATAATTTTTCGCAACATCGATTTTTTAATTTCCCTAAAACTAAAATGCTTGAAATAGTTGCTGAATTTTTCATTATGTCGCAACAACAAATGAAGAAAAACTACCATCATAATTCGAGAAATAACGGTTCCTAAAGCAGCACCCAAAATTCCCAATTTAGGAAATATCCATACCCCATAAATCAAAACATAGTTGAAAAAGATATGCACCACATTCGCCATAAAAATAGCGTACATCGAATATTTGGTTTGAGATAAACCATCGGCAAACTGCTTGTAGCCTTGGTACATAATCACAGGAATTAGCGAAAAAGCAACCCAATCAATATACGGAGCTGCCATATCAGCGACTATTTTAGGCTGATGCATGAAGTACATCAATTGTTTAGACAAAACTGTTACGATAAATAAAACAACCCCTAAAACCGTGCACAATAATAAACCGTGATGAAAAGTAGTTCTAATTTTTTTATTATCTTGTTCAGCATCAGCCTCCGAAATTAATGGTGTAATCGCAGTCGAAAATCCAATTCCTAATGACAACGCAATAAAAATAAAACTGTTCCCTAAAGAAACCGCAGCCAATTCAGTAGAACCCAAATTTCCCACCATAAAGTTATCCACGATTCCAATCAAGGTATGTCCCAACATACCCAAAATAACTGGATAAGCTAGTTTAATATTATACGAAAACTCTTTGGTGTAAGTAGCTAATTTCAAAATAAGTTTAGGATATTGAAAGGCAGTTGCCTTTTGATTATAGTTAGGCTAAAGCTTCCACAAATTGAACGCGAACAGTTCCGTCTTCGTCAATATGGGTCAACTGAATTTTGTGTAATGTATTGGCCAATTCGGGATTCCAAGGCGCTTTCACTTTGACATAGTTTTCAGTAAATCCGTGAATGTAGCCTTCTTTATTTTCCGTTTCAAATAAAACGGTTCTTTCTGTTCCCAACTGACTTTCATAGAAAGCACGACGTTTTTTAACCGATAAGCCACGAAGCATTTTACTGCGTTTAGCACGCACATTGGCAGGAACAACACCTTCCATTGCAGCTGCTTCGGTATTATCTCGCTCCGAATAGGTAAACACGTGCAAATACGAAATATCCATTTCGTTCAAGAAATGATAGGTTTCTAAAAAATGCTCTTCTGTTTCGCCTGGAAAACCAACAATCACATCCACACCAATACAGGCGTGAGGCATCACTTCCTTAATTTGATTGACTCTATCCGTATAGACTTCACGTAAATAACGACGTTTCATTAATTTCAAAATCGCATTACTGCCTGATTGTAACGGAATATGAAAATGAGGGACGAAAGTTTGGCTTTTGGACACAAAATCAATGGTTTCATTTTTTAATAAATTCGGTTCAATAGACGAAATACGTAAACGTTCAATACCTTCCACTTGATCCAAAGCTTGCACCAAATCTAAAAACGTATGTTCGTGTTTTTTATTCCCAAATTCGCCTTTGCCGTAATCACCAATATTCACACCCGTCAATACAATTTCCTTGATGTCTTGCTCTGAGATTTCTTTGGCGTTTTGCAATACATTTTCCAACGCATCACTACGCGAAATCCCTCTTGCCAAAGGAATCGTGCAATAGGTACATTTGTAATCGCAACCGTCTTGTACTTTTAAGAACGCACGAGTTCGGTCGCCTATCGAGTAACTGCCTACATAAAAATCCGCTTCGGCAATCTCACACGAATGCACTTCACCAAAATCATTTTTAGACAAATCATTTACATAATCGGCCAGCTTGAATTTTTCTGTCGCACCCAAAACCAAATCCACTCCATCAACATTTGCTAATTCTTCTGGTTTCAACTGCGCATAACAACCCACCGCAGCCACAAAAGCCTTGTCATTCAATTTCATTGCTTTTCGCACCACTTGTTTGAACTGCTTATCGGCATTTTCGGTTACAGAACAGGTATTGATCACATACATATCTGCCACTTCTTCAAAATCCACACGGTCAAAACCTTCGTCTTGTAAATTACGTGCAATAGTCGAAGTTTCCGAAAAATTCAGTTTACAACCCAGCGTATAAAAAGCTACTTTTTTTCTTTCTGACATTCTTTTGATTTTTTGGGCGAAACCCCAGGCAGATTATTCAGTTTATAAAAACCCGTATTTCTCAGCCTGCGGTCGGGCTATTCGCTGTATCTTTTGTTTCGCTTACGCTTCACAAAAGGATGCCGCTGCTATCCCTTTCGCGTGACAAAAATACGTACAAAAAACAACATATAAAACAATGGATTATTTAGTCACTGCGAGGATCATCTTCTCGTCATTGCGAGGACGAAGGACGAAGCAATCTCTTTTGCATTTGTAGTATATTATTCTTAAACTTGTTTAGCTCTTGTCATTGCGAGGAGGCACGACGAAGCAATCTAAAACTAGCCCCAATGAAACCCGGATTTATTTACATTATTACAAATAAAAACCACACCGTTCTTTACACCGGAGTAACTTCAAATTTACCTCAACGTATTAAAGGACATCAAGAAAAAAGATATCAAGGCTCTTTCTCTGCAAGATACAATGCAAATAAATTAGTGTATTACGAAGCTTTTCAAATGATTGGAGATGCAATTAATAGAGAAAAACAAATCAAAGCAGGTTCAAGAGCTAAAAAAATAGCCCTTATCAATTCTGTAAATGCAGAATGGAATGATTTGTATGAAGAAGTTGTTACTTTGTTTGGATGAGATTGCTTCGTCGTACCTCCTCGCAATGACCTTGGATTGCTTCACTGCGTTCGCAATGACTACAATATAAACCGTCTTACTACCTCAGCTACACCGTGATCGTTATTGGAAGCCACAATAACATCGGCACGGTCACGCAATTCAGGTGTTACATTATCTACCCAAACGCCTAAACCAGCATATTCTACCATAGTTAAATCATTACCTGCATTTCCCACCGCAATAATTTCTTTTTGATGAATATTCAATTTTTCAGCTAAGAATCGGATGCTCGCTGCCTTGTCAATACCATTTTGCGCTACTTCCAAAAAGAACGGTTTGGACATACACACACTCAAATGCGGCATGGCTTCTTTTAAATGGGTTTCCACATTTTTAAGATAGTCAGGATTTTCTAACAAAATACATTTTATCGCCGAGGATTGTACTTCGGCTTTAAAATCAAGCACTTTGTTATGAGTCAAACCTGTAATGTTTTTTTCAATGTCGATATATTTGGAGTCGGTTTCACTCACAATTTGATTGTTCACATAGGTAATAATATGCGTTTTGTGCTGTACACTATAATCGTACAAACCATGGATTTGTTCTTGAGTTAGGGTTTGCTCAAAAATCACTTCATCATTGGATAAATCCGTAATCACCGCTCCGTTATAGGAAATCATATAGGAATCGTCCAATTCTAATTCTTTAGCATACGCCGTCATAGCAGGCGTTGGTCTCCCCGAAGCCAAAACAATATATACTCCCAATTTTTTGGCTTGAGCCAACATACTTTTATTTTCTTCAGAAATGGTATGGTCATCGGTCAATAGCGTATCGTCCATATCCAAAACCAACATTTTATATTGCATCTCTTTTGGGTTTCGAAATTAAATACTCATTCTGAATTCCTCAATCACCGGATTAGCTTTTGCAAAATCAGTTTCTTGTATAAACAATTCCACCGCCAAATCTGCATTACCAAATCCACCCAATCGTGCCGATTGAATATTGTCTTTCTTCATTGTAGTCACTCCCGCTTCTTCTAATTTTTCCTGCAAGCCCATCGCTAAGACTTCACTTCCAGAAAATACTTTCATTAATCCCATATTTTATTTATAGTTTAAATTCAAAAAAATAGTACCCATTACGAAATTAAGACCCATTAAGTTATTCCTTAATTTTACTTAATATCTTAATGGTTTTAAAATTACTCTTCCTCTGCGTCTTCTTCGTTTTCTTCTTCTTCGAAATCAAATTCAAACGGCTCCAACAACATTTTGTCTGCCAAAATAGCCACTCGTTCGGTATATTGTTCCGTAAAAATAAGGCGTTGCGTTTTGGCAATACTATTCGAAATACGCATGATTTTAGTATCATGACGCAATTTTAAAATAGGATCAGCATCATCCAAAATGAACATCTTCAAACGGTTAACATTGTAACCCGCCGTAGAAAACATATCGCTCAATTTATTAGGTGTCCCAATCAAAACGTCAATACCGGTAGAAATATAATTTTTATCATAATCCATGTCGCCTTTATCATGCACCCCATACACCTCTAACGGATCATATTTACCGTATTCTTCAAACAAAGCCTCCATTTCCAGCACCTTCGCTTTGTCTTCCACAATGATTAAAGCACGAGGAGATTCCTCTTGTTTTCCGGCTAATTGCTGAATTACATTTAAGACAATCGTAGTTGTTTTACCACTGCCCTTTGGCGCTACAATCAAACAATCCGCTCCACTTTTAATGGTAGAAAATGTTTCTTGTTGCAACTCATTGGCTTCGGTTAAACCACTTTCGATTAAAGCATTTTGAAGGGCTTCGTTTATTTTTTTTAATTTCATCTTCTTATTTTAGAAGCGATTTTTATTCGCTTTTATATTTATTTACTCGCAAATAGCTTGACATCATTCTCCGAGATTTCATTTCCTCCCAAAATAATCAAACGCTCCACTACATTGCGTAATTCTCTAATATTTCCTGTCCAATCGTATTCTTGCAACAACTGAATGGCTGCCTTCGAAAAAGTTTTAACCGAAGTCCCTTGTTCCGAAGCAATCTTATCTGCAAAATGAGCAATCAGCATCGGAATATCTTCTCTCCTATCATTCAACGCAGGAACTTTGATTAAAATCACCGCCAAACGATGGTACAAATCCTCACGAAAACGCCCTTCGGCAATTTCTTTTTTCAAATCTTTGTTAGTAGCCGCTACCACACGCACATCGACTTTAATGTCTTTGTCGGCACCTACTCTCGTAATCATATTTTCTTGTAAAGCACGCAACACTTTGGCTTGAGCCGAAAGACTCATATCCCCAATTTCATCTAAGAAAATCGTGCCTTTATCGGCCGCTTCAAACTTACCTGCACGGTCTTTTACCGCTGAAGTAAAAGCGCCTTTCACGTGACCAAACAATTCGCTTTCTATCAATTCTGATGGAATGGCGGCACAATTCACTTCTACCAAAGGGAAATTAGCACGTTCACTTTTCTCATGCAACTGATGAGCTACCAATTCTTTTCCAGTTCCGTTTGGGCCTGTAATCAAAACACGGGCTTCAGTTGGTGCCACTTTTTCAATCAGCAATTTGATGTGGTTAATTGCTTCGCTTTCGCCAATCATTTCGTAGTTTTTG
>Ga0213920_1000690_pt1 | contig 23039 bp, 24 predicted proteins | sample McNCre1117MG_FD_161054 | JGI IMG/M metagenome (GOLD analysis project Ga0213920, IMG submission 161054) | Freshwater microbial communities from McNutts Creek, Athens, Georgia, United States - 11-17 MG | ecosystem: Environmental > Aquatic > Freshwater > Creek | place: USA: Georgia | collected...
CGTATTCATCGGCATCTTTGCCGACACGGTTTTTCCGATTTTGCCGCACCTAACCGTGTACTGGCAGCAGTTGACGATGTTTGTGCTCGGCATGCTGGTGCTTTCGGTGGCCACGGGGCTTTACATTTCGTCCAGTCTGGGCATGGGCCCCCGCGATGGGTTGATGGTTGGCACTGCCCGCAAGACCGGCTGGCAGGTCTGGTGGGTGAGGAGCGGCTACGAGCTGATCGTAATGGGCATCGGTTGGGCCATGGGCGGACAGGTGCGCGAGGGAACTCTAATCTTTGCTGTCTGCATCGGCTTCCTGATGCAGACGTCGCTGCGCATGTTTGGCGTGAAGACCCACAGACCCATCGAAGAGGCGTAAACATTATGTCAAGTGGAAATTTGGGACCTAAGGTCAAGAAACACCATCGACCGCTGAATCCCGAGGGTCCAGACCACGTTAAGCACCGCGAGACGGCTCGAGTGCTGCTGCTAAACGGCGCCGGTGAGCTGCTCATGATGAACACTCACTGGGATCCGGGCACGGATTTGCCGCCGCGCTGGCTAACACCCGGTGGCGGAATCGATCCGGGAGAAACCGTTCTAGCCGCCGCAGTACGCGAGCTTTTCGAGGAAACCGGCCTCATAGTTTCACCAGAGGCTCTGGGAGATCTTGAGGTGAGCCTTCCGTTCAAGATGGTCTGGGGTAATGGCCAATACGAGACCGGCGTGGCGCATTTCTATCGACTGGTACTAACCGAGCCGTTTGATTTGGACGACGCCAACTGGACCCAAGACGAACACCGCGACGTTATCGAATGGCGCTGGTGGAACCCTTCAGCGCTCATTGCATCTGGTGAGCGCGTTGGGCCGCCGGGGTTGCTGGAGTATCTCGAGCACCACTTCTGAGAACTTGTTCCTTTCTCCGATAATGCACATTATGTCAAGTAGCATTTTGAAGAGTGCTTCCACCACCCGGTTCATTTGACCTATCCCTTTATGGGTTGACGCGTGTAAGCAGGTCCCCCACATCACATTCCAGCGCGGCGCAGATGGCGGCTAACGTGCTGTAGCGAATGGCCTTGGCCCGGTTGTTCTTGAGGATCGAGAGGTTGACCACTGACACCCCAACCAGCTCGCTGAGTTTCGTCACTGTCATTGATCTGGCATCGAGCAGTTCGCCCAGGTGACAGACGATGAGTGGGTCGCCCTCTCCCCCTTCGGTTATCTCCGATTCTTCTTGTCTGGAAACCACTAGATCAATCCGTCGGCATCTTGCTCGAATTTGCGGCCCGATTCAAAAATTCGCGCCAGGACGAACATTCCAACGCAAACCAGAACCAGCCAAATTTCGATGTTGAAGTAAAAACCAGAGGTTGGCACAGCCAACCCGTATACGTGATTGAAATTCGCGGTAGTTCCGTCGATGAGCCACGGGTTCTTGATCACGGACTTCAGGTCGAATCCGTAGTTTTCGTTCTGCAACTGAAAGGCAACAAGATTCTGGCCCACGTCGGTAATCCACTTTGCTAGGTGGCCGCCTACAAGGACGATCCATGCCACCCGACGCAGCCACCTGCCCGAAATCTGCCTGAACTCTCCCCCGGCCTGAACCGCCTTTGCGATTCTCTCGGCGGTGATACAAAGAGCGATAACCACAAGCCCCCAGAGCAGCCAGCCAATTGCAAGCCAAATTCTGGATGCCAGGCTCGCATTGGCAACATATACGGTTGCCGAAGTAAACCCACCAGCCGCAACGTGAACTCGATCCGCTGGATTGAAGTAGTTCAGTGCACCAACAACCTTGGGCCAAAAGCTCTGAAAGTTGAGGTCAACCTGCACCAAACCGCCGGGAATGAAGCAGGTGAAGATGCGGACCGTGGTGTAAACGGTGGTCGCAACCATTCCGATGCGGGCAAACAATTTGGTCCAGCGCACTGCGCCCACGGGCAGGAATCTCCTCATTAGGAGCGCGATTCCAACGCCCAAGACCACCACAAAAAGAATCGCCAAAGCCATTGGCCCAGCAAAAGTCACCGCTACCTCACTATTGGCAACAACCTGCTGCCCCGTAGGTTAACCATAACGATAAACGATAAGCCAGGCAAGCGCCGGCGGGTGCCTAGGACTGTGTGGCAGCGATCCAGGCGCTGAGCTTTTCGCGAGCCGCACCCGAATCCAGAGCCTTCGAGACGCGATCAACCGCGGCCTCAAACCGCAGGTCGAGTTCCACGTCGGCACGCGAGGCATCCTTGGCAAGCTCGTAAGAAACCACGCCGGCCGCGGCGTTTAGAACCACGATGTCGCGAACCGCGCCGAGGTTGCCCTCGGTGTTGCCGTCGAACAGGTCGCGCGCAACCTGAGCATTGAAGTGCGCGTCGCCGCCAAGCAGTTGCTCGTGGCTCGCGCGCGAAATGTCAAACTTGCGAGGATCTAGCTCGTACTCTCGCACCTCTCCCCCGCTGACCTCCCAGATTCGGCTGCCCATAGTGGTGGTCAGCTCGTCCAGGCCGTCGTCACCGCGGAAAACCAGGGCGGTGCGGTTACGGGCGGCCATCTCAGCGGCCATGAGCGGTGCAACAAGGCGGTTTGCAACGCCCAGGCTGGTGGCGATCGGCTGGGCCGGGTTTGCCAAGGGTCCAAGGAAGTTGAATGTGGTTGGCACTCCCAACTGCTTGCGGATTGGCGCCACATGGCGCATCGCGGGGTGGAAAACCGGGGCAAAGAAGAAGGTGATGCCCACCTCGCGGAAAATGTCTGCCACACGCTCCGGCGAAAGATCTAGGCGGATTCCAAGCACCTCGAGCATCTCAGACGACCCGGTCTTGCCAGAAGCCGAACGACTACCGTGCTTCATCACAGGGATTCCGGTGGCCGACGTCAAAATACTTGCCATCGACGAAACGTTTACCGTGCCCACCATGTCGCCACCGGTTCCGACGATGTCAACCGCGTCACTTCCGGTGTCCAGAATCACGGACCGCTCGAGCATCACGTCCACCAGACCAGCCAATTCGTCAACGCTCTCACCCTTGGAACGCAACCCAATCATGAAGCCGCCAACCTGCGAGTCCACGGCCTCGCCAGACATGATTTCGTTCATCGCCCAGGCGGCAGCCGAACGGTCTAGGTCGGTCTTGTCCAGGAGTCTGCCCAAAATGGCGGGCCAGGTGAGCTTTTCGGTCATAGTCAAAGTTTAGAGCAGGCGAATAAAGCCATCGGCCGCCCAGAAAATGGCGGTTTTGTCACCGATTTTGGCCGATTGCCAAACTTTGACGCCACTCCCCCAATGACCAATGCCCGAGAGGCGAAAATGGCGACATTTTTGCCGAAATTTAAGTGTCGCAATGCCCTTCAAAGCGGGTTTGCTAGGTGCTCGCTTGGCTATGCTAGAGGTATGACTACTATGCCAGTGTCGCAGCATTCTGCTCCCGTCATTAATCGACCAAATTCCACAGCAGTGGGAACCATTGTTTGGCTCGGCAGCGAGGTGATGTTCTTCGCTGGTCTGTTCGCTATGTACTTCAGCCTCCGCGCCAACTCGGCCGGACTCTGGGCAGACCAGACCGCTCGTCTGAACGTTCCTTTCGCGCTCACCAACACCCTGATCCTTGTGGCATCCTCGTTCACCGCTCAGTTCGGTGTATTTGCGGCAGAGCGCATGCAGCCTCGCAAAGTGGGTAAGGGAATCAAGAACTGGGGAATGGTCGAGTGGTTCTTCCTCTCCTACATTCTCGGCGCAATCTTCGTTGCTGGTCAGGCCTGGGAGTACACAAACCTCGTTGTAAACGATGGCATGACCTTCGATGCAAACAGCTACACCAGCGCCTTCTACATCACCACTGGTTTCCACGCACTTCACGTAACCGGTGGCCTCATCGCGTTCCTCATCATCATTGGCAAGACCTTTGCCGCCCGCAAGTTTGGTCACTACGAGGCAACTGGCGCCATCGTGGTCTCCTACTACTGGCACTTTGTGGACGTGGTCTGGATCGGCCTGTTCCTAATCATCTACGTTCTGAAATAAGCGATTCGGAGTAAGAAACAAATGGCATTCCTCAACCGCAAGAGCGTTCTCTCGCGTCGCAAGCCACTGGCGGCAGCCGCGGTAATCGCGCTCGGCCTCATCATCACCGGCGGCAGCTACGCGGCAGCCACCACAGCTGCCAAGGCATCGGCCAGCACCGCCTACACCCAGGCCCAGGTTGACGAGGGTCGCAAGCTCTTCCTTGCCAACTGCGCAACCTGCCACGGCTCCAACGGCCAGGGCACCAAGTACGCACCAACCCTCATCGGTGTTGGCGCTGCCGCAGTTGACTTCCAGGTTGGCTCCGGCCGCATGCCTGCCCAGGTCTCGGGCCCACAGGTTGCCGCCAAGGATCCTTCGGAGTTCACCGACAGCCAGATTGCTGCACTTGCCGCATACGTTTCCACCCTCGGCCCTGGCCCATCGGTTCCTACCGATGCAATGGTTTCCGCAGACGGCAACGCAACCAAGGGTGGCGAGCTATTCCGCACCAACTGCGCAATGTGCCACAACGCAGCCGGTGCGGGTGGAGCACTGACCCAGGGCAAATGGGCTCCAGCGCTGACCGCAACCGGTCAGAAGGAAATCTACGAGGCAATGGCAACTGGTCCTCAGAACATGCCTGTATTCAACGATGCCAACCTGACCCCTCAGGACAAGAAGGACATCATCACCTACCTGGTCTACCTGCAGCAGCACCCATCGCCAGCCGGTCTCGACCTCGAGAACCTTGGCCCAGTTGCCGAGGGTCTGTTCGTGTGGATCTTCGTACTCGGTGGCATCATCGCCATCACCGTTTGGCTTGGAGCCAAGAGCAACTAGCTCTTAGGCCACAGATTTAGTTAGTAAAAGGGAGCAAGCAATTGGCTAGCAAGCAAGAGTCGCAGGGCGGAGAGCACGAATACAGTGCCGGCCTAGCTGTGGTCTCGGCCGACAAGATCGCGGACCCAGGCCTCGAGCCTCACCGCGTTCGCATGACCGACAAGAGCGAGAAGCACGAGAAGCGCGCAGCGCGTCAGGTGGCCGGTTGGTTCCTGATCAGCATCGTAGGCAGCGTTGCCGCGATTGTGTTCTACTTCGTCTTCCCGATCAACGCAGACCTCAACACGGTTCGCAACAACACCTTCTTCTTTGGTGTTAGCGCGGCGCTGGGAATGCTGGCAATCGGTTTTGGTGCCGTTCACTGGGCCAAGACCCTCATGCCAGACGCCGAGGTTGCCGAGGCTCGCCACCAGACTCGCGGAAGCGAAGAGGTTCGCGCTCGCGCTGTTGAAATCGTCAACCTGGCCAACCAGGAGTCTGGTTTCAGCCGTCGTAAACTGATTCGCCGGAGCCTGTATGGTGCGCTGGCCCTGTTCCCACTGCCTGGCCTGGTTCTGTTCAAGGACATGACTACCAACGCAAACCCATCGGGCACCCTGCGCCACACCATGTGGGGCCCGGGAGTTCGTCTGGTAACCGACCCACTGGGCACCCCAATCAAGGCCGCCGACGTAACCCTAGGTTCCGTATTCCACGTAATCCCTGAGGGCCTGAACGAGCTGCCAGACGACCAGAAGCTGGAGCAGAAGGCCAAGGCCGCTGTTCTGCTTGTTCGCCTGGACGAGTCCGAGATCAAGAGCGAGAAGGAAAAGGCCTGGGGTCACCAGGGCATCGTTGCCTACTCCAAGATCTGCACCCACGTAGGTTGCCCGGTTGCGCTCTACGAGCAGCACACCCACCACCTGCTGTGCCCTTGCCACCAGTCAACCTTCGACATCACCAACGATTGCGAAGTTATCTTCGGCCCAGCCAGCCACGCGCTGCCTCAGCTGCAGATTAGCGTTGACAACCAGGGCTACCTGGTTGCAAACCACGACTTCTTCGAACCTGTAGGCCCTAGCTTCTGGGAGCGCTCCGTAAATGAGTAACGCAACTAACACCGCTAAGAAGGGCGGCTTCCTAGCCGGAACCGCCAACTACCTCGACGAGCGCGTCGGCATGGGTGGACTCCTCAAGGAGTTCGGTCGCAAGATCTTCCCAGACCACTGGTCGTTCATGCTGGGTGAGGTAGCCCTCTACTCGTTCCTGGTGCTGCTGCTCTCGGGTACGTTCCTAACCTTCTTCTTCCAGCCTTCTCAGGTTGACGTTATCTACGATGGCGTCTACGGCCCGCTCAAGGGCGCACACATGTCCATCGCCTACAAGTCGGCGCTAGACATCTCGTTTGAGGTTCGCGGCGGTCTGCTGATGCGCGAGCTGCACCACTGGGCAGCCCTGCTGTTCGTTGCTGCCGCCGGCCTTCACATGATGCGCGTGTTCTTCACCGGCGCGTTCCGCAAGCCACGCGAGATCAACTGGGTTGTTGGCTTCGCCCTGTTCGTTCTGGCAATGGGTGGCGGTTTTACCGGTTACTCGCTCCCAGACGACCTGCTATCGGGTAACGGTCTGCGAATCATCGATGGAATGATCAAGGCGATTCCGGTTATCGGCGCCTATGTTTCGTCCATGCTGTTCGGTGGCGAGTTCCCAGGCACCCACATCGTTGCGCGCCTCTACGGCCTGCACATCCTGCTGATTCCTGCGCTGATCCTCGTGTTCATCGCCATCCACCTGTTCATGGTTGTTATTCACAAGCACACCCACTACTCGGGCCCAGGACGCCGCGACGACAACGTCGTTGGCTACCCGCTGATGCCTGTTTACGTTGGAAAGGCCGGCGGATTCTTCTTCCTGGTGTTCGGCGTGCTTATGCTGGTTGCCGCAACCGTCTCCATCAACCCAATCTGGCTGTACGGTTCGTACGACCCATCGCCAGTTTCTGCCGGTACCCAGCCTGACTGGTACATCGGTTGGGCCGATGGCGCGCTGCGTCTGGCACCTACCCACTTGGAGTTCCTGGACTGGACCGGACACACCTGGAGCTGGAACATCCTGCTTCCAATCGTGGTCTTGGTTGTCTTCGTTGTTCTGGTTGCCTTCTACCCATTCTTTGAGGCCTGGGTTACCGGAGACAAGCGCGAACACCACGTGCTCGACCGCCCACGCAACGCACCGACCCGCACCGCAATCGGCGCGGCCGGAATGACCTTCTATGCAGCCCTGTGGGCCGGTGCATCCACCGACCTCATCGCCACCCACTTCCACCTGAGCCTGAACGGTGTTCTAACCACCATTCAGATTCTGCTCATCGTGGGCCCAATCATCGCCTTCTTCATCACCAAGCGCACCTGCCTCAGCCTGCAGCGCAAGGACCGCGAGATTGTGCTTCACGGCCGCGAGACCGGACGCATTGTTCGTCTGCCTCACGGTGAGTACCTGGAGATCCACGAGGCGCTGGACGACCACGACCTCTACAAGCTGGTTGACTTTGTTGACTACCAGCCAACCGTGGCTCGTCCAAACGCGAAGGGCAAGATCACCCTGGCAGCGCGTGCACGTGCAGCCTGGAGCCGCTTCTACTTCGAGGACCGCGTTGCACCGGTCACCGCTGGAGAACTGGCCGAGGCTCGATCGCACCACGACCACCACGAAGTGGCTGGTTCGGACGCCAAGGCGATCCACTAACGATCCAAAGTCAAAAGGCCCTCGAGATTTTCTCGGGGGCCTTTTTGCTGCCCAATCCCCCGACACACCGGTGGAGTGGCGCCTGCAAACCTAGTTGGTTACCACCAAAACGCCGTGCATTGTCTTGTGGAAGTCGCAGCTGAGGTTGTACGAACCCGCCTTAGATGGCGCAGTGACGGTTACCGTAGCCCCAGCGTTGACCTGGGCATCGGTGTTGGTTCCCGCGATGTTCAGAGTGTGGTCGGCGGAGTCTGAGTTGTGCACCGTGAAAGTTGCTCCGGCCTTAACACTGAGGCTGCTGAAGGTGAAGTTCTCGATGGTTAGATCGGCGGCTACCGACTTGCTGGCGCTAGTGCTCGGTTGCGGCGTACCAGTGGTGCTGGCACAGCCCGCAGTAACGGGAGTGAGTGCCAGAACGGCCGCCAGGAGGACTATTGAACGTTTCATGACTAGAACCTCTCCGGTAGGCGAAATGCCCGCCTGTCTGCAGAATACGCTCATTTGCGGAGATTGCAATACTCCTATGCAAAACGTGCCTCTAGAGGTCGGGAATGAACCCTAGCCAGACGCTGAGTTTTACTAACAGCGATGGCTCGCCGTAGAGTTCGCGGTAGCGCTCCAGCCATTCGTCTTCGTCGAAGTCATCCTCATCGACAGGTTTGATCGAAAACCCGGAGTGTTCCGAATTGCCCTTGGCCTCCGAGCCACCGTTTGGCGACATGGCTCGCAGTCCTCTATTAATCATGAGCATCTCCAGCGACAAACCAATAACCAACAACACCCAGTGCGGCAGGTTCAGCGCCCAGCTGCGAAAGTGGTCCAGTGCCTCAAGCACACCCATTACCACTGAAAAGAACTGCATGCGAATCCCTCACCTCTCGAGAACTAGAGATTAGGACCTGGGTCGGACATTAAAGCGAAAGGCCCGCCTCGCGGCGGGCCAATCGATTTGAAACTAGTGTGCGTGCTGTCCGCGACTGAACTCGAACACGAGTCCGATAAGGGCAACCAATGCCAGAGGCACGGCGCAGAAGGTGAGCCACCAGCCCACTGCCAAGGATGCAAACACCAGCGAGGCGAAGAAGCCCAGCGCCAGAGGCCACCACGACCAAGGAGCGAAGAAGCCCTGCTCGGCCTCGCCGTCCTCAATGTTGGCGTCCAGTCGGTCCTCAGGAAGGAAACCAGCGTGGTCTGCGGTCTTGTTCAGGTAGAAGAAGATGAAGCCCGACAGGAAAACCAGCATGCCGATGGCGGCAGTGCCGATGATCTCGAGACGGTGCATCGAGTTGTAGCTCCACCAACCGTAAACGACTGCGTCTACCAAGTAGAAGGCGGTCAAGAGCAGGAATAGCTTGGCGTTAGTCTTCATAAGGTTTAGTGCCTTCCCGCTCTAGTGCTTTGCCTCGGGAGCAGCGTACTCCGGGTGGTTCAGGTCAAATGCTGGCGACTCCGAGCGAACGCGAGGAATCGAGGTGAAGTTGTGACGAGGGAATGGCGATGCGGTTGCCCACTCGAGTGAGCGGCCGTAACCCCATGGGTCGTTCACGGTAACCTTCTGGCCGCGCTTTGCGGTGATGTAAACGTTCCAGAGGAACGGAATCATCGAGAGAGCCAGGATTCCTGCTCCGATGGTGGAGATGAGGTTTAGGTCACCGAAGTTGTCACTTGCCAGGTAGCTGTAGTAGCGGCGAGGCATACCCATAACACCCAGCCAGTGCTGGATGAGGAAGGTGGTGTGGAAGCCGATGAACAGAAGCCAGAAGTGTATCTTTCCAAGCTTCTCGTTGAGCATCTTGCCGGTCATCTTTGGGTACCAGAAGTAGATACCGGCGAACATTGCGAACACAACGGTACCGAACACTACGTAGTGGAAGTGAGCGACCACAAAGTAGGAATCGGAGAGGCTGTAGTCCAGCGCAGGAGCCGCCAGGATAACGCCGGTGAGTCCACCGAAGATGAAGGTTGCGAGGAAGCCGAGGGTGAACACCATCGGGGTCTCATAGGTGATGGAACCGCGCCACATGGTGCCGATCCAGTTGAACACCTTCACACCGGTAGGAACCGCGATGAGCATGGTGGTCAGCGCGAAGAACGGCAGCAGCACATCGCCGGTGACGTACATGTGGTGAGCCCACACAGTCATGGAAAGTGCGGCGATGGCGATGGTTGCGTAGACGAGGGTCTTGTAACCAAAGATCGGCTTGCGGCTGAACACCGGGAAGATCTCCGACACGATACCGAAGAATGGCAGCGCGAGGATGTAAACCTCTGGGTGTCCGAAGAACCAGAACAGGTGCTCCCAGAGCATTGGTCCACCGTTGGCTGGGTCGAACAGGTGTGCGCCAAAGCGACGGTCGGCACCCATTGCAAACAGGGCGGCTGCAAGTGGAGGGAAGCACATGATCACCAGGATGGAGGTGACCAGGGTGTTCCAGACGAAGATTGGCAGACGGAACATTGTCATACCGGGGGCACGCATGGTGAGGATGGTGGTGATGAAGTTCACGCCACCCATGATGGTGCCGAAGCCCGAGAGAGCCAGACCAAAGACCCACAGGTCTCCACCGATTCCAGGGGTGTAGGTGGTGTTAGCCAGTGGCTGGTAGGCGAACCAACCGAAGCCCGCTGCACCCTGAGGGGTGAAGTAACCGGCAACGGCAACGAACGAGCCGAAGAAGTAGAACCAGTAGGCGATGGCGTTCAGACGCGGGAAAGCTACGTCCGGAGCACCAATCTGCACCGGCATCAGGATGTTTGCGAAGGCCGCGAACAGCGGGGTTGCAAACATCAGCAGCATGATGGTGCCGTGCATGGTGAAGAGCTGGTTGTACTGCTCGTGGGTGGCAACAACGGTGAGGCCTGGGAAGGCCAGCTGAGCGCGAATGACCAGAGCCATTACGCCACCGATGAGGAAGTAAGCGAACGAGGTGATCAGGTACAGGTAACCGATCTTCTTGTGGTCGGTGGTGGTGAGCCAATCAACCAGGATGCGTCCCTTTGACTTAGGAACGCGGTTGCCCATCGGGGCGGTAGCGGTAGCAGTTGCGGTAGCCATTTGCCTATTCCTTAGTTCGAGGTGCCGGTAGAAGGAGCGCCGTTGCCTGGCAGGGTCTGCATGCGGTTTAGGTCGTAACCCAACCAGCCGGTCTGGCCTGCGGCGGCCAGCTTGTCCATTTCAGCCTGGTACTCGGCGTGCTCGACAACCTTCACGTTGAAGAGCATTGCGCTGTGGAACTCACCGCAGAGCTCGGCACACTTACCCATGTAAGTGCCGTCCTGAGTTGGTGTGAAGTAGATGCGGTTGACGCGGCCCGGGAACATGTCCTTCTTGTAGAGGAACTGGACCACCCAGAACGAGTGAATGACATCACGCGAGGTGAGGTCGATCTCGTAGCGAACGCCCTTCTCTAAGTAGAGAACAGGCAGCGATGCCTCGGTCTTGGCCTCGGGGCCATCCTGGAGCTGAACGCCGGACTGGTAAACCTTCTTGCCGTTGGCGTCAACGTAGTTGAAGTCCCACGACCACTGCTTGCCAATTACCTCGATGGTGCGCTGAGGGTTGTTTGGCTGCTCGATGGCGGTCATGGTCTTGGCGGTGAATGCAAAGAATCCCACCGTGATGATGAACGGCACCACAGTGAACAGGGTTTCGATTGGCATGTTGTAGCGCAGCTGCACCGGCAGGCCGGTCTCGCCCTTGCGGCGACGGTAGGCGATCATGGCCCAAACCATCAGACCCCAGGCGATGGCACCAACGATTAGCAGCACAATCCACGAGGTGACCCAGAGGCCCACGATGGAGGAGGTGTGGTTGGTGACCTGGTTGTCGCCGAGGTTGTTACCCGGCAGGTAGCCCTGGAGCTCCTGCTGGCTGCAACCGGTGAGCAAGAGAGTTGAAGCGGCGGCTGCAATGCCTACCCACTTCAATTGGCGCTTACGAAGCACAATCGACCCTTCGGAAAACGAATTGATACACCCCTATCCTATTCCCAGCGAGTGCTCAAAATCGGTTCAAAACCTTGAAAACATCAATAAAAGCGAGCGTGTTTTTGGTAGTTAAAAAGTTAGCCCCACCTAAGCAAAAGGTGGGGCTAACGCAAGTTGGTTTATGTTCTAGTTGAACGAGTTTCCGCAGGCGCAGCTACCAGTTGCGTTTGGGTTGTCAATGGTGAAACCCTGACGCATGATGGTGTCCTCGTGGTCGATGGTGGCACCGCTCAGGTAGAGGGCCGAGGATGGGTCCACGATTACCTCAACGCCGTCGTAGTTGACAACCAGGTCGTTCTCGTCAGAGTTCTCGTCGAGCCACATGTCGTACTGAAGTCCAGCGCAACCGCCGGCCTTAACCTCCATGCGCAGGCGCAGGTTTGGGTTGCCCTCGGCCTCTACGGCCTTCTTGAGCTTCTCCTGAGCCGCTGGGGTCATGATCACGCCATGTGCAGGCGCTACATCGATGGTGTCAGACATTGTTACTCCAAATCGTTACCGCCAGTGGCGGAATCTACATCGGTAATTGTAAATCAGTTTGTGCGCGAATTACTTCCCAGAAGCAGCAGGGTCTCGGCCACCATCGCGTTCTTGAGGCTGGCCAGGTGAACCGACTCGTTCGGGCTGTGGGCCCGAGAATCTGGGTCTTCTACGCCTGTCACCAGAATCTGGGCGTCGGGGAACAACTCCTTGAGATCTGCGATGAACGGGATGGAGCCACCGATGCCGAGGTCAACCGAGGCGTGGCCGAAGGCGGCGCCAAGCGCCTCCTCCATGAGTGGCTTGGCCCATCCGCCGTCGATGAGCTGATACGGCTTGCCCTTCTCGAACTCGTGGTACTCGAGCTTGGCGCCCCAGGGCAGGTTGGCCTCGAGGTGAGCGCGCAGCGAGGCCATAGCGTCGTCAGGCTCCTGACCGGGCGCAATGCGCATGGAGATCTTGGCCTTCACCGATGGCAGCAGCGTGTTGCTCGAAAGCGCCACGGTCTGGCCATCGATGCCGATGACGGTGATTGAGGGCTTGGTCCAGTTGCGATCCAGGATGCTGCCATCGCCGATGAACTCGACACCGTCAAGGATTCCGCTGTCGGCGCGGGCCATTTCCTCGGTGTATGGCAGGTCGGCCGCGGTGCCGGTCACCAGTCCCGCAACCGCAACGTTGCCGCGCTCATCGTGGAGGCTGGCCAGCAGGCGAATCATTGCGGTCATAGCGTCTGGCACCACTCCCCCAAACATGCCGCTGTGAACCGCGTGGTCCAGGGTTCGAACCTCTATCACCTGGCTGACCAGACCGCGCAGGGTGGTGGTGATGCCCGGAATCTCGGTGGTGAAGTTGCCGCTGTCGGCCACGATGATCACGTCGGCCCCCAGGTCTGCCGCGTTTGCCTCGAGGAAATTGCGGAAAGACGGACTTCCGGCCTCCTCCTCCCCCTCGAAGAAGCAGGTGATGCCCAGGTCGAAGTCGGCTCCGGCGAGCGCCTTCAGCTGCTCCAGGGCGGTGAGGTGCGAGACCAGTCCGGCCTTGTCGTCGGCGGCACCGCGCCCGTACATGCGGCCAGCCACGATGGTTGGCTGGAACTCCGGGGTCTTCCACACGGCGGCGTCGCCCGGCGGCTGGACATCGTGGTGGGCGTAAAGCAGAATCTGCGGTGCGCCGTTCTTGGCTGCCCTTCGGGCCACAACTGCCGGGGCTCCCAGGTGGGTGCCGTATTCGGCCGCGACGGGTGCGCGGCGAATCTCGACGAAGTCGAAGAGCTCGGTGGCACGCAGCAGGTTGGCCACCGCATCGGCGCTGCGCTCAAGCTCCTTGGCGTCGAAGGCGTCCCAGGCGATGCCTGGAATGCGCACGAGGTCGCCGAGGATTCCGATTGCGCGGGGGAATGCCGCAGTCACTCCATCGGTGACTTTAGAAATGAGGTCTGGGGTCAGCGGAGAGGATGCCGTCATACGGGTAATCTTATTGTTCAGACGCCAACACTTCGCACATCCAAGGATGGTCATGACCGAGCAGACTCCAGACAACAAGCCAGCAGGCAAGGGCCGCGCAACGCCGAGCCGCAAGCAGGCCCAGGCAGCTACCGTTCGACCGCTAGTGGGTGACCGCACCCCTGAGGGTAAGGCTATTGCCAAGGAGAAGGCTAAGGCTGAGCGCGAGCGCATTCGCGCCGGTCAGCTTGCAGGCGACGACCGCTACCTGCCGGTTCGCGAGCGCGGACCGCAGAAGAAGATGGCGCGCGATCTGGTTGACGGCCGCTACACGGCTGGCGAATTCCTGATTCCGGTCATGGTGCTGGTTCTTGTGCTCTCGCTGGTGGACCAGGGCAATCCTTCTTCCACCTATAACCAGGTGCTTTCCGTGGCCACCCTTGGCATCATGCTCCTGGTCGTCATCGACAGCCTCATCGTCTTCCGCTCGGTCAACCGAGCCGCTAAGGCCAAGTTCGGTGACAAGGTAGAGCGCGGACTCGGCCTTTACGCCGCCATGCGCGGCACCCAGCCACGACTGATGCGCCTGCCAAAGGCCGCAGTCAGCCCTCGCAACAAGAAGTAGGAATCATGCGCTATCGCTACCTGGGAAACTCCGGATTCAAGGTGAGCGAGCTCACCTACGGCAACTGGCTCACCCACGCACAGCAGGTTGACGACTCGGCGGCGATTGCAACGGTTCACGCTGCCCTCGATGGCGGAATCACGTCTTTCGACACCGCCGATGTTTACGCAAACCAGGCGGCAGAGGTTGTGCTTGGTAAGGCACTAGCTGGCCAGCGCCGCGAGGGTCTTGAGATCTTCACCAAGACCTACTGGCCGGTTGCCGCTAAGGGACCGAACGACACGGGCCTCAGCCGCAAGCACATCATGGACAGCATCAACGGCTCTCTACGCCGGCTGCAGGTTGACTACGTTGACCTGTACCAGGCACACCGCTTCGATGTCGAGACTCCCCTCGAGGAGACGATGCAGGCCTTCGCCGACATCGTTCGCCAGGGCAAGGCTCTCTACATCGGCGTCTCGGAGTGGAACGCGGCCCAGATCGCCCAGGCTCACGCCATGTCCAGGCAGATGGGTTTCCAGCTGATCAGCAACCAGCCGCAGTACAGCATGCTGTGGCGCGTCATCGAGGCCGAGATTGTGCCTACCTGCACCGACCTCGGTGTCTCTCAGATTGTTTGGTCACCGATGGCACAGGGCGTGCTAACTGGCAAGTACCTGCCGGGTCAGGCGGTTCCTGCGGACAGCCGTGCCGCCAGCGACAAGGCCAACATGTTCATCAAGGAGATGCTGAACGACGAGCTGCTCACGGCCGTTCAGGAGTTGGCTCCGATTGCTGCAGATCTTGGCCTAACCATGGCGCAGCTGGCTTTGGCCTGGACCCTGCAGAACCCGAATGTTTCGAGTGCCATCGTCGGTGCGAGCCGTCCGGATCAGATCACGTCAAACCTGGGAGCGGTTGGGGTTACCATTCCGTCCGAGGTCATGGCCAAGATTGATTCCATCTTCAAGCCATACGCCAAGACCGACCCCGCGCTGACAACGGCGCCGGAGCACCGTCTGGCCTAGATTCCGCGGTTTACCCTGCGAGCCCAGAACGGCCCTTCGTAGATGAAACCCGAATAGCCCTGAACCAAGGTGGCTCCCGCCGTAAGGCGTTCCCTTGCCTCAGCAGCGGTCTCGATGCCACCAACCGACACGATCGCCAGGCGTCCGTTCAGGTGAGCGGCTAGAAGACGAAGCACCTCGAGTGACCGCGCCTTGAGCGGAGCGCCAGACAGGCCACCGGCTCCAATCTCATCGATGCGGCTCTGTGGTGTCTTTAGGCCCTCGCGGCCAATGGTGGTGTTGGTTGCGATGACACCTACGAGACCAAGCTCGAGCGCTAGGTCTGCAACCGCCAGAATGTCTTCGTCAGCAAGATCTGGCGCAATCTTCACCAGAACCGGCAGCCCGAGGCTCTCCTCCATCACAGCCTGCAGGATGGGACGAAGCGCCGATACCTCCTGGAGCGAGCGCAATCCCGGAGTGTTTGGGCTGGAGACGTTGACAGCAAGGTAGTCGGCGAAGGGCGCCAGGAGGCGCGCGCTGGTGCGGTAGTCATCGGCGGCGGCCTCCACGGGAGTGACCTTGCTCTTGCCGATATTCACGCCGATGATGGGAAGCTTCTGACCGTAGCGGGCGCGCAGGGCACCCAGGCGCACCGCGACAACCTCGGCGCCATCGTTGTTGAAACCCATGCGATTGATCAGTGCGCGATCTGCCGGCAGTCGGAACAGGCGCGGTTTGTCGTTGCCCGGCTGCGCAAGGGCGGTGACAGTGCCGATCTCGATGTGACTGAAGCCCAGGTCTCCGAGGGCGCGAACCGCCACGGCGTTCTTGTCGAAGCCGGCGGCTAGGCCGAAGGCTCCATCGAAGTGGAGACCGAATGCCTCAACGGCTTTGGCCTCTCCCCCGCGAATCGCACCTAGCTTGGTGAGACCGAACGCCTTTGCGATGCGGATGCCACCAACCACCCGGTGGTGAATCCACTCGGGGTCGAGCTTGGTGAATATCAGGCGAAAGACGAGGTTGTAAAACACCTGTCTAGGTTACCGTCACCCCACGAAAGCCGCCGCCCCAAACACCGCTTAAAGCCGATGGCCGACTCACCTGAGTGAGTCGGCCATCGGTTAGTTTTTCAGCGGTTTAGCTGCAACCGGAGGTGCTGCCGCAACCCTCGCACACGTGGCACGAACCGGACGGACGCATCTTGATTCCACAGTTGAAGCAGAGCGGGGCGTCAGACTCCTTGCCCTGCAGCAGCTCGAACAGCTCGGCGCTCGAGTGAGCCTCCTTGCGGATCTCCACTGGCTGCGGAGCAGCTGGAGCCTCGACCTTGGCCTCTGCGACAACTGCCACAACCTCGGCCACTGCCTCAACTGCCGCTGGCGCCGAAGCCGTAGTCTCCTGCGAGATCAGAGGGTAGCTGCCGGTGTTGTCTAGGGCTGCCGAACGCTCGTCGGCGGTCAGGATTCCCAGTGCCTCACGGGTGTCGAAAGGCAGGTTGTCCAGGGCGAGGCGACGGAAGATGTAGTCCATGAGGCTCTTGGCCATGCGGACGTCCTTGTCGTCGGTCATGCCGGCAGGCTCGAACGAGAAGTTAGTGAACTTCTGAACGAAGGTCTCCAGCGGAACCCCGTACTGCAGGCCGATCGAAACCGCGATCGAGAATGCGTCCATCACGCCGGCGAGGGTGGAACCCTGCTTACCCAGCTTGATGAATACCTCGCCGAGGCCGCCATCCGGGTACTGACCAGCGGTCATGTAACCCTCTGCGCCACCAACGGTGAACGAGATGGTGGTGGATGGGCGTGCCTTTGGCAGACGCTTGCGGACCGGACGAGGGGTTCCGGCGGCCGGAGCTGCAACGCTCGCGGTGGCCTTCTTGTCCTCGGTCTTTGCCTTGGCATCGTTCAGCGGCTGGCCAACCTTGCAGTTGTCGCGGTAGATGGCAAGCGCCTTCAGGCCAAGCTTCCAACCCTGGAAGTAGACGTCTGCGATCTCTTCCTTGGTTGCGGTCTCTGGCATGTTGACGGTCTTGCTGATGGCACCCGAGAGGAATGGCTGAACTGCGGCCATCATGCGGACGTGACCCATTGGCTCGATTGCACGGATACCAACGGCGGTGTCGAAGATGGCGTAGTGCTCGGTCTTGAGCCCTGGCGCCTCCACAACGTGGCCGTGGGTGGAGATGTGCTCAACGATGGCCTCAACGGTCTCCTGCGAGTAGCCGAGGCGGTGCAGCGCGAACGGAATGGTCTGGTTGACGATCTGCATCGATCCACCGGTGGACAGCTTCTTGTACTTGACCAGCGAGAAGTCAGGCTCAATGCCGGTGGTGTCGCAGTCCATCATGAAGCCAATGGTTCCGGTTGGAGCAAGCAGCGATGCCTGGGCGTTGCGCCAGCCGTTCTGTGCACCGATTGCGGTGTTCAGTGCCCACTGCTCGGTGGCAGCGGCAACGATGGTTGCATCGATGCTGGTAACAGGAACCAGCTGGGCGTTGGCGGCCTCGTGCTTTGCCATGACGCGGTCGTGTCCGGCCTTGTTCTTGGCGTAGCCATCGTAGGTGCCAACCACCGCTGCCAGCTCGGCCGAGCGACGGTAGGCTGCACCGGTCATCAGCGAGGTAATGGACGCAGCAAGGGCGAAGCCCTCCTGGCTGTCGTAAGGAACACCGAGTGCCATGAGCAGTGCACCGAGGTTTGCGTAACCGATACCCAGCTGGCGGTAGGCGCGAGTGGTCTCGCCGATCGCCTCGGTTGGGAAGTCGGCGAAGCAGATCGAGATGTCCATCGCGGTGATGATCAGCTCGCTGGCCTTGGTGAACTTGTAGGTGTCGAAGGTGCCGTCTGGGTTGAGGAACTTCAGCAGGTTGAGGCTTGCGAGGTTGCACGACGAGTTGTCGAGGTGCATGTACTCCGAGCAAGGGTTGGACGCGGTGATGCGGCCAGACTCAGGGGTGGTGTGCCAGTCGTTGATGATGTCGTCGTACTGGATTCCAGGGTCGGCGCACTCCCAGGCGGCGAGAGCAATCTTGTCGAACAGCTCGCGGGCGTCAACTTCCTCGATGATCTCGCCGGTGGTGCGGGCGCGGAGGCCGAACTTGCCGCCGTTCTCCACTGCCTGCATGAACTCTGCGTTTACGCGGACGGAGTTGTTGGCGTTCTGATACTGGACCGAGTTGATGTCCTTGCCGCCGAGCTCCATGTCGTAGCCGGCGTCGCGGAGAACGCGAATCTTGTTCTCCTCGCTCGCCTTGGTCTCTACGAACTCCTCGATGTCTGGGTGGTCAACGTCGAGCACAACCATCTTGGCCGCACGACGGGTTGCGCCACCGGACTTGATGGTTCCTGCGGATGCGTCGGCACCGCGCATGAACGAAACCGGACCCGAAGCCGAGCCACCGCTCGACTTGAGCAGCTCCTTGCTGGAGCGGATGCGGGAAAGGTTGAGGCCTGCGCCCGAACCGCCCTTGAAGATCATTCCCTCTTCGCGGTACCAGTTGAGGATGGAGTCCATCGAGTCGTCAACCGAGAGGATGAAGCAGGCCGAAACCTGCTGCGGGCTCTTGGTACCAACGTTGAACCATACAGGCGAGTTGAACGAGAAGATCTGGTTCAGGAGCATGTAGGTCAGCTCGTGATCGAAGATCTCGGCGTCTGCCTCGGTTGCGAAGTAGCCGTTTGCGCGACCAGCGGCGGTGTAGGTGCTCACAACACGGTTGATCAGCTGGCGCAGGCTGTACTCGCGCTCAGGGGTGCCGATTGCGCCACGGAAGTACTTGGTTGTGACGATGGTGCTTGCGTTCACGCTCCAGAACTCTGGGAACTCCACGCCGCGCTGCTCGAAGATCACCTCGCCGTTCTTCCAGTTGGTCTGTACTACGTCGCGGTACTCCCAGGTGACCTGGTCGTACGGGTGTACACCCTCAACGGTGTAGATCCGGTCAATGGTCATGCCCTTGCCGGTTCCGGCGTTTGCGCCGGTGAAAGCGGTGGTATCAGTCACTGCTCTCTCCCTTTCTGTTAGTTGCTGTGTTTTGAAGCTAAGTTTTGGATCTACTCGGCAGCGGCGCCGGAGTCAACTCCGTGCTCGAGCCTGAGAAGCTGGATTGCGGACTCGAAGTCATCGAGGCTTTCCCAGCCCTGATAGACGCTCGCGAACCGCATGAATGCAACCTCGTCCAGCTTGCGAAGCGGTTCGAGAATTGCGAGACCGATGTCGTTGGCCTCGATCTGTGCCACACCAGTGGCGCGAATCGACTCTTCAACGGCCTGTGCCAGCAGCGAGAGGTCGCCATCGGTGACCGGGCGGCCCTGACAGGCCTTACGCACACCGTTGACGATCTTGTCGCGGCTGAATGGCTCGAGAACGCCGTTGCGCTTTATTACAAGCAGGCTGGCGGTCTCGGTGGTAGAAAAACGCGAACCGCACTGTGGGCACTGACGACGACGACGGATCGCCGAGCCGTCTTCAGTGGTGCGGGAATCGGTAACCCGGCTGTCTGGGTAGCGGCAAAACGGACAGTGCATGCGCTTCCCTCCTTGGCGGTGTTTCTCGATTCGCAACTATATCTAGTTGCTTTTGCGTTGTCTGCCCCTATATCTTGTGGTGCTTGCGGTCATTAATTCAAATAGCCTGAACGACGGCGTGTCGCCAAGCGCTTCCGCGTCGTGGTGCGGATTTTGGGCTCAGGGGTGCCAAAAAGTGACCAAAAATATCTCAATAATTAATCAAAATGAAACAATATCTAGCGTTCAGATGAACTCTTGGACACAAGATATTGTGGTTCGGGCCGTAAAAGTGCCCTAAACGGTGCCTTAGAGGTCGAAGCGGGCCGTAATGGCCTCTCCGTGGGCCGGAAGACCCTCGGCCTCGGCGAAGCCGGCTACGAGGCGAGCAATGGGCTCTAGGCCGGCCTGGTCATAGTCGATGACCTGCTGGGGCCTCAGGAACGAATGCACTCCAAGACCGGAACCAAACTTTGCCTGCTCCCCCGTTGGAAGCACGTGGCTCGAGCCTGCCATGTAGTCACCGAGGCTAACCGGCGAGTACTTTCCCAGGAAAATGGCTCCGGCGTTGGTGATTCGCTCCAGGGTGGCACGATCCTCGCGAGAGTGAATCTCTAGGTGCTCGGTGGCGTACTCGTTGCTAAATGCGATGGCGGCATCCCAGTCTGCAACCAACACGATGGCGCTCTGCTGTCCGGCCAGTGCGGTGCGCACGCGGTCGCTGTGGCGGGTTACGGCAACGATGGCCGGGAGCTCGCGAGCAACTGCGACTGCTAGCTCGGCGCTGTCTGTGACCAGTACCGAGGCGGCGGCCTCATCGTGTTCGGCCTGGCTAACAAGGTCATAGGCAATGAGTCTGGCGTCGGCCGAGTCATCGGCAAGAACCAGAATCTCGGTGGTACCCGCCTCGCTATCGATGCCAATCCTGCCCCGAAGCGCGCGCTTGGCGGCGGCTACGTAGATGTTGCCAGGGCCTGTAACCAGCTGAACCCGCGGCATTGCAATCTGCGGCAGGCCGTAGGCGAAGGCCGCGATGGCTGCGGGCCCGCCCATGGAATACACCTCGGTCACGCCAAGAAGAGCCGCGGTTGCTAGCACGGTTGGGTGCGGGCGGCCGCCAAAGTCTTTCTGGGCCGGAGATGCTATGGCAAGGCGCTGGACCTTGGCCTCCTGTGCGGGGACCACGTTCATGATCACGCTCGACGGATAAACGGCCTTGCCGCCGGGAACGTATAGCCCAACCGAGTCGACGGGTTGCCAGCGCTGGTGCACGCGCGCCCCCTCGGCAAGTTCAACCGTGGTGTCCTGCGGCAGGTTTGCGCGCGAAACCTTGCGAACCCTGGCGATTGACTCCTCGATGGCGCGACGAAGCTCCGGCTCCAGCGCCGAGGCGGCGGCGTCCAGCTCGTCCTGGCCAACACGCAGCGGTTCCGGGTTCACGCCATCGCGCTGAAGGGTTACCTCAACAACGGCTGCCGCACCGCGGTTGGCCACATCGTCGATGAGCGGAAGAACGGCAGACACCGCTTGGTTGATATCTACCGAGGCGCGAGGAACAATCTCGTTGACTTTCGCCAGCTCAAAGCCGGCGGTCAGGTCGAGCGTGCGAATCGCGTTCTCAGTCAAGGGTGCCCTCCGTGGTTAGGCTTCAATTTTACGTGGGCGGTAACCTGTACATCGGAGAAACAAAATGCTTGAGTTCAATAACACCCAGTCCCCCACCGATGCCCTGCTGGCAACCTTCCGCAGGCACGCATCGGGCGTTGCCGTAATCACCTGCAGCGCACCGGACGGCAGCCCGGTCGGCTTCACAGCCACCTCGATGACCTCGCTCGGCGCCAACCCTGCCATTGTCATGTTCTCGGTGGCGCGCGGAGCATCCAGCTTCGAGCCGATCACAAGGGCCGAGTTTGTGGCCATCCACACCCTGGGCGTGAAAAACCTGGAGCTGGCTAAACGCATGGCCGCCGATCACAGCAAGCGATTTGCCGGCGACGACTGGCAGCGCGGTCCGCACAATGTGCCGGTTTTTGACTGCGCCACGTCGGTGCTGGTGGCCAAGGTGCGCCAGGTCATCGACGTTGAAAACAATGCGGTAATCATCGCCGAGGTTGTAGTTGGCGCGATCGGTGACGAAGACGCCGCACTGCTCTACCACCAGCGCGCGTATCACGCGCCATCCGAACCAATCGGCTAGTAGCCCTCGTCCTCGGGCGGCGGTGCGTCGTCATGCAGTGGCGGAGCCTCACCAACCGGCGGTTCTTCCGCGTCAAAGTCTTCCGAAGCATCGGCATCGGCGTTGGCCGCTGCCCTGGTAGCGCCGATTGCCGCCTTGCCCAGCAGCGCCTTCAGCTCGCCAAAGAACTCATGCCCAACGGCAACGCGGTTTGGCAGGGCGAACACCTGATCTTCGGGTGCGCCGGTCAGCGTGATGTAAACCTCGGTCGAGCCGGAATAGAGTCGCAGGATTCGATCCAACTCGAGCAGCACCTCGCGAGTGGCCTCCTCGGCGGGAAGGTTCAGGTGCACCGGCGGCGAGTCCGCCTCGGCACCCACATCGATGATTTGAAACGACTGGGCGCTGATCGAGAATTCGTCGTCGCGCTCGCGTAGCCTGCCCTTAATGGCAACCACCTGGTCTGTTACAAGCCTGTCCGAGAACTCTAGGTAGGTTCGCCCCATGAACATGACCTGGCGTTGACCCGAGAAGTCCTCGAGCGCAACTAGGGCCCACGGCTTGCCGCTGGCTCGGGCAACGCGCTGCTGCACGCTCGTGATCAGACCCGCAACGGCAACGATGTCGCCGTCTCGTAGGCCACCGACAACCTCCTCGCCGTCCTCACCTGGCTTGGTAACCACGATGTCGGCCAGCTCCTTGTCCTGGAACTTGGCCAGAGTGCGCTCGTGACCAGCCAGCGGGTGATCCGAAACATACAAGCCGAGCATCTCGCGCTCGAAGGTGAGCTTGTCCTTCTTGGTCCACTCGGCCGTGTTTGGAACCACTACCGACGGCTCGTCATCGCCGAACAGGCTACCGAAGAGGTCAACCTGCCCCATGGCCTCGTTCTTCTTCACGCCGATCTCGGCATCGACGGCGTCCTCAAAGATGTCGAACAGGGCGCGGCGGGTGTGACCAAGAGAGTCGAAGGCTCCGGCCTTGATGAGCGACTCGATGGTGCGCTTGTTGCAGACAACCGGTGGAACCTTCTTGAGGAAGTCGCCAAAAGAGGTGAACTTGCCCTTCTCGGTGCGGGCCTCGATGATGCCCTCCACCACGTTCCATCCCACGTTGCGAACCGCGTTGAGTCCGAAGCGAATGTCCTCACCAACTGCGGCGAAGGCCGAGAACGACTCGTTTACGTCGGGTGGCAAAACGCTAATGCCCTGGTGGCGGCAGTCGTTTAGGTAGGTTCCCATCTTGTCGCGGTTGTCGCGAACCGAGGTGAGCTA
>Ga0213920_1000691_pt1 | contig 22959 bp, 23 predicted proteins | sample McNCre1117MG_FD_161054 | JGI IMG/M metagenome (GOLD analysis project Ga0213920, IMG submission 161054) | Freshwater microbial communities from McNutts Creek, Athens, Georgia, United States - 11-17 MG | ecosystem: Environmental > Aquatic > Freshwater > Creek | place: USA: Georgia | collected...
GGTGTTGTTATGCGGGGTGAAGGTGTGGCGAAGAATCAAGTCGATAATCCCTAAAAAGGTCCCCCAATGATAGGCAAGTTAACAGGCATCCTCAGCGAAAAAAATCCACCCCAAGTTTTGGTGGACTGCAACGGTGTGGGCTACGAAGTCGATGTGCCCATGAGCACGTTTTACAACCTGCCCGCCACCGGCGAGCGCGTGTCACTGCTGACGCATTTCGTGGTTCGCGAAGACGCACAAATTTTGTTTGGTTTTGGCACAGCAGCTGAGCGTGTCACGTTCCGTTTGCTGATCAAAATCTCAGGCGTTGGGCCTCGCATGGCTCTCGGCATCTTGAGCGGTTTGAGTGCGGACGAGTTGGCGCGTGCCGTGTCCGACCAAGATGCGGCGCGTCTCACGAAGGTGCCGGGCATTGGCAAAAAAACAGCGGAGCGTTTGCTCTTGGAGCTCAAAGGTAAGCTCGGCGCAGGCCTTGGTCCCAACATGTTTTCCACGCCCGACCACCAAAGCGATATCTTGCAAGCCTTGCTGGCGCTGGGCTACAACGACAAAGAAGCCGCTGCTGCACTCAAGGCATTGCCTGCTGATGTTGGGGTGAGTGATGGCATCAAGTTGGCGTTGAAATCTTTGGCCAAATAAAACATGAGTATTCAAACCGACGATTTCGCGCCTTCACCCATGCCATCGCGCGTGGTATCTGCCGCACCTGTGTCGCCCAACGAGGAAGCGATTGAGCGCGCCCTGCGTCCCAAGCTTCTGCAAGAGTATGTGGGTCAGATGAAGGTGCGCGAGCAGCTTGAAATTTTCATTGGTGCAGCCAAGATGCGCAACGAAGCGCTCGACCATGTGCTGTTGTTTGGCCCGCCTGGTTTGGGTAAGACAACTTTGAGCCACATCATTGCGCAAGAGCTGGGTGTGAACTTGCGTTCCACCAGCGGCCCCGTGTTGGAAAAGCCCAAAGACTTGGCTGCTTTGCTAACTGGCTTAGAAAAAAACGACGTGTTGTTCATCGACGAGATTCACCGCTTGTCGCCCGTGGTCGAAGAAATTTTGTATCCCGCACTCGAGGACTACCAAATCGACATCATGATTGGCGAAGGTCCTGCCGCACGCAGCATCAAGCTCGACTTGCAGCCCTTCACGTTGGTCGGGGCGACGACACGTGCGGGCATGTTGACCAACCCGCTGCGCGATCGCTTTGGCATTGTGTCGCGCTTAGAGTTTTACACCGCTGAAGAGTTGCAGCGCATCGTGGTGCGCAGCGCGGGCTTGCTCGACACGCCAATGGATGTGGAAGGTGGCTTCGAGATTGCACGTCGCTCACGCGGCACACCGCGCATTGCCAACCGCTTGCTGCGTCGTGTGCGCGACTATGCCGATGTGAAAGGCACAGGTCGCATCACCGAAGACATTGCTAAAAAAGCCTTGGCCATGTTGGATGTCGACCCGCAAGGCTTTGACTTGATGGACCGCAAGCTGCTCGAAGCGGTGATTCACCGCTTTGATGGCGGCCCTGTGGGCCTGGACAACATCGCCGCCAGCATCGGCGAAGAACGCGACACGATTGAAGATGTCATTGAGCCGTATTTGATTCAGCAAGGTTTTCTGCAGCGCACGCCGCGTGGACGCATTGCGACCTTGGCCGCGTATCGTCATTTGGGCGTGACGCCGCCCAAGGCGATCGGTGACGTGAATGCCGATTAAGCCAAGTCTTTAAGTCGTGGTTTCGTCGCGCGGTGCGCCATGCGCCTCATCAAAGTGCGACACATCACCCCAGCCTATCAAGCTCAAACCTTGAGGCGTCCACAGCAAGCGGTTAATGGCCGCATTGCCCAAGTGCCAAGTGCGGGGCGCATCAATGGCCTGTTTGGTGGCCAAGCGGTACAGCGCGTCCATCACGCCGCCATGCGCTACCAACACAATTTGCTCGCCGAGGTGTTGGCTGGCCAATTCGTCTACACAGTTCGCAATGCGTTCACGCAGAGCGGTCAACGACTCACCGCCTATGGGGGCCCAATGCGGGTCGCGTCCACGCCAGAGTCTGGCGTCTTCGGGCCAGTCTGTTTCAATCTCTTTCCATGTTTGGCCTTGCAAGTGGCCAAAGTGGCGTTCACGCAAACCGGTGTGCCCAATGACTGACAGTCTTTCGGCGAGTGCGTTGCTTTGCGCAATGGCTTGTGCGGTTTCAAAGGCGCGCACCAAATCGCTGCTGTAAATCGCGGTGATGTGCTCTTCACGCAGCGCTTGTCCTACACACTGGGCTTGCCATCTGCCCGTGTCGTTGAGGCCAATGTCGAGTTGCCCTTGAATGCGGGTGTCGACGTTCCAAGGGGTTTCCCCATGACGGATGGCGAGGATTCGAGTGGCTTGCATGAAGCCAGAGTTTAAAGATGAAAAATCATGCAAAATAGCACGACCGTTCTTTTTATGAATTTCGCATGACCGCTCATCGCAAAACTACCGTGTCAGAAAGCAAGGCCCTTCAAAAGGGCCAACAAACCAAAGCGGCCATCGTGGATGCAGCCTTGGGGCTCGCGACGCAAATGGGCTTAGAGAGCTTGAGTATTGGTGCATTGGCCGAGGTGGCACGTATGAGTAAGTCCGGCGTATTTGCCCACTTTGGCTCGCGCGAAGAATTGCAAATTTCGGTGGTGCGCGAATACCATCAGCGCTTTGAAGCAGAGGTTTTTCTTCCCATCTTGAGTGCTGAACGTGGGCTACCTCGCTTGCGGCAGCTGTTTGCCAACTGGACCAAACGCACCTCGGCAGAGATTGACTCGGGCTGTCTCTATATCAGCGGTGCGGCAGAGTTTGATGATCGCCCCGGCCCTGTGCGTGACGCACTGGCCAGCATGGTTAAAACTTGGCTGGCCGCCGTGCATCGCACCGTGGTGCAAGCGCGAGACGAAGGCCATTTAGCTGCTGATATGGATGCTGAGCAAATGGTTTTTGAGCTGCACGGCTTGATCCTGGCTTTGCAATACGAAGCACGTTTTTTGCGCGCATCCAAATCATTGGCTCGCACGGTACAAGGGTTTGAAAACATCTTGAAGCGCTACGGTGCAAGCGAGATCGCACCAGTTTTAAAAGTATCGGTCAAGCGACCAACGACTTCCAAGAAATAAGGAGACACACCATGCCCAGTTACACCCCACCCCTGCGCGACATGCAATTTGTGTTGCACGAAGTTTTGCACGTCACGGACGATTTCAAACAGATGCCCAAACATGCGGACATCGATGCTGACACGATTTCTGCGGTGCTTGAAGAGGGCGGCAAGTTCGCTTCAGAGGTTATCTTTCCGCTCAACCAAATTGGTGACGAGCAAGGCTGTACGTTGAGTCGTGACACCCACGAAGTCAAAACCCCCGATGGTTTCAAGGCGGCGTTTGACCAGTATGTGCAAGGCAGCTGGCCGTCGCTCAGCGCCGATCCTGAATACGGTGGCCAAGGCCTGCCTGTGGTGGTGAACCAGTGTTTTTACGAAATGCTCAACAGCGCCAACCAAGCGTGGACCATGTACCCCGGCCTCACGCACGGCGCTTATGAGGCATTGCACGCGCACGGCACAGATGCGCAAAAAGCCTTGTACTTGCCCAAACTCACCAGTGGCGAGTGGACGGGCACCATGTGCTTGACTGAGCCGCATTGCGGCACCGACCTCGGGTTGTTGCGCACCAAAGCAGAGCCACAAGCCGATGGTACGTATCGCATCACGGGCAACAAAATTTTCATCAGTGCGGGCGAGCACGACATGGTGAGCAACATCGTGCACTTGGTGTTGGCGCGGTTGCCCGATGCGCCCGCAGGCAGCAAAGGTATCAGCCTGTTTGTGGTGCCCAAGTTCCAAGTCAATGCCGATGGCAGTGTGGGTGAGCGCAATGGTATTTACTGCGGCGGCTTAGAGCACAAGATGGGCATTCACGGCAACGCCACCTGCCAAATGGTGCTCGACGGCGCGGTGGGCACGCTGGTGGGTCAACCCAACAAAGGCTTGGCGGCGATGTTTGTGATGATGAATGCCGCACGCGTGGGGGTGGGTATGCAATCGCTGGGCTTGACCGAAGTGGCCTATCAAAACGCCTTGGCCTATGCCAAAGACCGCATCCAGTCACGCAGCTTGAGCGGTGCCAAAGACCCGAGCAAACCGGCCGACAGCATTCTTGTGCATCCCGATGTGCGCAAGATGCTTCTCACAGCCAAGGCTTACGCCGAAGGTGGTCGTGCATTGGCGCTGCATTGCGCTTTGTTGATTGACCGCGAGCTGAACCACCCTGATGAGGCGGTGCGGGCTGAGTCTGCCGAGCAAGTGGCCTTGCTCACACCCATCGTCAAAGCCTTCATCACCGACAACGCGTGGACGGCAACCTCGTCGTGCATGCAGGTGTTTGGTGGTCATGGTTTCATTCGCGAATGGGGCATGGAGCAATATGTGCGCGACGCACGCATCAACATGATTTACGAAGGCACCAACACCATCCAAAGCTTGGACTTGCTGGGCCGCAAAGTGCTGGGAAATCAGGGCGCATCGCTTAAGAAGTTTGGCAAATTGATTGCCGCGTTGGTCGAGCAGACCCAAGGTGACGAAGACATGGCCGAGTTCATCAACCCCTTGACCAAGCTCGGTCAGCAGATGACGCAGTTCACCGGTGAGATTGGTTACAAAGCGCTGCAAAACGCCGACGAGGTGGGCGCAGCGGCGGTGGACTACTTGCGTGTGGCAGGCCATTTGGTATTTGGCTATTTTTGGGCACGCATGGCACAAGTTGCTTTGCAAAAGATGGCCGAAGGCAACCGTGATCCGTTTTACCAAGCCAAGTTGCAAACGGCGCGCTTTTACTTTGCCAAGTTGTTCCCAGAAACTGCCTCGCTCATGGTCACCGCCCGTGCCGGAGCGGGTGTGCTGATGGAGACAGAAGCCGTGTTTGCATGAGTGGCTTGTTCTTTGAAATCAGTTAAATTCAAAACATGATGAAAACACGCATTTTGAAAACGCTTCTAGGCGTAGCTTTTTTTGCTGCTGGCAGTAGCTACGCTCAAATGACGCCTGTGGGGACTTGGCACAACATTGACGACAAAACGGGTGAAGCCAAGGCGGAAATCCAAATCGTTGAAAAAGAGGGCGTGTTGAGTGGCCGCGTAATCAAGTCGTTACGCGACGACCCAAACGCCAAGAAGACCTGCGAAGATTGCAAAGATGATCGCAAAGGTAAAAACATCATCGGCATGGAAATCATCCGAGAGGTCAAAGCGGATCCTTTGGGCGAGTACTTGTGGGGCAGTGGTGGCAAGATCTTGGATCCAGAAAATGGCAAAGAGTACACCGTCAAAATGATGCCCAAAGAAGGTGGGCAAAAACTACAAGTGCGCGGCTACATTGGCCCCTTCTACCGCACACAAACTTGGCTACGCGCCCAGCCATAAGGATTCCCATGACAGAAATTTTGAGTCACATCGACAGCGGTGTGATGACCCTGACGTTCAACCGCGTTGACAAAAAGAACTCGCTTACAGCCGCCATGTACACCGCCTTGGCAGATGCTGTCGAACAAGCTGAGCACGACCCAAATGTGCGCGTTTTGGTGTTTCAAGGACACGAGACGGTGTTCAGCGCAGGCAATGACATTGCCGATTTTTTAAACAACCCACCAGCAACGCCGGACGCGCCCGTGTTCCGTTTGTTGCGCAATATCGCTGGATTTTCTAAACCTGTGTTGGCAGCAGTGGCTGGCCCTGCTGTGGGTATCGGCACCACCTTGTTGTTCCACTGCGATTTGGTTTATGCGGGCGACAACGCCGCGTTTGCGATGCCGTTTGTCAACTTGGGCGTGTGCCCTGAAGCTGCTTCGAGCTTGCTGGCACCGCAAATGATGGGCTACCACCGTGCGGCTGAGGCATTGTTGCTGGGCGAGCCGTTCATGGCCGAGGCCGCGTTAGAAGTTGGCTTGGTCAACCGTGTGGTGCCCCCGACTGAAGTGAACAACTATGCGCAAGCACAAGCGCGCAAGCTGGCGGCCAAGCCTTTGTCGTCTTTGCTGGAAACCAAGCGTTTGATGAAAGCGGGGCAAGCGCAGTTGGTGCAAAAGCAAATGAACGAAGAAGCGGCGTCGTTCGGGCGCATGCTGAAAGAGCCTGCCGCCAAAGAAGCGTTCGGCGCGTTCTTGGAAAAGCGCAAGCCCGATTTTTCTAAGCTCTGATGGATGGATGCATGACGCAACAACCTGCTGGCGCCGTTGTGTTTGAGGCTGAATACCTTGAAGGCTTTCGTCAAATCTATGAAGAAAAAATCGTTTTCAATAAATTACTCGGCTTGAAGCTGGTCAGCGTCACGCCTGAAGAGGTGGTGGCACGCATCGACATGCGCCCAGATTTGGTAGGGCATTACGCGTACAACCGCATTCATGGCGGCGTGATCAGCGCAGTGCTCGATGCGGTTGGCAGCGCTGCAGTGATGGCCTGTTTGGCTGGCAAGCACATGAAGGAGTCGCCTGAGGAGCGCTTGGAGCGCTTCGCCAAATTAGGCACGATTGATTTGCGTGTGGACTATTTGCGCCCTGGCATCGGTGAGTACTTCACCATCCATGCGCATGCGCTGCGCGTGGGCTCACGCGTGGGCACGTCACGCATGGAGTTTCGTGGGCCAGATGGCATGCTGATGTCCACAGGCACTGGGGCCTACATCGTTTCTTAATGGTGATCTTTGGGGATGGTGCGAGGCTTGCCCATCTCATCAATGGCGACGTAAGTCAGCGTGGCTTCCGTGACCTTCATGTATTCGCCTTGGGCGCTGAAGCGCTCGGCAAACACTTCCACCTTCACGCTGATGGATGTGTTGCCAATGCGTTGGACACGCGAGAAAAAGCTCAAGATGTCGCCCACTTTCACAGGGTGTTTGAAGATGAATTCGTTCACCGCGATGGTGGCGATGCGTCCGCGCACATAACGCGCGGGTAGCACGGCACCCGCCAAGTCCACTTGGGCCATGACCCAGCCACCAAAAATATCGCCGTTTTGATTGCAGTCAGCCGGCATGGGGATGACCTTCAATACCAACTCTTGGTCGGTGGGCAAAGGTACGGCATGGGGGTTGCTTGAGGTGGACATAGGCACAATCGAAGAATTACTTTTTGGCATTGTGCAACATGCGTCATCACGCCCATTCTTCTGCGCCCACACCTGCTGGGCAACCTGCTAAGCAGCGTCCCGACAGCGAAACCCTGAAACGTCTCTTTCCGTACTTGTGGCAATACAAATGGCGTGTGGTCGCAGCCTTGATTTTTATGATTGGGGCCAAAGTAGCCAACGTGGGCGTGCCTTTGCTGCTCAAAGAGTTGATCGATGCCATGTCGTTCAAGCCCAATGACCCGATGGCGGTCATCGTGGTGCCTGTGTCGTTGTTGCTGGTGTACGGGGTGTTGCGCTTGTCGGTGTCAGCGTTCACCGAACTGCGCGAGTTGGTGTTTGCCAAAGCCACGCAAGGCGCGGCAAGACAGATTGCACTGGAGACGTTTCAACATTTGCACGGCCTGAGCTTGCGTTTTCACCTAGAGCGTCAAACGGGTGGTATGACGCGTGACATTGAACGCGGTGTGCGTGGCATTGAGTCGCTCATTTCGTATTCGCTTTACAGCGTTGTGCCCACCTTGATTGAGGTGGCCTTGGTACTGAGCATCTTGGCGGTGAAGTTTGATGTGTGGTTCGCGGGCATCACGTTGGCAGCGCTGGCGCTGTACATCGTGTTCACGATCAGTGTGACCGAGTGGCGCACGCAATATCGCCGCCAAGCCAACGAGTTTGATTCAGCGGCTCACACCAAGGCAGTGGACTCGTTGCTCAACTACGAAACGGTGAAGTACTTCAACAACGAAACGTTCGAAGCTGCGCGCTACGACAAAAGCCTAGAAGCCTTGCGACGCGCGCGGCTGAAAGCACAAACCTCGCTATCGCTTTTAAACACAGGTCAACAACTCATCATCGCGGTGGCTTTGGTGGGCATGCTCTGGCGTGCCACGCAAGGCGTGGTCGATGGCCGCATGACCTTGGGCGACTTGGTGATGATCAACGCCTTCATGATTCAACTCTACATTCCGCTCAACTTTTTGGGCGTGTTGTACCGCGAAATCAAGCAAAGCCTGACCGATCTCGACCGCATGTTCACCTTGCTTGAGAAAGAGCGCGAAGTCGCCGATGCGCCCAACGCGCCTAGCTTGCATCTGAGCGGCTCGCCCACAGTGAGGTTTGAGTCGGTGGTGTTTGCGTACGAGGTAACGCGCCCTATCCTGCATGGCATTAGCTTCGAAATTCCAGCAGGAAAGACCGTGGCGGTGGTTGGGCCATCGGGCTCAGGCAAGTCCACGCTTGCGCGTTTGTTGTTTCGTTTTTATGACGTGGGTTCTGGCGCGATCACCATCGATGGTCAAAATATTCGCCAAGTTACGCAAAGCAGTGTGCGCCATGCCATGGGCATCGTGCCGCAAGACACGGTACTTTTCAACGACACCGTGCGCTACAACATCGCTTACGGCCGCACTGACGCGTCTGAGGCCGAAGTGGAGCAAGCTGCAAAAGCTGCGCATATCCACGATTTCATTGCGGCCACACCTAAGGGCTACGACACCATGGTGGGGGAGCGCGGTTTGAAGCTGTCGGGCGGCGAGAAGCAACGCGTGGCGATTGCGCGCACCTTGTTGAAGAATCCACCAATTGTGATTTTTGATGAAGCCACCTCAGCGCTGGATAGTGCGAATGAGCGGGCCATTCAAGCCGAGCTGCAAACAGCGGCCCAAAACAAAACCACGCTGGTGATTGCGCACCGTTTGTCTACGGTGGTGGATGCGCACGAAATCTTGGTGCTAGATGCGGGGCGCATTGTGGAGCGAGGCAGCCACGCTGCGCTACTGGCGCTGAATGGGCGCTATGCACAGATGTGGGCGTTGCAGCAGGTCGAAGCTTGATTCAAAAGGCCTGTTTGCAGGCGTTTACACACGTTTTACCGAGCCGCTGCACAATCTAGGCTTACTTCATCTCAGAATTCAATCGAGTCGCCCATGAGGCGGCTCTTTTCGGTGTTTGCATAAGGTCTTTTCATGTTTTTCTCGCGTTTCCACAACATCGTCCTTTCTTCGCTCGCGTTTGCCAGTCTGGTGGCTTGCGGCCCCTCGTCAGACGGCAAGCCGCCTGCAGGTGCTGGTGGTCCGCCACCAGCAGAGGTCAATGTGTTGGCCGTGTCTACAGCGCCTGTGGACTTGACTATCGATTTGCCAGGACGTTTGCAAGCGGTGCGCACTGCCCAAGTGCGAGCCCGTGTGGAGGGCGTGGTGGAAAAGATCCTTTTTAAAGAAGGCATCGACATCAAGGCAGGTTCGCCTTTGTTTCAGATTGACCCACGCGCCTACCGTGCTGCCGCTGATGCGGCGCGTGCCGATGCGCAAGCAGCGGAACAACTGATGCAACGTGCCCAAGCCTTGCTAGAGGTGCGCGGTGTGAGTCAGCAAGAATACGAAGCCGCCGTCACACGTGCCAAGCAAGCCAAAGCCACCTTGGCCAAGGCCAGTATTGATTACGAAAACGCGATGGTCACTGCGCCTATCAGTGGTCGTTTGGGTCACGCCTTGGTGACAGAGGGGGCTTTGGTGGGCCGGGGTGATGCCACGCCTTTGGTCAACATCGACCAAATGGACCCCATTTATGTAAATTTCAGCCAAAGCGAGAACGAGTTGTTCAATTTGCGTCAAAGCATCAAGCAAGGCAAAGCAAAGACGGGTGAGAGCTTGAAGGTGGCGTTGCTATTGGCCGATGGTTCTGTGTACAGCCAAACAGGCAAGTTATTGGTATCTGAACAAACGGTGGATGTGAACACGGGCAACGTGTTTTTACGTGCCGAGTTTGCCAATCCTCAGCGTGAGTTGTTACCCGGTAGCTTTGTCCGTGTGCGTATTTCACAAGCACGCATGGACCAGGCCATCGCCGTGCCGCAACGTGCGGTGCAAATGAACTCGGATGGCGCTTACGTGTTGTCTGTCACCTCTGAGAATAAGGTCGCGCCTATGCCAATTCAACTTGGCCCCATGAGTGGTGACAAGTGGGTGGTGACCGGTGGCTTGGCCGAGGGCACGCGCATCATCGTGGATGGTGTGCAAAAAGCGAGACCTGGCTCAACCGTCAAGCCGGTAGACCTCAATGCCGCACCTGCTGCTGCGCCTGAGGCGTCAGCTCCCGCGTCTGCCGCTTCGCAAGCAGGGCAGTAAGTCATGTTTGCTAAATTTTTCATTGACCGCCCCGTTTTTGCGTGGGTGATTGCCATTGCCTTGGTGTTGGCGGGGGCCTTGTCATTGCGCAAGATGCCGGTGTCGCAATACCCACAGGTGGCGCAGCCTTCGATTGCTTTCAATATCGCCTATCCCGGCGCTTCGGCCGAGGTGGTGGAGCAAACCGTGACGGCACTGATTGAGCAGGAGATGAACGGTATCGATCACTTGCTCTACATGGAGTCGTCTTCAGAGTTGGGTGTTGGTACCCTAACGCTCACGTTTGAAGCCGGTACGAACGTTGACATTGCTTCGGTGGAAGCGCAAAACCGCTACAAGCGTGTGGAGGCGCGTTTGCCTGATGACGTGCGCCGCTTGGGTGTGCCCGTGACCAAGCCGCAACGCAACTATTTGTTGTTTGTGGTGCTGACCTCTCCAGACAAAAGCAAAGACGCTATCGCGTTGGGTAGCTACGCGGCGTCTAGCGTGCTTGACCAAATTCGCCGTGTGCGTGGCGTGGGTGAGGCCACGTTGTTTGGCACCGAATACTCCATGCGTATTTGGCTCAATACCGCGAAGTTGCATGCTTATGGCATTGCTCCTAGCGATGTCGCAACGGCAGTGCGCGCGCAAAACGTGCAACTGGCCACGGGCGAGATGGGCCAAAACCCAGCGGAAAACGGGCAGCAAATGAATGCGGTGGTGGTCGTCCGCAGCCGCTTGAACCGTCCCGAAGAGTTTGGTGAAATTTTGGTGAAGACCCAGCCTGATGGCTCGGCGGTGCGTCTGAAAGATGTGGCGCGTGTTGAGTTGGGTGCTCAAAGCTACGACATCTTGGCGCGAACCGATGGCAACCCCTCTGCCGCAATTGCGGTGCGTGTGTCGCCCGATGGCAACGCGCTAGAGGTCGCCAAAGCCGTGAAGCAGCGCATGCAAGAGCTGGAGCCATATTTCCCCAAAGGTGTGGGGTGGGAGGTGCCTTACGACACCTCGAAGTTTGTGGAAATTTCTATCTCTGAAGTGGTCCACACTTTGTTTGAAGCCATGGTGCTGGTGTTCTTGGTGATGTGGCTGTTCTTAGGGAATTTGCGTGCCACGCTCATTCCTGCGGTGGTGGTGCCTGTGGCGTTGTTGGGCACGTGCACGGGGCTGTTTTTGTTGGGCTATTCGGTCAACGTGCTGACGTTGTTTGCGATGGTGTTGGCCATCGGCATCGTGGTGGACGACGCGATTGTGGTGGTGGAGAACGTTGAACGTTTGATGAGTGAAGAGGGCTTGTCGCCACGCGACGCCACGCGCAAAGCGATGGACCAAATCATTGCCGCCATCATTGGCATTACTTTGGTGTTGTGTGCGGTGTTTGTGCCTATGGCATTTTTTGGTGGCTCGGTGGGTGTGATTTACCGCCAGTTTTCAGTCACCTTGGTGTTGACCATGTTGTTGTCTGCTTTGATGGCCGTCACCCTTACGCCAGCCATGTGTGCGAGTATCTTGCAGCCCATTGAAAAAGGCCATGCGGCCACGCAAACCGGCTTGCTGGGTTGGTTCAACCGCCAGTTCGCGCGCGTTAGTGGGCGCTATGCAGAGCGTGTTGAAAAAATCATCAAACGGCCCATGCGCTGGTTGGCTGTTTTTCTTGCTATTTGCATCGCCACGGGCTGGCTGTTCTCTCGTTTGCCAGGAAGCTTCTTGCCGGATGAGGACCAAGGCTATTTCATCAGCATGGTGCAGCTGCCACCGGGTGCCTCTACCGAGCGCACGCGTGATGTCCTCGGTAACGCTGAACAATACTTCTTGAAGCAGCCCGAAGTGGACCATGTGATTGGCGTCTTGGGTTACTCGTTTTTTGGCCGTGGTCAAAACGCAGCACTGGTGTTTGTGAAGCTCAAAGACTGGGATACCCGCAAGTCTGCGGAGCACTCCGTGCAAGCCGTCATTCAGCGGGCCAATATGTATTTGTTCTCGCTCAAACAAGCCTTTGCTTTGGCGGTGAACGTGCCGCCTATTCCTGAATTGGGCGCGGTTGGAGGTTTTGACTTCCGGTTACAAGACCGCTCAGGCCAAGGGCGTGAGCGCTTGACGGATGCTCGCAACATGATGCTGGGTATGGCGGCCAGCCATCCCGCATTGGCCGGTGTGCGCCCCGAAGGTCAAGAGCCAGCACCACAGATATTGCTGGATATCGACAGAGCCAAAGCGCGGGCTTTGTCGGTGGACTTGGCCAGTTTGAATGACACCTTGCAATCGACGTTGGGCGTGTCCTACGTCAATGACTTTGTGCGCGATGGCCGCATCTTGCGCGTGCAAATGCAAGCCGATGCCGACCTGCGCAGCAAACCCGAATCCATCTTGCGCTTGCCTGTGCGCAACACGCGCGGCGAGATGGTGACCTTGGGCGAGTTTGTCAAAACCCGTTGGGTGGTGGGCTTGCCGCGCGTCGATCGTTACAACGGTTTGCCATCGACCAAGCTCTCAGGTTCGCCTGCTCCCGGCCGTAGTTCAGGTGAAGCCATGGCGGCGATGGAAGAGTTGGCGGGCAAGTTGCCACCCGGCTTTGGTTTTGAGTGGTCGTCTACTTCGTTGGAAGAGCGGTTGTCGGGGAACCAGGCGCCTGCTTTGTTTGCCATTTCGATCGTTGTGGTGTTCTTAGCACTGGCGGCTTTGTATGAAAGCTGGTCCATTCCATTTTCGGTGATGCTGGTCGTGCCGCTCGGTTTGTTTGGCGCTGTGCTGGCGGTGTTGCTGCGCGGCTTGCCCAATGATGTGTTCTTCAAGGTTGGCATGATTGCCATCATTGGTTTGGCATCGAAGAATGCGATTCTGATCATCGAATTTGCGCGTGAATTGAACGACGCGGGACACAGTGTGTTCGACGCAACGCTGGAAGCTTGCCGTTTGCGGTTCCGTCCGATTCTGATGACATCCATTGCTTTTATTTTGGGCGTGATGCCTTTGGCTATTTCTAGCGGCGCAGGAGCTAAGAGCCGACAAGCCATTGGCACAGGCGTGGCTGGCGGCATGCTGGGCGCGACGGTGTTGGCTGTGTTTTTAGTACCGGTGTTTTTTGTGGTGGTGCGGCGTTATTTCCCGGGTAAGCCCAAACACCACGATGTCGAGCAAGGAGCCAGCCATGACTGATCGCACCCGTTTATCAGCACTGGCCTTGGCCGCAGTGTGCGCACTGACTGCGTGCAGTTTGGCCCCCACCTACAAGCGACCTGATGCTGAATTGGCCAAGAGCTGGTCTGCACAAGCTGGTGCCGCAGACACTTCGCCGCTGCAAGACATTCCGTGGGAGTCGCTCTACACCGACGAACATTTGCGTGGCCTCATTCGCATCGCGCTAGAACGCAACCATGACTTGCGCATCGCTGTTGGGCGTATGCAAGAAGCCCGCGCCTTGTGGGGCGTGCAGGGCGCAGACCAGTTGCCGAGTGCCACCATGTCTGTGGGGCGTACGGCATCGCTCACCCCCGCCGGTGTTGTGAACAGCAGCGCTACGCCTGTGCGACTCAACCGCTACGACGCCAATGTGAACTTGGTGTCGTTTGAAGTCGACTTTTGGGGGCGTGTGGCAGACCTGACCCAAGCGGCCAAATCCAATTACCAAGCCAGCGCTGAAGATCAACGTGTGGTGAGGTTGGGGCTCATCAGTGATGTGGCCAATGGCTATTACTTGGTAAAAGACTTGGAGTTGCGCAGCCAATGGGCCGCTCAAACCGCATCGGGTCGCCAGCAATTATTTGACTTGACCGTTCGTAAACAAGCGTTGGGTGCCGCCAGTGATGTGGATGTGGCTGCCGCACAAACCGCGCTGTCTGCGGCGCTGAGCGACCAACTCGCGACGGATCGTACTTTGCAACAAGCGCGCAATGCATTGGCTTTGTTGGTTGGCGGGCGCGTGCCTGCTGACTTGCCCGCTGCCGTGCCATTGGATGCGCAAAATTTATCGTTAACTTGGGGCGCCAACTTATCGTCTGACGTGCTGTTGCGTCGACCTGATGTACGTGCTGCTGAACAACGTTTGGTGGCTGCCAATGCCAACATCGGCGTGGCCCGCGCTGCCTTCTTGCCAAAGTTGCAGCTGACGGGCACGTCTGGCTCGACTAGCACGAGTTTGAATGGCTTATTTGATTCAGGCTCGCGCAGCTGGAGCTTCGTGCCCACATTGCAAATGCCGCTGTTTGACTGGGGGCGCACCACGGGCAATTTGGATGTGGCTGAAGCACGCAAAGTGCAAGCTGTAGCGGGTTATGAAAAAACCTTGCAACAGGCTTTCCGTGAAGTGGCTGACTTGTTGGTAGCGCGAGATACCTTGCAGCAACAACTGGCAGCGCAAACCAACTGGGTGCAAAGTCAAGAACAACGCTTACGGGTGATGGATGTGCGTTATGCGCAAGGCGCAGCAAATCAGTTTGATTTGGTTGATGCCCAGCGTGATGTGTTGATTGCGCAGCAGTCCCGTGTGCAGGTGTTGCGGCAGTTGTTGGGAACCACGGCTCAGCTTTACAAAGCTTTGGGTGGGGGAGAGGGCTGACGTTTTTGACGTTGTCGCGAAGCTTGGGTGGCGCACCCCAAACGGCTTACATCGCTGCGCGACGAATGGCGCCTTATTGGGGTACGCCACCCAAGCTTCTCTTGGTGCGCCGCGAGAACGCACTCCCCGAGAATCGAATAGCCAAACATAAAGGGCCTCTCGTATAAAACGAGAAGCCCTTGAACAGAAACGAAGAAGCGGTTACTTCACGCCAGCAGCAGCTTTCAATGCCGCAGCCTTGTCGGTGCGTTCCCATGTGAACTCTGGCTCTTCACGACCAAAGTGACCGTATGCAGCAGTCTTGCTGTAAATCGGGCGCAGCAAGTCGAGCATCTGAATGATGCCTTTGGGGCGCAGGTCAAAGTGTTCGGCCACCAAGGCAGACAACATGTCGTCAGAAACCACGCCTGTGCCAGCGGTGTTCACGGTGATGTTCATGGGGCGTGCCACGCCAATGGCGTAAGCCACTTGCACTTGGCACTGCGTGGCCAAGCCAGCCGCCACGATGTTTTTCGCCACGTAGCGTGCAGCGTAGGCGGCAGAGCGGTCCACCTTCGATGGGTCTTTGCCTGAGAACGCGCCACCGCCGTGTGGGCAGGCACCGCCGTAGGTGTCCACAATGATCTTGCGGCCTGTCAAACCACAATCGCCTTGTGGGCCGCCGATGACGAAACGGCCTGTGGGGTTGATCAAGTACTTGGTGTCTTGCAACCATTCTTTGGGCAACACGGGCTTGATGATTTCTTCGATGATGGCTTCCACGAAGCTGTCTTTCATCTTGGTGGCCGACTCGCTTTGGTCTGGGCTGTGCTGGGTCGACAACACCACGGTGTCAATGCTGTGGGGCTTGCCGTCCACGTAGCGCATGGTCACTTGGCTCTTGGCATCCGGGCGTAGGAAAGGCAAGCGGCCGTCTTTGCGCAACTGGGCTTGGCGCTCGACCAAACGGTGGGCGTAATAGATGGGAGCGGGCATCAGCTCTGGGGTTTCGCTACAGGCGTAACCGAACATCAGGCCCTGGTCGCCCGCGCCAATGTTGAGGTGGTCGTCAGACGCGCGGTCCACGCCTTGGGCGATGTCGTTGGATTGTTTGTCGTAACACACCATCACAGCGCAACCTTTGTGGTCAATGCCGTAATCGGTGTTGTCGTAGCCGATGCGTTTGATGGTGTCGCGTGCGACTTCGATGTAGTCGACGTGCGCGTTGGTTGTGATTTCACCGGCCAACACGACCAAGCCGGTGTTGGTCAGGGTTTCGGCCGCCACGCGTGAGAGCGGGTCTTGCTCGAAAATCGCATCCAAAATCGCATCAGAAATTTGGTCTGCGACTTTGTCTGGGTGGCCTTCTGAAACGGATTCAGAGGTGAACAGGTAATTGCTAGACATGAAAAAAGCTCCTTGTTTTCAATGGGTTGTTCGGCGTTGCCGACCCTGAAAACTTGGAGCCCAGCGAACGCTTTAGCAGTCGTGTGGACTTCGCCCTCACTCTCACACCGTGGTGTGTCGTCGCCCTGCAAGTAGTTCTTTAACTCAGCGACAATTGCAATTCTAATGGATTTATCAAAGTCATCAAAAAGTTCATGTCTTTCGTCACCCGCATCTTTCACTTCCTTGCCCGCATGCCGCTGCCGCTGATGCAGCGACTTGGCGCTGTGTTGGGGTGGTTGGTGTGGTGGTTGTCGCCCAGTTATCGCCGCAACTTCAAAGCCAATGTGCAAGCAGCAGGCGTGCCGTGGCGTGATGCGCGTCCAGCTGTGGCCGCCATTGGCGCCATGGTGGCTGAGCTGCCTTGGGTATGGATGCGTCCGCACAGTGCCAAGCTTGAAAGTTTGGTGACGTGGGATGGTGCGGCGCACTTTGAAGCGGCCATGCAAGCAGGCAAGGGTGCCATCATCATGTCGCCGCATTTGGGTTCGTGGGAAATCGGCGCGCAAGCGATTGCTGAGAAGTTTGGCCCCACACATGGATCGATGGTCGCGTTGTTTCGTCCTGCACGCAAAGCGTGGTTAGAGCCCTTGGTGGCCAATGCCCGTACCCGCCCTTATCTAGATTCCGCACCTACGTCACTCGCCGGTGTGCGTACGCTTATTCGCACATTGCGCAACGGTGGCTACACCGCCATCCTGCCTGACCAAGTGCCGCCACTAGGGCAAGGCGTATGGGCACCATTTTTTGGTCGTGATGTGTACACCATGACTTTGCTGGCCAAGCTCGCGCAGCAAACGGGCGCACAAGTCATCCTGACGTGGTGCGAGCGTTTGCCCGCAGGTCAAGGCTTTTGCATGCACATGCGCCCCTTTGATGCGCCAGAGATGAAAGATGCCACCGTCTCGCCCGAGATGGCCGCAGCGGCGGTGAACCGAGGTGTGGAAGCCATGGTGCGCAACGCACCTGGTCAATACCTGTGGGGCTATGCCCGCGACAAACAACCGCGCGCTGAGGGTTAAACCATGTTCAGCAAGTTTGGGCTTTGGGTATTGCGGGCTTTGGGTTATTTGCCTTTGCCGTGGCTGCGTGCGTTGGGCGCGGGTTTAGGCGCTTTGCTGTTGGTCGTGATTCCATCGCGTCGCCGTGTGGTGCAAACCAATTTACGCGTGTGTTTTCCGCATATGAGCGATGTTGAGCGCGATGCACTCACGCGTGAAACCTTTACGTACTTTGCCCAAGCGTGGTTAGACCGCAGTTGGCTGTGGCATCGCAACGCGGCGTGTATCAAAGCGCGTGTGCAACTAACGGGGGATGTGGCTGCTTTGTCTGACGATGTGCCCACGGTGTTGTTCGCGCCCCATTTCATGGGCTTGGATGTGGGCTGGACAGCACTCACGCTCAATTTGCCTTTGCACTTCACCACCATCTTCACGCCGCAGTCGAACGCGACGGTGGACGCGTGGGTGGCCCAAGGCCGTCAGCGCTTTGGGCAAGTGCAATTGTTCCGCCGTGAAGATGGTGTCAAGCCCATCGTCAGCGCACTGCGCCAACACGCGTTGCTGTATTTGTTGCCTGATATGAACTTCGGTCCGAGCGAGTCCATCTTTGTGCCGTTCTACGGCGAGCAAGCGGCGACTGTGCCGTCGTTGTCACGCTTTGCAAAGCTGGGCCGTGCGCGTGTGATGCCGATCATCACGCGTATGACGGAGTCGGGTTATGAAGTCGTGGTGCATCCCGCTTGGACCGACTTTCCTACCGACAATGCCGAGGCAGACACCGCCACGATGAACCAACGCTTAGAGGCGTTCATCAACACCATGCCTGCCCAATATTTTTGGGTGCACAAGCGCTTCAAGACGCGCCCTGCAGGCGCTCCCGAACTTTATTGAATTGCGTGAACGGTTAAGGGTGCATCCACTGGTACAAGGTGGTGGCGACTTCGTCCACACCTTGTTTCTTCAGTGCTGAGAACAAGCGCACTTCACCGCCACCGGCTTGCAACTTGGCAATCGACAGAGCTTTTGCGCCATCGGTTTTATTGAGCTTGTCGGCCTTGGTGAGCAAGACCAAAAACTTCATACCTTCTGCCACGCGTGGGCGAATCACGTCGAGCAAGATGTCGTCCAGGTCGGTCAAACCGTGGCGCGGGTCACACATCAGCACCACCGCGCGGAGGTTGGGGCGTGTGAGTAAATAGTTGGCCATCACCTGTTGCCAACGAATCTTGTCCTGCTTGGGTACAGCGGCGTAGCCGTAGCCAGGTAAGTCTGCCAGCACGGCGTCCGTTTTGCCTTGGCGTCCCATTGCAAACAGGTTGATGTGCTGGGTGCGGCCGGGTGTTTTAGATGCGTAGGCCAAGCGTTTTTGCTGGGTCAACACGTTGATGCAGGTGGATTTGCCAGCGTTGGAGCGGCCCACAAACGCAATTTCGGGCAGGTCGTAGGCGGGTAGGTGGTGCAGCTGTGCCGCAGTGGTCAAAAACCGTGCGGTGTGCAGCCATCCCATGGCGTATTTGGCTTGGTCGGCGGGGCTGAGCAGCTCAAAAGCAGCTTTGGCGGCAGCCCGTTCGGCCTCTTTTTGCGCTTCAAATTCAGCGTTTAAGACCGTTATTTCTGGCACCTCAGGCGTGTCAATTGGGGCGGGGGTGTCGTGTGGGTCTGGCTGGTTCATACGGCATTGTAGAATCACCGCAGTTTTTCGACGTCTTTGAGACCCATTAACCAAAGAACACTTATGAAGCTGATTGCCTCTTTGCTCATCGCTGCCGCCTTGGTAGCCCCCGCCCTTTCTCATGCCAACGAACCAGCAGCTCCCGCTGCCAAGGTCGATTTGGCCAAAGGTGAAGCCACTTACACCGCTGTTTGTGCGGCTTGCCACGGTGCAGACGGTAACTCAGGTTCACCTGCTTACCCCAAGTTGGCGCAGCAGCACCCTGACTATTTGGTCAAGCAATTGCAAGAGTTCAAATCTGGCAAACGTGCCAACGCCATCATGAGTGGCATGGCTGCCGCCTTGTCTGACGACGACATGAAGAACGTTGCCGCTTGGGTGGGTTCCAAAGAGTCCAAGCCCAACTTCGCCAAAGAAAAAGAGTTGGTCGTTTTGGGTGAGCGCATTTATCGTGGGGGCATTGCCGATCGTCAAATCGCTGCTTGCGCAGGTTGCCACACACCGACGGGTGCTGGTATCCCCTCGCAGTACCCCCGCTTGGCTGGCCAACACGCAGACTATGCAGTGGCACAGTTGACAGCCTTCCGCGACGGTGTTCGTAAAAACAGCGCCCAAATGGCGGGTGTGGCGGCCAAGATGAACGACCGCGAAATCAAAGCGGTGTCTGACTACATCGCAGGTCTGCGTTGATCTGAGTCTTTAAGCCAAATAAAAAAAGCTGGCCTTGTGCCAGCTTTTTTTATTTGTGTCAGGAAAGTTCTTGCATCAACGGCTGAACACGAAAACAATGCAATTCAACATCTTGAAGGGGAACATGCATGCATCGCAACCTATTTAGTCGCAGCAGCGATTCTGGTTTTACCCATCCAACGATCGGTGATGTCACGCCGCAGTCCTTGTATTTGCAACGCCGCGAATGGCTCAGGCAAGTCGCGGCAGGTGCAGCGGGGTTGTCCTTGGCGGCGTGGGGGGCGCGTGAGGCCATAGCGCAAGTGCCGCACCCGGGCAAGTTGGCCCCGTTGGCGGGCGGCGTTAGTCGCGTCAGTGGTGCGAACACGATTGAAAAAATCACGTCATACGCAGACGCTAGCAGTTACAACAACTATTACGAATTTGGGACAGACAAATCTGACCCAGCCAAATACGCGCACACCCTGCAGACCAAACCTTGGAGCGTCGAGATTGAGGGGCTGGTCAAGAAGCCGGGACGCATGGATTTAGACGACTTGCTCAAACTCAGCCCTCTGGAAGAGCGCATTTACCGCTTGCGCTGCGTAGAAGGTTGGTCGATGGTGATTCCTTGGGTAGGCTATTCGCTGGCTGAGTTGATCAAACGCGTCGAGCCCTTGGGTAACGCTAAGTATGTGGAGTTCGTCACCCTAGCCGATCCCAAGACCATGCTCGGCGTGCACTCGCGGGTGCTGGATTGGCCGTATGTTGAAGGTTTGCGAATGGACGAGGCCATGCACCCGCTTGCCCTGTTGAGCTTTGGCATGTACGGTGAAGTGTTGCCCAACCAAAACGGTGCGCCAGTGCGCTTGGTCGTGCCTTGGAAATATGGTTTCAAGAGTGCCAAGAGCTTGGTAAAAATCCGCTTCGTTGAGAAGCAGCCTGTCAACTCGTGGGGGCGCTCTGCGCCGCAAGAGTACGGTTTTTATTCGAACGTGAACCCGAATGTGGATCACCCGCGTTGGAGTCAAGCCAGCGAGCGCCGTATTGGTGAAGACGGTTTGTTTGCCAAGAAGCGCAAGACCTTGATGTTCAATGGCTACGAGGCGCAAGTTGGGCAGCTCTACGCAGGCATGGATTTGAAGAAGTTGTACTGATCGTGTTTGATGCGTCTTCCTCATTACGCTCAGCGTTAAGCCATCGCTGGACCAAACCCAGTTTGTATTTGGTGGGGTTGATGCCCTTCGCTTGGTTGTTTTGGGGCGCTGCAAACAATGCACTGGGGGCAAATCCCGCAGAGTATTTGATCCGTGCAACGGGTGATTGGACGCTGCGGTTTTTGTGCCTCACGCTCGCTGTCACGCCCTTGCGTGTCACGTTAGGTTTGCCCGAGCTGTTGAAGCACAGGCGTATGTTTGGCCGCTTCACCTACTTTTATGTGGTGCTGCATTTGCTTTGCTACAGCTGGTTGGATATGGGCTTTGAGTGGGCGGATATCGCACGCGACATTGCCAAGCGGCCATTTATTTTGGTGGGGTTCAGTGCGTTTGTACTGCTCACGCCATTGGCTGCGACTTCGTTTAACCGAGCAATTCGATGGCTAGGTGCGAAGCGTTGGCAACGGCTGCATCGGACGGTGTATGTCGTGGCTGTGTTGGCGGTGTTGCACTTTTTTTGGATGCGGGCGGGGAAGAACAACTTTGCCGAGGTGTTTGTTTACGGCTTTGTGCTGTTTGTTTTGTTGGCTTGGCGTTTGGTTCGCTCTTCTTTTTGGTTGCGTTTCGTTCGTCTGTCTGATTTCACGCGCTGATGTGGCGACGGGTGTGCGGCCCCTTCCTCATGCTGGGGTACCAGAAATCGTCAGGGGCCGCACACCCGTCGCCACATCGGATTTTTTTGCGGTAAGGTTTAACGAACCAAAGACTCGCAAGCCATCTGATCGGTCACCGTCTCACGACGACGAATCACATGCGCCTTGTCTCCGTCCACCAAAATCTCAGCCGCACGTCCACGCGTGTTGTAGTTGCTAGACATCGCCACGCAATACGCACCGGTGGATAACACAGCCAACAAATCGCCCGACTGCACCGTCAGTTGACGGTCGCGACCGAGCCAGTCGCCGCTCTCGCACACAGGCCCCACCACGTCATACATGACAGCTTCACCTGCGCGCGCCGATACGGGCACGATTTGGTGGAAGGCTTCGTACATCGCAGGGCGGGGCAGGTCGTTCATCGCCGCATCGACGATGCAAAAGTTCTTTTGCTCGCCTGGCTTCAGGTACAGCACCTCAGTCAAACACACGCCTGCGTTGCCCACGAGGGATCGGCCAGGTTCAATCATCAGCTGGCGTTGGCCGTAGCCGCGTGCATCCAGCTTGGCGAGTAGTTGCGCCCACAGCGCGTCTGCAGCAGGTGGTGTGTCGCCGTTGTAGTTGATGCCCAAGCCACCGCCAAAGTCGATGTGGTGAATGGCAATGCCTGCTGCTTCGATGGCTTGCACGAGGTCTAGCACGCGGTCCATCGCGTCGAGGTAGGGCGTGGATTCTGTGATTTGTGAACCGATGTGGCAGTCAATGCCCGTCACTTGCAGGCCGGGCAAGCTGGCGGCGCGTTGGTACGTGGCCAAGGCGCGTTCATGCGCTACGCCAAACTTGTTGCCCTTCAGGCCGGTGGAAATGTAGGGATGTGTTTTGGCGTCCACGTTGGGGTTGACGCGAATGCTGATGGGGGCGCGTTTGCTCATGCTTTGCGCCACGTCGCTGAGCACTTCCAGTTCGGCTTCGCTCTCGACGTTGAAGCAGGCAATGCCTGCTTCCAAAGCTTTGCGCATTTCAGCGCGTGTTTTGCCCACGCCAGAGAAGATCACTTTCGAAGCATCGCCACCCGCAGCAATGACGCGGTCAAGTTCGCCGCCCGACACGATGTCAAAGCCGCAGCCTGCTTGCGCAAACACTTGCAACACCGCGAGTGAGGAGTTGGCTTTCATGGCGTAGCAAATGCGGGCATTGCGTCCTTCAAAGCCGCGTTGGTAGGCTGCCAACGCGCTGAGCATGGCAGCCTTGGAGTACACAAACAAGGGCGTGCCATGTGCGTGTGCAAGGTCGGCCAGCTTGACGCCCTCTAAATACAAATCGTTGTTGTGCGTGGCCACAAAGGGCGCACCGGCAAGCAGGGTGTGTGTCATCAGACGGCTCTTAAAAAATTAGCGACCAGTCGCAGCAGAGGCCGCGGTGGCGGGAGAGGTGGCAGCAGGCGCTGTTTTTGTCGTGGTGGGCGACGCAGCCGATGCCGTGCTTGATGCCGCTGCCGCTGCGGGGTTAGCCGAGATGCTTGGAATTTGGCGACGTACGATGTCTGGCAGTTTGGCGCGTTGTTGAAACTCAGGGTCGTTGGGCATGTACAAATT
>Ga0213920_1000694_pt1 | contig 22767 bp, 13 predicted proteins | sample McNCre1117MG_FD_161054 | JGI IMG/M metagenome (GOLD analysis project Ga0213920, IMG submission 161054) | Freshwater microbial communities from McNutts Creek, Athens, Georgia, United States - 11-17 MG | ecosystem: Environmental > Aquatic > Freshwater > Creek | place: USA: Georgia | collected...
TTTTTGCTGTTGGAAGAAACACTGAGCCACTTCACCATCCATTGGCAGCTGGGCCTTGGCGCATTGTTGTTGGCTGTGGTGCTGTTGGCCCCCAATGGTTTGACCAGCGTGTTGCAACGCTTGCAACGAAAGTCGCAGCCATGAGTGCGCCCTTGTTGCATGTGGATAACTTGGTCAAACGCTTTGGTGGTTTGGCCGCGACCGATCATGCCACCTTGCAAGTGAAGGCTGGTGAAATTCACGCGCTCATTGGACCCAATGGCGCGGGCAAAACCACGCTCATTCATCAAATCTCCGGGGCGTTGGCACCCGACGAAGGCCGCATTGTGTTTGATGGCGCAGACCTCACACACATAGCCATGCACCAACGTGCGCGTTTGGGTCTTGTGCGCTCGTATCAGATCACCAGCGTGTTCACACGCCTCTCTGTGCAAGATAACTTGGCGTTGGCCATTCAAGCAGGTGAGGGAAGTAGCTTTCAGTTTTGGCAAGCAGCACGCAGCGAACACGCACGTTATGCACGCACCGCCGAAATGGCCGAGCGCGTGGGCTTGCAAGCTCAGCTCATGCAGTCCGCAGGTGCGCTGTCGCACGGCGAGCAACGCCAGCTCGAAGTAGGCTTGGCTTTGGCCACAAGCCCGAAGTTGATGTTGCTCGACGAACCCATGGCCGGCATGGGCCCTGATGAATCCGAGCGCATGGTGCAATTGCTGCAAAGCTTGCGCGGTCACACCACGCTGTTATTGGTGGAGCACGACATGGATGCGGTGTTTCGCTTGGCCGACACCATCTCGGTGTTGGTGTCGGGCCAAGTCATTGCCTGCGGCACGGCAGAACACATCAAAAACGACGCGGCTGTGAAGCGCGCTTACTTAGGCGACGAATAAACCATGAGCGCCTTGTTAGAAGTTCACGACTTGCACAGCGGCTATGGCAGCAGCCAAGTGTTGTTTGGCATCAGCCTGTCCATCGAAGCGGGCGGTGTGTCTACTTTGCTGGGCCGCAACGGCATGGGCAAGACCACCACCGTGCGTGCCATCTTGGGCCTCACACCTGCGTTTGCAGGCACCGTGCGTTTTTGTGGTGAACGTGTGGAGAGTTACAGCCCCGACCGCATTGCACGCATGGGCTTGGCAGTCGTGCCTGAAGGCCGCATGATTTTTCCGACGCTCTCGGTGCAAGAAAACCTGTTGGCCTTTGCCGCCAACCGCAACAGCAGCACCAACCCATGGACGCTAGAGCGTGTGTACGCCTTGTTCCCCCGTTTGTCTGAGCGCCACCGTCACATGGGCAACCAGCTTTCGGGTGGTGAGCAACAAATGTTGGCCATAGGCCGCGCCTTGATGACCAACCCACATTTGCTGGTGCTAGACGAAGCCACCGAAGGTTTGGCTCCACTCGTGCGTGAAGACATTTGGCGTTGCTTGCACACGCTGCGTGGGGAAGGCCAAAGTATTTTGGTCATCGACAAATATGTGCAAAAGCTCATCCAGCTGGCCGATCAACACACCATCATCGAACGTGGTCAAGTGGTGTGGCAAGGCTCATCTGCAGCGTTAGAGGCTGATCACTCGCTGTGGCATCGTTACATTGGGGTGTAGAGGGTTTGCGTTCTTGTCATTCAATCAACCTTCGCCGCATTCACCAGTTTTTGCACAAACTCAGTGCGCTCGTTCGCAAACACAGCATTTGCCAACTGCTGTTTACTTTCTTCAAATGTGGGGACTTTGAAGGGGCGTTTGCCCTCTAGCTTAATGATTTGCCAACCTTCAGGTGTGGCAATGGGCATGCTTGTGATGCTCCCCACATTGAGGTTGACCACCACATTTGCCACGGCGGGGACAATTTGGTTGGGCAACAACCAGCCTAGACTGCCGCCATTTTGAGCGCTGGCATGCGTCGATTTTTCACGCGCTAGTTTTGAAAAAGCAGGACCATTTTTTGTATTCAACACCTTGATGATAGATTTGGCCTCCGCCTCCGTTGTCGAGACGATGTGACTCACTTGGTATTGCTCGGCATCGCCGAGCAGGTCCACTTGGCGCTTGTACTCGGCGCGGAGTTTTTCTTCCGAGAGGTTCAAATTTCCAAACTGTTTAGCCAGCAAGCTATCAATCAGCAAGCTGTTTTGCTGCATCAGCCATTGCAATTTAAAGGCCTGTTCTTTGTCCAAATTTTGTTTCTTGGCCTCTTGCACCAATACTTCACGAGAAATCAGTTCTGTTCGCAACGCTGCGCGTAGCTCGGGTGTGTCTTTCACACCTTGTGCCACGTTGTTGGCCACCAAGAACTCCAGCACGTCGCTGCCAATCTTGACGCCATTCACCGTGGCAATGGTGGTGTCAGCAGCAAAAGCCGCGCTGGTCAAGGCAAACGCTACGCAGGCAAGGGTGGCTTGACGCATCAGAGTGTTTTTGAATGTCATAACTTCTTTCATGAAAATGCATTTTAAAGAACGTGACTGAGCCAATTTCACTTCGCTATCTTGTGTTTCATCTCATCAATTGCCAAACGCACCAAACGCTTGTGCTCTTCCAGTGCTTCGTGGTGTGTGGCGAAGTTTTGAAGCATGGCAAAGCTGCCCACGGGCAGTTGTGACAAGGCTTCATGAGAAATCGTTTCGTAGTGATGATTTCTTTCAATCACATACCAAGTGTTTGCAAAGTTCATTCGTTGGTCTGCAGGTTGAATTTTGTGAAAGCGCCTAAAAGCGCGGTACGTGCCTCATTGGACAACGTGGCTTGCGGTGGTCGGACACGTTCCCAGCCTTCGATTCGGTAATGTTGCGACAGCAACAGTTTCAAAGCCGAGACGCTGGGGTAGTTGCCCAGCAGCGCCATGAACTCCACCACGCGGTCATCGGGCTTGGCCACTTTCATACCCGTAATTTGGGTGGCCTGCACAGGCGGCTCGTGAGCCATGAGGTGTTTCATGATGCCAGGCAACACATTGGCCAAGGCCGAGACGCACACTGTGGATTTGAAGATACTCAAATTGGGTTCGTGGCAAGCCGCAATCGCAATATCAGTGCCAAACGAGCGCATCAAATCTACCGTGTGGTTGATGTGCATGTCTTGGTCCACGATGCCCGTAAAAACCTGCGGATGCACTTTGCGCAAATCCACCAATGTGACCTCTGGCAAATCAGAGGCATGGTTGTTGCCGCTGAGTTGGTGAATCAACAACTGCCACTCAGACAAGTTGACGTGCTTGATCAGTTGATCGAAATAGTCAAACAAAGCCACGTGGTTGAACGGTAAACCATATTGCGGCGCAGACACCAAAAAGCCGCGCACGCCCAGTGTGTGGGCTTTGCGAATGAATTGCGCCACATCGCTGAAAGAAGATGACTGCATCCCCAACACAAGGTCTGTGCCTGCCACACCTGCTGCCATCACGTGGACAATGGCTGCTAGCTTTTCGTCTGCTGAGAAGGACGCGCCTTCACCAGCTTGACCAAACAACACAAAACGTTCTAGCCCTTTGGCGCATAAATTACGCAGGTGTGACGCCAGCTTGCCCTCGTCAATCTGCAGGTTGTCCTGAAGCGGGGTGAGCACATCGGTCCACACCCCTTCAAATTGAGTGATTGCATTCATCTTTTCCCCTCGCGCATTACTGTGATAAATGAAATCTTGCTGACGCCCGCTGCACGTGCTGTGGCCAACACCTCGGCCACGCGCCCGTAACGCACGTTGTCATCGGCCTCGATGGCGAGGGCGTAATCTTCTGTGCGTGCTTGATCTGCCAAATGTTGAGGCAGTCGCTCTTGCGTGATGGATGCACCGTCCATGCGCAGTTGTCCGTTTTGATCTATCGTGAGTCGCCCTTTATGGTTTTGCTGTGGCGACTGAACGGCTGCAGTTTTTGGCAACTGAATGCCTAGGCTTTGCGGCACCAACAGCGGTGCTGTGACCATGAAGATGATCAGCAACACCAACATCACATCGACCAGAGGTGTGATGTTGATGTCGGCCAACATGCCGCTGTGGCTGTCGTCTTGTCCGCCGATCATGAGTGATGGCCCCAGTGTTGGCGGTGCTTGATAGCCAATCGCAAAAAGCGCTCAGCAAATGCCTCTAAGTCCGTCACGTGCACACGTGCCTTACGCATCAAGACGTTGTAGAAAATCACGGCTGGAACCGCCGTAGCAATGCCAACGGCTGTGGCAATCAAAGCCTCGCCAATCGGGCCCGCCACCACAGCGATGGTGGCTTGGCCTGTTTGACCAATCACTACCAAGGCATGCATGATGCCCCACACCGTGCCAAACAAACCCACAAAAGGTGCAATCGAGCTGGTGCTGGCCAACACACTCAACCAACTTTCACGTTGGCGTGTCAGTAGTTTGATTTCTTGCCCCAAGCCTGCAGACGCCATGGCATACATCTCTTCGGTACTGCGTGTGTTGTCGGCACATTCATGGCATATGACCAAGCCTGCATGCGTTAACTTGGCCAAGTCGCTGGCGTCAGCCGAATCCTTCGCACAAATCGACTGCCAAGTTGGGGCTTGCCAATGCTCAGCCAAATAGCGCTGCGTCAAGCGCTGGCTGCGCCAAGCGCCCAATGCTTTGCACAAGAAAACGCTCCAACTCATGAACGACATGAAAGTCAGCAAATACAACGTGGCATTGATGATCCAAGAAGAGTTCATGGCAATTTACTTTTGAAGAACGCGAAAGTGAATAGGAATTTCAAGCCATTGGTCAATTGCTTGACCGTTTTTGTGGGCGGGTTGAAGTTCCCAATGAGAAATGGTGTCTAGCGCCGATTTGTCTAACGCTGCCGAGCCACTGGTTTGCAACAGTTGCACCTCGGCAGGTTTGCCGTCGCTCATCACGTGCATCTTCACAACCACACGCCCTTCAATGCGGGCCACAAATGCGGCAGGCGGGTAGGGCGGTCGTGGGTTGTGGGGGCTTCCCACTTCGTAGGTGGCTTGGGTGGTGGGCAGTATTTGACTTTCAGCGACTGCCATGGGCGGGGCTGAGGGTGTGAGGGGATGGGCTGTCTCATCCCCATCGTTGGAGGTGCGTAGGCTTGGGCGTGTGGGGGGCGGTGGGCGTGGCGAGGGTGGTGCAACTGTGGCTGCGGTTGCAGGTAAGGGAGCTGCGAGTTCAATCACCACATCCACTGCATCTTCGTGCGTGGTGTCATTGTGCGTCAGCGCAATGGGATGAAGTGCCAGCAGGTGTATGGCTGCCACACTGGCGATGATGACAAGCGTTACGCGGTCAATGTCTTTATGCGCGAGCGTCATTTGCAAACACCAAGCGCACACGCGTGCTAGCGCTTCGGCCCAGATGATCCGTAGCCGATACCACCACCTCTATCGACGTTAACTCCTTGGGCGGTGTGCCGCTGAAGCGTGACTCTGTTGCTGAAAACTTCAACCAACTTGGCAATGCATCACCATTACTAAGCGTGGCTGAGAGCTTGATCTGCGCCTTGCCATCACTGTGCACAAATGTGTCATCAGGTAGTTTGTAAATGAACGGTTGCATGGGGCGCAATACCGTGGGGCCAAATTCGCGCACCTGAATAAATGCCCCCGCACTTGCATCGGCTTCATTGCCCACTTTCACATCCGCCACCATTTGTCCTTCGATGGGGGGCATGGTTTTGTCGGGCACTTCGTCAGACATTTTTCGGTCGATGTGCTTGTCAGACGCATGTGCCATTAGCCACAACTTGGCAGCTTCTGACGCTGGCTCATCGTTGCGATTGATTGTGGCGTTGTTGGCGCTGCCACTATTGCCACCACCGTTACCGTTTCCAGTGTTTGAGCCGGGTGCCATCAAATGCACGTTGCTCGGCAACACGCTGCTGCTGCCTTGCGTGGGTAAACGTAATTTGAAGTCAGGTTGGCCTGTTGACCAAGTGATGCTAGGACTGACGTTGAGGTCCGTCACCAACTGCTCGGCAATCAGGAACGGTGCGGAGTCCGTCGTCATATTGCCTTTGAGCACGATGTCACCTTTGTAGTGCGGGTCACGGCGTGAGGCGTCGTCTGTTTGAATATCGGTCACCACAGCCGAAGGTGCCGTGCTTTGAATGCCTGCTGCCACCCTCAAGCTCGCCAAGGGTGAAATGCTTCCCACATCGTTTTCAAATGTGATGGTTGGCACAGGCGCATTGCTCACCAACGCAGCCAAACTGATGGCCCGCACGTCCAGCGAGTTCACCTTGCCTGTGGGGTCTGAATCGTCTACGTTGCCTTTGAAGGTAATGCTCGGGTCGACTGACACCAGCAAGCGGGTATGGCCATTGTTGGTGTTGCTTCCTACCCGCACGGCGCCGTCATAAGTTTGCGATTCAAACGTGGTCACATCGCCATTGAGTTTGATGGTGGGTGCTTTGATGCTCAGCGCGTAAGGGCTGGTGTCTTGCAAGCCAGAAGCCAAGTACGTTAGTAAATCAAGACCTCGCACAGAACGGCCCACTTGGTCGTTCATCATCACACTGCCGTTCGGGGCTGACACCACCAAAGCACGCTGTGCGCTCATGGCCCCTGTGCCAGCGCTGACGGTGCTTAAGAAATCGATGTCTCCTGCATCCGACACAAAGTTCGGCGCTTGTGTGGTGCCCGAGCTCAAGAACGTGAGCGCCCCGTTGTATACCTGATCGCCGGTGGTCTTCACTGCGGTGTCTAGGGTGGCTGCGCCATCAATGCGCAAAGAGGGCAGTGTCAAACCTGAGGCTACCGACAAGTGGCCCGTGTTGCTCACCACGTGGCCTGTACCCAACGCTTGCGCGTTGCCCAGTTCGGCGGCATACGCGCCAATGTCTAAGTTGCCGCTGAAGTTGGTGTTGGTGCCGCTCACCGTCAACATGCCGTTGCCACGTTGTTGCAAATCACCTGCGCCTGACACGGTGTTGGTCAGCGTGAAGGCGTTGCTCGACGCAAAGCGCATCGCGCCGTCGACCGACAAGGTGCTGCCAATCATGCCCACTTGGTCGGTGTTGTACACCACGGTTTTACCTGTGGGTACAACCACCTGCGCCACGTTGTTGCGATCGGGCAATGCACCGCCTGCCCAGTTGCTGGCGTCAGACCAAACACCGTTGGCAGCACCCGTGTAAGTGACCGAGGCCAACTGCGTGATCTCACCCACATTGGTGCTCAGATTGGCATTGGTCAGTGCGTAGTTGGTGGCATCAGCACCCCGCAAACCCAAACTCAAATTCACTGTTTTACCGGTGCCCACATGGCGGTCATCAAAACTACCCGAACCCACCAAACTCACTGCGTCACCTGTGGTCACACCGGCGAGTGGTTGGTCGAAATTCAAACCGAAATTGCTGATGCTGGCACTGCCGTCATACACTTTGGTGATGGACTGCACGCCCAAATTGTTGTTCAAAATTTTGGGTGTCACGGTCAGGCCACCCGTCACCAACAGGTTCTGGAAGTTGCTGCCTGTTTTGGTGACGCTGCTGGCTTCTAAGTTGTAGCCACCCGCTTGCACATGGCCCGAACTGCTGAGCGTGGCATTGGCGGCTGTCAACGTAAAGCTGGCTTGACCGCCCACCCCGTCGTTCACCGACAGGGCGTTGCCGGTCATCACGGGGTTGAGCGTCATGATGGTGTTGTTGCTCACATCCAAGTACTGCACCGTCGGCGCGTACGAGGCCGTGGTGCCATAGATCGTGCTAGCCGTGGGCACGCGCACCAGCAAGGTATGCGCGCCCACAATGGTGTAGTTGCCCGCGTTGTAGCTGATGGCGTAGTTGTTCGATTGCCAACCCGACGCTTGCAACACGCCGTTGTATTGGCCGGCACTCACCACGCTGGCATTGCTGCGGGTGATGGCGCCGGCGCTCAGCACGGCAGCCGTTTCGCCACCCACCAAACCGGTGTACACCACACCTGCAAAATTTGCAGAATCGGATTGACCAATGAAGCGTGCATCGTTCACCACCGACACCGTCAACGGTGCTTTGTTGATCACACCCGTCAATACATCCAACTTGCCCACGGTGTAGTTGTTACCACCGTTGTCATCGCTGATGGTCACGGTGTTCAGCGTCACGCGCTTGCCGGTGCCTGCGTCTTTGTTGCCAAACACCACTTCGGCAGCAGCCACACGGTCCCCGCCCACCAGTTGGGCCGAGAGGGCTGTGAGGTCGTTGGAGGAGGCTTCGTACAGCGTAGTGCCGTCATACGTTTTGTTGGCCGAAGGCGCACTCATGTTGATGGCGCGAGGTGTGACCGACACCTGTGTGTCATTGGTGGTCAGTGCGGTGTAGTTGCTGGTCAGGGCACCGTTGTTGCCATTCAGGCTGATGCCTGATGTGCTGACCAAGGCCAAATTGGTTTGCACATTTTTGCTGGCCATCGTGCCCGTGCCGCTGGCATTGAACGTTTCGCCGTTCACACCCGCTACGCTCAAGGCCGTGGCATCAAAACTGTTCAAGCCATCGTAGGTCTTGGTGCCCGTGACACTCAGTCGTGCAGGGGTGATGCTGCCTGTGCCACTGGCCGAGGTGGGCAGCACATAGTTGCTCAGCAAAGTGCCGTTGTTGGCCGTGAAATCGCCAGCCACCAAGCTGGCCGTGATGGTGGAGGCACTCACCACATTGGCGCTGTTGTAGCTGCCTTGGGTGTGTGCCACGGTGCCGCCTTCGCCGCTGACAAAGCCAGTGAGCGTATAACTGCCATTGGCAATCGTGGCGTTGCTCGTGCCGTCATACACCTTGGTTTGGCTGCTCAGCACCACGCTCAAAGGTGCTTTGTTGATGGTGAATGCGCCATTCACAAATGTGAGGTTGTAGTTGCTGTCGGAGCCGCTGGCGGTTGATGTGTAGGTGCCTGCGTTGGTGCCCGTGGCACCCGCCGTGACACCGCTCAACACCGAGGCTGTTTCGCTGTTCACCAAACCCGTGGCTGTGAAACCATTCACCGATTGCGACAAACCGCTGTAAGTGGTTGTGCCGCTGCTGGCCGTCACCGTGGCATTGGCTTTGTTGATGGTGAGCGTGCCGTTGTTGACGGTGGTGAAGTCGTAGTTGTTGGCTACCAATGTGCCCACTCCCGCGGTGATGCTGGCAGTGCCTGCCCCCGTCAATGCGGTGGCCGTGGTGCTGGCTGCCCCTGAGCCTGTGACGCCCGACGTGGCTAAGGTTTCGCTGTTGACAAAACCGGTGACCGTCGTGCTCAAGCTAGGGTTGGTATCACCATAAGTTTTTGTGGCGTTGTTGGCGGTCACCGTCAGGTGGGCTTTGTTGATGGTCAATGCACCATTCACAAACGTGAGGTTGTAGTTGCTATCAGTACCCGTGGCAGTGGAGCTGTACGTGCCTGCGTTGGTGCCACTGCCGCTGGCTGTGACACCGCTCAACACGGAGGTGGTTTCGTTGTTCACCAAACCCGTAGCCGTGAAACCATTCACCGATTGCGCCACGCCACTGTAGGTGGTAGTGCTGCTGTTGGCGGTGACAGTGGCATTGGCCTTGTTGATGGTCAACGCGCCGTTCACAAACGTGAGGTTGTAGTTGCTGTCAGTACCGTTGGCGGTAGACGTGTAGGTGCCAGCGTTGATGCCACTGCCGCTGGCTGTGACACCACTCAACACAGAAGTGGTTTCGTTGTTCACCAAACCCGTGGCGGTGAAGCCATTCACCGATTGCGCCACACCGCTGTAGGTGCGTGTGCCACTGTTGGCGGTGACGGTGGCATTGGCCTTGTTGATGGTCAACGCACCGTTGACGAAGGTGAGGTTGTAGTTGGTGTCGGTGCCGCTGGCGACCGAGGCATACGTGCCTGCATTCGTGCCTGTGCCAATGGCCGTGACGCCGCTCAACACTGCCTCGGTTTCGTTGTTCACCAAGCCTGTGGCGGTGAAGCCGCTCACCGATTGCGCCACGCCGCTGTAGGTGGTGGTGCCGCTACTGGCTGTCACGGTGGCGTTGGCCTTGTTGATGGTCAAGGCACCGTTCACAAAGGTGAGGTTGTAGTTGGTGGCCGTGCCACTGGCCACTGAGGCATACGTGCCCGCGTTGGTGCCCGAGGCACTGGCCGTCACCCCACTCAACACCGAGGCCGTTTCGTTGTTCACCAAGCCAGAGACGGTGAAGCCGCTGACGGATTGCAAGGAGCCGTTGTAGGTGCCCGAACCACTGCTGGCCGTAATGGTCGCATTGGCTTTGTTGATGTCAGCAGTCAAACCTGTGGGTTGAGTGAGTGTGTAGTTGCTTGCAGATGCGCCGCCCAAACTGTCGCTGGCAATCACGGCAATGCCAGTGCCAGCATTGACCAATGCAAATGTGCCTGCTTGTGAGAGTGTCACGGTGTCGCCGCTGATGACACCCACGAGCGAACCACTCAACGTGACTGTGTTGTTGCCGTCGTAGGTTTTGTTGGCAGCACTGGCACCGCTGACCGTCAAAGCTTTGGCCGTGATGTTGGCGCTCAAACCTGTGGGTTGGGTGATGGTGTAGTTGTTGGCGTTGGTATTGTCGATGCTGTAGTTGGCCGTGACGGCAATGCCCGTGCCCACATTGGCCGATGCAAACGTCCCCGCTTCGGTCAACACCACGGTGTCGGTGCCCAGCACACCCGACAGCAAGCCACCACTCAGCGTGGCGGTGGTGGTGCGATCGTAGGTTTTATTGGCCACGCTGGTGCCTGTTACCGTCAGTGCGGCCCTGGCGATGGCCACGGTTAAAGGTGCGTACGAGAAGCTGTAGTTGCTGGCTAAACCAGTGCCCATGGTCACGCTGGTGGGCGTGATGATGAAGTTGCCTGCTTGTGCCACGCCAGCTGGCGTGTTGCTGTTTGTCACGCTGGCAATGTTGTCTGAGCCGACCATTGCCGTGTTGGTGAACCCTGTGACAGCTGAGGCAATGTTGGCATAGGTGCTGACCGCATCGTAGGTATAGGCGCTGCTAGGTGCGGTTAATGAAACGGTGATGGACTTTGCACCCACAGTGGCACTGTTTTTCGCGCTATAGCTATACACAGGCAACACGTAATTGTTGGCCGAGCCAGTGCCATTGGTCAGTGCGAGATTCGTTCCCATCACATAGTTGTTGGGCGTGACCACATTGGGGTCAAACAAACTCGCGACACCGCTATAGCCCAAAGTCTGCGTCACGCCGCCGACCGTTACCCCGGTGATGGCCAATTGACTGCCACTCAACGAGGCATCTCCATCGTAGGTTTTAGTGGCAGTGAGTGTCGCTGTGGCACGACTCACACTGAACGATGAACCTGTTGTGCTTAAGTTGTTGTAGTTGGATGCAAGGCCTGTATTGGTGCCATTGCTGGTGCCCAGAGTCAACCCCGTGATGCTTGCCAAGCTTGTGCTTGAGGCTTGCACATCAGCCGAGCTGAGGTTGCCCGTTGCGCCACTGCCTGTGACAGCAAATGATTCGTTGTGTACGCCAGTGGCTAACAACTGTGTGCCTGAAACAACCGTGGTGCCGTCATACACCTTGGTACCACTTAAGGTGAGATTCGCTTTGGTGATCGTGCCAGAGCTGCCGCTCACAGTAGCGTTTAGCCCTGTGATGTTCCAAGCCGAGTTGACAAGAGACAATCCGCCTAAGGTTACGGCTTTGTTACTGCCTGCATTAGCATCAGCGAAGTTTGCTGATGTAAACGCAAGGCTAAGTGCTGGTGTCGTTGGCTCATCTGCGGTCAAACCAACAATAGAACCACCAGAGACGGATGCAATCGTAGTGCCGTCGTAAGTCTTATTAGCAATTAGGACATTGTTTACCGTGATGCTTGGACTGACTCGATAATAAAAACTTCGTGTCCCTGCTACGGCATTGCTAAGTGAGGCGCTGCTTGCGTTATAAATCTTGTAGTCAACCGCACCTGTTGCACCGGTCATTTTTCCGTTCAAAACAGAAGTTGCACCGTTGCTAGCAGCTGCAGTTGGTGAACCCGCAAATATTGCAATTGTTCCAGTGGTTGTCGTTGTCAACAATTTGGATAAAGTCAAATCACTGACCAACGAAGTATTGGCCGCAGAGTCCGATCCAGCCAATATCTTGATCGTGCTGTTTGCACCTGTAAGGTTAATGTCTCTATCGATGTTGAGCGTGCCCGTGGACATCACTGTCACATTCCCTGCCCCCCCAATTGCTGTGCCCAAAGTTATAGGAGCCATAGCACTAAGTGTGTTAGCGCCTGATCGATAAAAAATCAAATCGCTGTTGGTAGTAATTGCTCCTGTCCCGAGTTTGGCAACAGTATTTGTGCTGTCACCAACTTGCAATGTGCCTGCACTCACTGTGGTTGTGCCTGTGTAGGTATTGGCAGCTCTCAGCTTTAACGTGCCCAATCCCAGCTTGGTCAACGTACCGCTTGAGCTGGTTAATGCTGTATCAAAAGTAACGGTCTGACCATCGGTATCAATTTTGTAAGCTTGACTAGCTGCAACGCTAAAACGACTCGAATAGTCGGTTGTATTGGTTGCCGAGTATTGCAGTGTGCCGCCACCGAAACTGATGGTGCCGCTGCTGTCAATGGCGTTGGATGAACCTAAATTCAAACTACCCGCGGTGAGTGTGATGCCACCACTCAAAGTATTGCTACCAGTTAAGGTAAGCGTACCTGAACCTAGCTTTGTAAAACTACTTCCGATAGAGCCGAATGATGCACCTAGGCTAATGCTTTGGCTATTCGTGTCAATCTTGTAAGACTGATTGCTCGTGGTGTTGTCGAATCTGGATGAGTAGTCAAGGGTGTTGTTTGCAGAGTACTGCAGTGCGCCACCTGAAAACGTTATGGCGTTACTTGTAGTCGATGTAATACTACCCAAGGCATTGGACGAACCCAAACCCAAAGTTCCAGCGCTTAAAGTCACAGGACCAGTAAAGTTGGAGTTATCACCACTCAACTTAATTGCCCCAGTCCCAAGTTTGGTCAGCGAGCCTGCCCCATCAATAGCATTAGAGAAAGTGACTGCATCAGAGCGGCTAATAGCCAAGGCACTGTTGTTAGTGATAGAGCCAGCAAGTGAACCAGTAACGCCATTGTTTCCGATTTGCAATGTGCCTGCACTGATGGTCGTTGTTCCGCTGTATGTATTGGCACCAGTAAGAATCAATGTGCCTGGCGTGGGGGCTGAATCGAGTTTATTCAGTGAACCACCCACACTTGTCAGTGCAGTGGCAAATGTGACAGTTTGACCGTTGGTGTCAATCTTGTAGTTTTGGTTGTTGGCTGTACTGAAGTGTGATGAATAGTCGGTTTTGTCGGTGGCTGAAAACTCTAAAACACCACCTCCAAAAATAAATGTCCCTGATGTAGAGGAGTTATATAAGGCATTCCCCGAGGTCGAAGGTGCTAACAACAATGTTCCCGCAAGCAATTCGGTCGTTCCAGTGAATCCTCCCGATGCCCTAGCGACAACTGTTGTGCCAGCCCCCATTTGACGGAGAGTTCCTGATCCATAAAAACTTGGCAAAGTGACCGTGTCGCTGCGGTTGATTGCGAGAGTTCCTCCGCCAAAGGTTAGGCCAGTCCCTACCGCACCTTCAGTACCGCCTTTGCCAATTTGAACAACCCCTTCGTTTAGAGTGAAACCTTGAAAATCGCCCCCAGCAGTCCCTGAAAAGGTAAGGGTTCCTGTCCCTTGCTTAAAGATAAGAGGACCACTTGACGTGCCGTTCCCCAAGAAATTTCCACTGAACTCAGTGCTGGTGTTATCTGAACCTATACGAAGCGGAACGCCGCCAGTGATGGTGTACACCGTCCCTGCGCCGCTCAAACTACTGAAAGCAAACTGTCTTGCGCTACCGTTGTTTGCGTATTTAAACGTTGCCCCCGAGTCAACAACCAATTGGGTGGCTGCGGTAGAACTCCACATGCCAATATCCAATGTCCCAGCTTTGACATAGGTTCGGCCTGAATATGATTTGCTAGAGCTTGTGAAGTTCAGGGTACCTGTGCCTGCTTGTGTTATGCCTCCCGAACCTGTTACGGTTAACGAAGCGTAAGTCACTGCATCGCTGCGGTTGAAAATTAATTCGGTGTTGGCGCTGGTTGTGACAGTGATTGAAGAAAGTGCCCCTGTTGTACCGCCAAAACCCACTTGCAAATTACCGCCGCTTAGGGTGATGCCAGTAATGCTGGTGTCGTTACCTGTCAGAGTTAAGGTGCCAGCACCAAGTTTGGTGAGAGTGCCACCGCCAAGAACTGAAGCCCATGTGATGTCGTAGCCATTGGTGTCGATCTTGTAGGTCTGTGAGGCGCTTCCGAAGTGCGCAGAATAATCGGCGGTGTTACTAGCCGAAGACTGTAGAGTGCCGCCACCAAAGCTGATAGTGCCAATGGATCCAATGGCGTTAGCCGAGCCTAAGTTCAACACCCCCGCGGTAAGCGTAGTGCCGCCCCCGTAACTGTTGTTTCCGCTTAATGACAGAGTGCCCGCACCTTGCTTGGTTACGGTAGCATTAGTGCCGCTGATATTTCCTGAATAGGTGGAGTTGCCTACTTGGTTAAAAATCAGACCAGCACCAGTCGCACCCGTCATGGAAATATTGCCAGTTCCGTTCACACTTCCTAGTGCGGTAAATGTTAACGTTTTAGCGCTGGACCATGATAGATCGGAAGAGACAGTGATGTTGCCGCTGCCATTGCCATCGCCAGATGCTCCTCCAGTGCTCACTACAACGTTGCTGGCGCTTAATGCACCTGTTATGTCGGTGTCAAGAATAGTGCTGCTAGCCAATGATGTGTAGGTTTTGGTTGTGGTGCCAGTTGGACTCCATGATGTGCCGGTTGCGCCACTCGATGCAATCGTTATATCCCAAGGGTCAAGCAACCATTCTCCAGTTGCACTATTTTGAGATTGCGTAGAAATGCTGACACCCTCTACATCAAGTTGATGACCCGAGGTTTCAATGCGACCACCGTCGCCTCCGTTAGGGCCTGCTTCAGCCTTGATGCTGCCGTTAACACGTGTAACGCTGTCTGCGTTGTGCACATCGCTCCACAACACCACTTTGCCGCCATCGCCTTGATCGGTGGCACTGGCGTCGATGGTGGCGCCTGCTTCCATCGTCACTTTCGTGGCTTGGCGCAGGTCGCCACTGCCTTGCCAGTCGCCGCCCACCAGCACGATGCCGCCGCCTTGTGGGCCTTTGGCTTCGATCTTGCTGTTGCGGTCGAGGGTGATGTCGTCACCCTCTAAAACAATCTTGCCGCCTTTGTTCACGAGGCTGTTGGCTTCTAGGCTACCGCTGTTTTTAATGACGCCCGCTTGCAGCTTGTTGAGTGCCACCGCTGACAAAATGATTTGCCCATCGGGTGCCAGCACGGCTTGTTTGTTTTCAACCAACGTGGCAATCGTGCTGGGTGTGGTGGTGATGCCAGCCAAGCTGCCCGCACCATCGATGCTGAGGGTGATGGTGTCGCCCGTGGCCATGACGACCGTGCCTGCACGTGCCACAACCACGCCTGCGTTTTGCACCTCAGAGGCAAGCAGGGCCACATAGCCACCCAGTGCCGAGCTGATGCGGCCTTCGTTCACCACTTTGCCTGTGGCGCCGTTGCGCTCAAACACATCCTTGCCCGACATGAAGTTGTCGTCGCTGATGCTGTGTGTGGTGGCCGTGATGGCACCCACATCGACCGATGCGGTGGGCGAGAAGTACACGCCGTTGGCATTGGTCAAGAACACTTGGCCGTTGGCGGTGATGCGTCCAAAAATTTGGCTGGGGTTGCTGTCGTTCACGCGGTTGAGCGTGACGGCTTGTGCGTTGGGTTGCACAAAGTTAATGCTGGCGGCGCTGCCGAGGTTGAAGGTGTTCCAGTTGATCGCCGCGCGTTGGCTGCTTTGGTTGACCATCATCGCAGCCGCTTGTGCGGTGACGGTTTGGCTGATGGTGGCGCTGCCGCGCACCACGGTGACGCCCGTGGGCAGTTGGTTGATCGCCGGTGGTGCTTGCGCATGTGCCACACCATGGAGCGTGAAGCCCAAGGCCACAGAGGCCACCACACCGCCCGCAGACGATTTGCTTTTTTTGCCCGCAGTTTTGGCGGTCTCAGGCACGGCTTGCCACGACTGTGTGGCAATGGACCAGAGGGTGCGGTAAATGCGGTTCATGTGCTGGGTGTGGGCTTAGAACGCGAGGCCTGCACTGAGCCAAATGCGGGTGATTTTTTTGGTGTTGTCGCTGTCGTTGCCAGTGGTGGTGGTGTTGGCAGCGGGGTTGTTGCCAACACGTTGGCTGAGGGTGGCTTTGAAGTCAAGAGTGGAAGATGCTTGCCATGCCAGCGAGACGCCATAGCCTTGCAGTAAGTAGTCGTTAGGCGCAGCGGGCGACGCCACGTTGTTGTCGTGGTTGACCTTGATCCAACCGTAGTCGTAAAAACCGCTGAGGGTGAGGTTGCGATCTAAGCGTTGGCGAAGTTCAAGGCTGAGGGTGTGGCCTTCGCTACCCCCTGCTTCGCTGGCCGGGTAGGCACGTACACCCATGGGTCCGCCGAGGTAAATTTTTTCAGAAGAGTCGAGGTTTTGGTTGGCCACTTGTGTGGTGGCGGATGCATATAGGCTGAGGCTGTCACTCAGGCTTTGCAAGCGGCTGAGGCTGAGGTTGAGCTTGGTGTAACGGCTGTCGGTGCTTTTGTCGCCTGAAGTCAAAGCCACACTAGCGTTGGTGATGCCACCACCGTTCCACGCGTCGGTTTGGTTGGCGCTGAGGGTGGCGTTGTACACCTTGATGCCGTAAGTGGTGGTGATGGTGTTGGAGGTGTTGTCAAACCTTTTACTGTCGTAGCTCAGCGCGAGGTTGACGTTTTGCAGTTGGCTGCGCAGCAGTGGGTAGATGAGGTCTACCCCACCGGTGGTGGCTGTGCCGTGCGGGTTGAGAGCCTCAAACTCTGGCGTGATGACGCGGTAGCTCAAGCGTGAACCATGCACCCCCGCGCGCCAACCGCTGTAGCCCACGGGAACGGTGTAGCCAAGGCGTTGGTAGTCGCTGCCTTGGGTTTTGAGGGCGTTGAGTGCCAGTGCATCGCCTAGGCGTGCAGGGCTGTTGAAGTTGAGGTTGACGCTCAAGCGGTCGGTGCCTGTGCTGCGTGAGCCTTGGTTGTCTAAGGTGGCGTTGCCTGTGATGAGGGCTTCGTCTGTGGCCGAGAGGGCCAAGTTGGTTTCGCCATCGCGTTGGCCTTCGGTTAAGTGGCCGGTCACGTTGATGCCTGGCAGGTCGTCCATCAACAGCAGAGCGCGGTCAATGTCGTTGGCGTGAATGGCTTGACCTTGGGGCAGCAGGGCATGGGCCATGTTGACCAAGCTTGAAGATTCGATGCGTTCGGGGGCTTGTCCTACCACCGTGGCGCTACCAAACACAGCTTCCACAATTTGCAAGATGACCACGCCTTGGCTGATTTCTTGTTTGGGCAAATACGCACGCACGGTCCAGCCTGCTTCGCGGTAGGTGTTGGTGATGGCGTCGGCGGCTTCTTTGAGTTGTGCCAACGTCAAGGGACGGTTGGTAAAGCTTTCCAGCGCGGTGCGCAGGGCATCACTACTGAGCAACGCATTGCCCGCAAACTCAAAGCGACGTACTTGCACGGTGACATCGGTGGGTGTGACCACTTGGGTGGGGGGGGCTTTGCGCGGCGTGCGTTTGGCTTTGGCGCGAGGAGGGCTGAGTGTTTGCTCGGTCTGGTGTAGCAACGCACCTGCATCGACATTGGGACCAGCTGCCTTGGCAGATGCCATGCTCAGCGCCAGTACGGCGCTAGAAATAAGGGTGATGCGTTGCGGTGTAGGTTGGATCATTCAGCTGATAAGTCGGGAAAACCAGCATGAATTGTTGAAAACTAAAGAAATGTTTTATTACCGCAAACTACAAAACGTAACTTTGGTTTTAAATAACTTGAATGGGTGTTGTTAACTGGTAACCAACGTTGCGTAAAGACTCTATGACCACGCCTTGTGCGCCTGCATCGGTGAGCTTTTTACGCAGCCGCACCATGCGCACGGCCAAGCTGGCCTTGAACGATTCATCCACTTCCGCGTCGAGTAGTTCTGCGATTTGCCAAGTTTCTAAACGACCCGCAGGGGCGCGCGCCAACGCGGTGAGTACGGTGGCTTCTTGGGCAGTGAGTTTGATGGTGCTTTCGTGTCCTTGCAGTTCGAGTTTGTTGAGAGTCAAGGCTTCAGGAGTGATGTACTGCAACGTGGCCACGCGACGACGTGCAAAGCTGCGCAGGGCCGCAGACAACTCGGGCAGTGAGACGGGTTTGGTGAGGTACATGTCGGCACCGCAGTCGTAGCCACTGAGTTTGTCGTCCAACGCGGAACGTGCGGACAAGATGATGATGCCCACCAACGGATGCGTTTTCCGAATGCGTGTGGCCAAGCTCAAGCCGTCTTCACCGGGGAGGTTGATGTCAATCAGAAAGGCATCGGCATGGTCGCTGCCCGATTGGTCTTCGAGTTCTTCGGCACATGAAAGGGCGGTGACGCGATGGCCGTCTTTGCGCAAGGCTTTGCTGAGCAAGGTGCGCAAGTCGTTGTTGTCTTCAACGACGACGAGGTTCAGTTGGGTAGCCATACTTTGAATCTCACGTGGGTGTCATCGGGTTCATAGGTGCAGCTGCCCCCCAGTAACTGGCAAATGCTGCGCACCAAAAATAAACCAAGGCCTGTGCCCGAAACTGATTTGGCCCCCGTGCTTCGGTAGTATTTTTGAAACACCTTGCTGGCATCCGGCCATGAGGCAATGCCAGGTTGGTTGACCACGGTGATGGCCAGACCTGCTTGGCCTGCGGGGTTGCGTTGCGTCTCTACCCAAATTTGAATGGGGTGCGCCGCATCGCTGTAGCGCAGCGCGTTGTCGATGAGGTTGTTCAACACAATGCGCAGGCATTGGTAATCGGTGTAGAGGTTGAGGGGGGGGCTGGACAGGTGGAGTGCAATGCGTTCTCCAGTGAGGTCGCAGGACTCGGTTAAATCGTCGAGCAGTTCGATCAAATCAACGTACTGCGTTTGAATGGTGATTTTTCCATCGGACAAACGGTCAGCGCTCAAGCATTGGTCGAGGACGTTGCGAATGATGGAGACGTTGCGGCTGACGTAGTCTTTGGCATCGGGGTCTTCCACGCTTTGTTGCGCCAGATCGATGACCGCCAATGGATTTTTGAGTTCATGCATGAGCATGGTGAGGAGTTGGCTTTGTTCTTCTCGACGAATTTTTTCGAAGGAAATTTGTTGCTCTGACAAGGCCAAGTCTTTTTGCATTTGGGTGTTGGCTTTGCGTTGTTGGTTCGCGCGCAACTGCATCAAGAGAGTCATGTTGAAGCCCGAGACCAGTGCGTAGTACACCAAGCCGTTGGCCGAAAATTCAGAGCCCGCCATCTTGCCTAAGTAGGGCAGGATGCTGGTGAGCAGTAACAAAGCGATCAAGAAGTAGTAGCTCACCACGTATTTCTTTTTCAGCAGCGAGGCATCGGGTTTGGCGGCAACTTGAGCATCATCAATGAAGAGGCTCGACACCACGAGCAACGCCAACACGGAGGCACCGTTGAGCAGCATGTTGACTTTGAGCGCGGCATGGACGTGGCCGAGTAGGAGCAGTACGAGCACCCATGCAGACCAGAGTTGCATGCCTTTGAAAGTCACGTTCACCCAACGGGGTGGGTTGTACTCGCCCAGAAAGCGTGTTTCAAACCAAACTGAAAATGCAGTGGTGCAGACCACTAACCAGCTGTAACCCAGATCGAGGTAGTGGGCAGGCACCCACTCGCTGAGTATGTAGCGATGAAAACCAAAAAACGCGGCACTGTAAACAAAGTAAACCATGTTACGGGCAATGAAGGCCGCGTATAAAAACTCACGGTAGTTGAACCAGTTGATCAGGGTCACGATGGAGAAGACCATGATCAAGGCCAGAGTGCCGCTGTAAAGAAGCATTAAGCGGTGTTCGTCGGCTTGCATGTCGGCCAAGGAGAGGGCTTCGACATGCATCAATGTGGTGCTGGTGGTTGTCAGGCGCAGCCAAACCCAGCGAGGTTCGTGGCCCGCAGGGATCACAAAGTTGTGCACCAACGATGTGTACTCTTTGGCAGCATATTCTGTTTGATCGCCCGCTTGTCGCAGCTTGCCACTGGTGTCGAGTGGGTCGTACAGCGTGATTTCATCCAAGTACATGGGGCGAATGCGCAAGACGAGTGGGTCATCGTTTTTCGCTTGCGCAGGCGGCGTGATTTGCAAACGAATCCAAATGGCTGATGTGGTGTAGCCGCGACTGAATACACCGCTGTAGGGTGTGAGTGTTTGGGTTTGTGCTTGTACCCAGGTAGCTTGTGCGCTGGTATCTTCCCAATAGGCGCGTTGGGTGATGTGGTCGTGCACACCCGCGAGCGCGCTGGCGTGTATTGCAAAAAAACAGCACACAACGGCGCACAGGTGGAGAAAAGGACGAATCACAAGCTGCATGATGGATTTTCAAGTTGGAACAAGCCTAGCATTGTGAGGATGGGTTTTATTTCTGCACATTACATAGGCTGTGCATGTGCAAAGGCCCGCATGAAGCGGGCCTTTGTGTGTGAAGCAAAAAAGATTATTTTTTTGCGTGGTAACTGGTCACACGTTCCACTTCGTGCTTAGAGCCCAAGATCACGCTCACACGTTGGTGCAGTTGCGTGGGTTGAATTTCCAAGATGCGTTGATGGCCGTTGGTAGATGCGCCACCGGCTTGTTCGATCAACCAGCTCATGGGGTTGGCTTCGTACATGAGGCGCAGCTTGCCAGCTTTGCCAGGCTCGCGTTTGTCCCAGGGGTACATGAACACACCACCACGTGTGAGGATGCGGTGCACGTCGGCCACCATGGAGGCGATCCAACGCATGTTGAAGTTTTTGCCGCGTGGGCCTTCTTCACCTTGCAAGCATTCGTCGATGTAGCGCTTCACGGGCTCGTCCCAGTGGCGCATGTTGCTCATGTTGATGGCGAACTCTTTGGTGTCTTCTGGCACTTTGACATTTTCATGTGTCAACACGAAAGAGCCTTGCTCGCGGTCCAAGGTGAACATGGCCACGCCATCACCCACGGTCAACACCAAGGTGGTTTGTGGGCCGTACACGCAGTAGCCTGCGGCTACTTGTTGGGTGCCTGGCTGCAAGAAGTCGTCTTCGCTCACGCCTTTGCTGGGATCCACTTTTTTGAGCACACTGAAGATGGTGCCGATGCTCACGTTCACCTCAATGTTGCTAGAGCCGTCGAGTGGATCAAACATCAACAGGTATTCGCCTTGGGGGTATCGGTTCGGTACGACGTGGATGCTGTCCATTTCTTCGGACGCCATCGCGGCCAAGTGGCCACCCCATTCGTTGGCTTCAATCAACACATCGTTGGCGATGATGTCGAGTTTCTTTTGCACTTCGCCTTGCACGTTTTCGCTGCCGGCCGAGCCCATGACGTCACCGAGCTCGCTGCCCAAGGCGCCTTTGTTCACGGCGTGGCTGATGCTTTTACAAGCACGTGCCACGACTTCGAGCAACAAACGCAGTTCAGAGGGGATGAGGCCTTTGGCGCGTTGTTGTTCGACCAGATAGCGGGTGAGAGAAATAGGCATGGCAAGTCCTTAGTTGGCGAGCGCGCGCGAAACCACTTCGCGCACGTCGTTGCTTAAATCGGTTTTGGCAGCGACGCGTTTGATCGCTTCGTGCGCGGCGGTGCGGTAGGGCTCGGCCAGTTTGCTCCAACGGTCCAAGGCGCGTGCCAAACGGGCGGCGACTTGGGGGTTGATGGCATCAAGCTCCAACACGCGCTCGCTCCAGAATACATAGCCAGCCGCATCAGTGCGGTGGAATGCACCGGGGTTGGCGCTGCAGAAACTGAAGATCAGGCTGCGAGCGCGGTTGGGGTTTTTGATGTGGAAGTCGGGGTGCAACATGAGGTTGCGCACCAGCGACAAGATGTTGCCACCACGGTCGGTGCTGCCCGCTTGCAGAGCAAACCATTTGTCCATCACCAAGGCTTCGTTGCGAAACAGGTTGTAGAAGCGTTGCAGAGCATCGCTGGCCAGTTCGTGACCTGCGCTGACCAAGGCGGACAAAGCGTTGAAGCGGTCAGTCATGTTGTGCGCGTCTTTGAAGCCTTGGAAGGTGCGGCCAGGCCACACCACGTCACCGGTGGTGCGTGCGTCCAAACACAACATGGTGAGCGCCATGCCGCTCAAAGCACGGCGGCCACTCGAAACAGGGTCTGGGCTGAAAGCGCCGTTCTCACTATGCGCTTCAAAAGCCCAAACCCAATCGTCGTGCAACTCACGGGCGAGCTGCGCACGCATAGCCTCGCGCACAGCGTGGATGCGTTGTGGGTCGACCACATCGAGTTGTTCGGCGATGTAGGTTTCAGAGGGCAGTGTGAGCAACAAGTCTTTGAACGCTGCATCCAGTGCAGGGTTGCGTAGCACGGTGCGCAGTGCTTGCATCAAAGCCGCGTCCAAGACTTGGGTGAGTTCGCTGTCGGTTTTGACGGCGGTCAGTGCGGCGCTCAAGCACAAGCGTTGTGCCGCTTCCCATTGGTTGAACGGGTCGGTGTCGTGTGCGAGGAGTGTGAGCAACTGCGTGGGCGTGAAATCTTTCTCCAACACCACAGGGGCGCTAAAGCCGCGCAGGATAGATGGCACGGGTTCTTCACCGGTTTGCAACGACAAGTCTTTGAACTCAAAGCTTTGAGTGGCTTCGGTAAGTACCAGCAGTTGGCTAGGCAACACCTCACGGCCATCAGCACCCAGCAATCCAAATTGCACGGGAATGACAAACGGTTCTTTGTGGTCTTGGCCGGGGCTA